>Ga0209373_10000523_pt1 | contig 61341 bp, 60 predicted proteins | sample Higcelweek5metaG_FD_187173 | JGI IMG/M metagenome (GOLD analysis project Ga0209373, IMG submission 187173) | Freshwater pond sediment microbial communities from the University of Edinburgh, under environmental carbon perturbations - High... | ecosystem: Environmental > Aquatic > Freshwater >...
CCTTGATGTTTTCCTTGCTCATGGTGGTCCTCCAGACCGGTTGTTGGCCCGCCATGCCGCCTATGAGCGGCGGCGGGATGTAGATGAAACGAAGATGGCGGACCGTCGGGTCCATATACTGAGGGGGTAATTCCCTCGGGCTTTCCAGCTTGGGCTGTCGCCCTTGTTCCGCCACAAGGGGTGGACAGGATCATCCCGTCATTTTTTGGGAGTTCATTGCCAGATGTGTCGCTGGTTAGCCTATGCGGGCGTGCCGATTGCCATGGATACGCTGCTGTTCCAGCCCCGCAATTCCCTGATCCGCCAGTCGCTGCATGCCCAGCGCAGCGTGGTTTCCATCAATGGCGACGGGTTCGGCCTTGGCTGGTATGGTGATCTTGCCCGTCCGGGCCTGTATCGCGACACAATGCCCGCCTGGTCGGATGCCAATTTGCGCTCGCTGGCCGAGCAAATCCGCTCGCCCCTGTTTTTCGCCCATGTGCGGGCTTCCACCGGCACGGCCACCTCGCGCCTGAACTGCCACCCGTTCCGTTATGGCGACTGGCTGTTTATGCATAATGGCCAGATCGGTGGCTGGGCCCAGGTACGCCAGGACGTGGAAGGGCTGATCCGCCGCGATCTCTATCGCTTCCGGGAGGGGTCGACCGACAGCGAGGCCTTCTTCTTCCTGGCGCTTGGCAATGGGTTGATGGAAGATCCGGTGGGCGCCTTTGCCCGCACCATCGCCCAGATTCTGGGCCTGATGCGTGCCGAAGGGGTGGATGAACCGTTCCGCATGACGGCTGCGGCCACCGATGGAAAGCGGCTTTATGCCGTGCGCTGGTCCAGCGACGGGCACTCGCCCAGCCTTTATTGGACTCAGGGCCATGTCGAAGGCTGCCGCGACGGCAAGCTTTGCCTGGATGGCAAGGGCCGGGATTCCGTGCTGGTCCTCTCCGAACCGCTGGATGAAGATCCCGGCCATTGGACGGAGGTGCCGGATGCCAGCGTCCTGGTGGCGGAAGGCGGGCAGGTGCGGGTGAAGCCCCTGGTCCCTGCCGCATAAAGAACCGAAGGAGGAAAGGCGATGAGGAACCGCGTGCTGGCTGCTGTTATGCTGGTGATGCCGCTGGTGGCAGGCACCGCCGCCGCCCAGCCGGCGGTGCATCAGGTGCCCTATCAGGAACTGTTCGACCAGTTGGATAAGTTCTATTCCCTGAAGGAACGGGACCGGCTGTCGTTGCGCACCACTATCCGACCGGAGGATGGCAAACAGCTCAACCTGCCGGTGACGATCAGCATTGCCACGTCGGATGGGGTACAGGATATTCCGGTGGATGCGGACAATGCCTTTCAGCTTCCCTACAAGCCGGAATGGCTGAAGACCAATACGCTGGTGCAGTTCAACCAGCCGGAAAGGAGCTATAAAATCCGCGTGCAGGTGGGGATGAAGCTGCCCGGTGATGGCAGCAATTTCCAATATGCCGATGTGCAGGCGGCCTTTGCCCAGTTTGACAAGCTGATCGGCCAGGAAGCGGGGATGCTGTCGTTTGCGGCCCCATCGGCGCAGACGCTGCGGATTTTTTGTGGGGTGGATTGCACGGCCACCCTGGTGGGGGCTGGTGGCAACCGGGAGATCAAGGCCGACAAGGATGGAAGAGTGATGATCCCCAACGACAAGAAGCTGAAGCGGGATAACCCCATCATCGCCCTCAACAAACCCCCCGCTTATACGGCCATCAGCACCAAGGAGTAAGGGCCCTGCTGCGGGGGCTGCCCTGCTTGGCGTCTGCTTGTCGCACCCGGCCCCCTCGGTTAGGGTTCGGCGCATTTTCCGACACCAGCCAGGAATATGCGCCATGGCCGCCGCCGCCCCCGACATCGCCGCCCATCCCGACCGCGTCCTGATCCTGGATTTCGGATCGCAGGTGACGCAGCTGATCGCCCGGCGCGTGCGCGAAGCCGGTATTTACTGCGAAATCATCCCGTTCAGCGCCGGTGAAGAACGTATCCGCGCCTTCGCCCCGCGCGCCATCATCCTGTCCGGCGGCCCTGCCAGCGTGACGGAAGCCGGCAGCCCCCGCGCGCATGATGCGGTGTGGACGCTGGGCGTGCCGGTGTTCGGTATCTGCTATGGCCAGCAGACCATGTGTGAACAGTTGGGCGGCAAGGTGGAACCGGGCGACACCCGCGAATTTGGCCGCGCCTTCGTGGATGTGAAGGATGATTGCGCCCTGTTCGATGGCCCCTGGCACCTCGGTGCCCGCGAACAGGTATGGATGAGCCATGGCGACCGGGTGACGAAGCTGCCGGAAGGGTTCCGCATCGTTGCCACGTCGGAAGGGGCCCCCTATGCCATCATCGCCGATGATATCCGCCGCTTCTATGCCGTGCAGTTTCACCCGGAAGTGTATCACACCCCGCATGGCGATGCGCTGATCCGCAACTTCCTGTTCAAGGTGGCGGGGCTGAAGGGCGATTGGACCATGGCCGCCTTCCGCGCCGAGGCCGTTTCCCGCATCCGTGAACAGGTCGGGTCATCCAAGGTGATCTGCGGCCTGTCGGGCGGGGTAGACAGCTCCGTTGCCGCCGTGCTGATCCATGAGGCGATCGGTGCCCAGTTGACCTGCATCTTCGTGGATACCGGCCTGATGCGCGCGGGCGAGGCCGATCAGGTGGTCACCCTGTTCCGCGACCATTACAACATCCCGCTGGTGCATGTGGATGCGTCCGACATGTTCCTGGGCCAGCTGGAAGGTGTTTCCGACCCGGAACAGAAGCGCAAGATCATTGGCCGCCTGTTCATCGAAGTGTTCGATGCGGAGGCGGCCAAGATCGGCGGGGCGGAATTCCTGGCCCAGGGTACGCTGTACCCGGATGTGATCGAAAGCGTCTCCTTCACCGGCGGCCCGTCCGTCACCATTAAGTCGCACCATAATGTCGGCGGCCTGCCCGACCGGATGAAGCTGAAGCTGGTGGAACCGCTGCGCGAACTGTTCAAGGACGAGGTCCGCGCGCTGGGCCGTGAACTGGGGCTGCCGCACAGCTTCGTCGGTCGTCATCCGTTCCCCGGTCCGGGGCTGGCCATCCGCATTCCCGGTGAGATCACGCGGGAGAAGCTGGAAATCCTGCGCAAGGCGGACACGGTTTATCTGGAGGAAATCCGCAATGCCGGCCTCTATGACGCCATCTGGCAAGCCTTCGCCGTGCTGTTGCCGGTGCGTACGGTCGGCGTGATGGGCGATGGCCGCACCTATGATTACGCCTGCGCGCTGCGCGCCGTGACTTCGGTGGATGGCATGACGGCGGATTATTATCCGTTCGACCATGGCTTCCTGGGCCGCGTCGCCACCCGCATCATCAACGAGGTGCGCGGCATCAACCGCGTCACCTACGACATCACCAGCAAGCCGCCTGGCACCATCGAGTGGGAGTGACTTTTTTGACCGATCAACTGACCTGTCCGGCCTGTTCTTCCGAACATGTCTATCAGGATGGCAGCCTGTGGATGTGCCCGGAATGCGGCCATGAATGGAACCCGGAGGCCGCCGGCGCGGAAGAGGTGACGGAGGGTGTGATCCGCGATGCCAACGGCAATGTGCTGGCCGATGGCGACACCGTAACCGTCATCAAGGACTTGAAGGTCAAGGGGTCGTCCCTGGTCATCAAGGGCGGCACCAAGGTCAAGGGCATCCGCCTGACGGACGGGGCCAATGGCCATAACATTGCCTGCAAGATCGATGGGATCGGGGCGATGGACCTGAAATCGGAGTTCGTAAAAAAGGCATGAAACAGCGTGAGGGGCGGCGACCTGAAAAGCCAGGGAACCGCATTTGAGATCAAGACGGGATGGTTGGTGGCCGCCGAAGCAATACATGGCCAGGCGGACACCACATCACCCCTCCTTGTGACCACCTGACAGCAAGCCAATGGCTCTCACATTTGCCTGGGCGAGCCAAGTCCGGTGACTTAGCTCAGGCTACGCCCGGCCAAATGCGATAACCCTGGCCCGGGGGCGCTGGCGGTTTGCCTCCTTTCGAAATTGGTTCTATGGTGGCGCGCTTTGAAAAAGTCAGGCTTGGCCCCGCGCGACGATGACCGATATGCAAGCCCCCAATGCCACCATGGTTAAATTCGGCTACCCGCACAGCATGGTGGCCGAAAATCCCCATTGGTCCGTGCAGGTACGCCCGCAACAGCCCACGCTGGGTTCCCTGGTGCTGGTCTGCCGGGAACCGGTTTCCGCCTTCGGGCAGGCCAGCCCGGCGGCCTTTGCGGCGTTGCAGCCTGTGGTGGCGCGGATGGAGGCGATGCTGGCCCGCTTTGTCGGCTATCAGAAGATCAATTACCTGATGCTGATGATGGTGGACCCGGATGTGCATTTCCACGTCATCCCCCGCTATGAAGGGTGCCGGGAATTCGATGGCTTGAGCCTGCCCGATGCCGGTTGGCCGGGTCCGCCCAATCTGGCCCAGGCAACGGCCTTGCCGGCAGATGCGTTGGAAAGCATGCGGGGCGCGCTTGCCGCGCTCTGGGCCGAGGTGGTGTGAGTTGGACACAAGCGTGACGCACGGCGAACGGACCAGCATCATCAGCACGAGGCTGATCGACCGCTATATCCTCAACCAGACGCTAAAGCCGCTGGCCGCTTCTCTGGTGGTGGTGCTCATTGCGTTGCTGATGGAACGGCTGTTGCGGCTGTTCGATCTGTTGGCCACCCATGGCGGGCCGTTCGATCTGGTCGTCCGCATGACGGCCAACCTGATCCCGCATTATCTGGGGTTGGCGCTGCCGGCGGCCTTTTTCATTTCCATCTTCATCATCGTCGCCCGCATGGGGGAGGATAATGAACTGGATGCCCTGCAATCCACCGGCCTGTCGGTACCGCGCATCGCGCGGGCCTTCCTGTGGCTGGGCGGCGGGCTGATGATCTTCTCCATCCTGCTGTTCGGCTTTCTGCAGCCCTATGGCCGTTATGGCTACAGCGCGCTGTACCATATGGTGGTCAATGCCGCCTGGGACGCCACCGTACCGGAAGCCACTTTCGTGGATGCCGGCGAAGGGGTGACGATCAGTGCCGATATTGTGGACAAGACAGGGCGTCACCTGAAACAGGTTTTCGTTCATCAGAACCGCGACAATGGCGAGACCTGGGTGACGACGGCGGCGTCCGGCGCCCTGGCGGCCACGGCGGACCGGGAACGGGTGCTGCTGACCTTGAATGATGGGGTGCAGGTGCGTACCCTGCCCGATGGGCGCCAGCAGGTGCTGGATTTCGGCGTGCTTACCCTGGACCGGCCCTTTCAGCTGATTACGGAGCCGTTCCGTGCCCGTGGCGACAGCGAACGGGAACTGACCCTGCCGGAACTATGGACGGAGATGCATGACCCGCGATCCATCCTGCCGCGCAACAAGCTGGAAGCCGAATTCCATTCCCGCATCGCCCGTGCCCTGTCATTGCCGCTCTTGCCACTGCTGGCCGTGCCCATGGGGATGGCGGCCAAGCGGGCGCGTCGCGGGCAGGGCATCGCGCTGGCAACGCTGATCCTGATCATCTATCACCATTCCATCCAGTTGGGTGAAAGCCTGGCCGATGTGGGGCGGGTGGCGGCCGTACCGGCCATCTGGATACCCTTCATCCTGTTCGCTGCCCTGTGTGCCTGGCTGTTCCGGCAAGCGCAGATTCATCCGGGCGTCAATCCGTTCGCCGCCCTGTTCGATGGCATCGATGCAGTGTCGGGCCGGCTGCGCCGGCTGCTGCCGCGCCGCAAGGCCGGCAAGGGGGCGGCTAAATGACCAATACGATCACACGCTATCTGACCCGCACCTTTCTGATCCGTGTGCTTTCGGTGCTGTTCGCGCTGTCGGCGCTGCTGCAATTGCTGGATTTGCTGGATGCCGCCAGTTCGGTACTGGAGCGCGGTGGCGGGGCAGGCGATCTGGTGCGCTATACTGTGCTGCGGATGCCGATGATTGTGGAACGGGTGGTGCCGCTGGCGGTGCTGATCGGCTCGCTCTCCACGCTCTGGACCTTTGCCGCCACCAATGAATTCGTCGCCATGCGGTCGGTGGGCATGACGCCTTACCAGATCATGGGGGCCTTGATGCCGGCGGCCCTGGTGGTGGCGGGGCTGCATTTCCTGCTGACCGACCAGATTGCGCCGCGTTCCGAACGCGCCTTCGTTACCTGGTGGGCCTCCACCCAGGACCCTGACGGGGATGAGGCGGCCAAGCCGGAACCGATCTGGTTCCGCCTGGGCAATGCCGTGGTGGGGTTGAAGGATGTCGGCGATGACGGGCGTGGCCTGGAGGGGCTGGAATATGTGGAACGCGATGCCAAGGGGCGCGCCACGCTGATCCTGCAAGCCAAGAAGGGCACTTGGCAGGATGGAAAATGGCAGCTTTCCGGCGTTTCCCGCACCCGTGTCGGCACACCGCTGGTGGTGGACCAACTTCCCACATTGGAATGGGCGCCGCCACTGACGCCGACCAACCTGATCGAATTGAAGGCCCCGACGCAAAGCATCTCTGTCAATCGGCTGCTGCGCATCCTGCACGGCGCCTGGGCCGGCGGCCAAAGCCAAGCTTATTACGCCACCCGCCTGCACGCGACATATGCCGGGCCGCTTGGCTCCCTGGTCATGCTGTTGCTGGCGGCACCGGTGGCGCATGGTTTGCGGCGGCGGGGCGGGGCGATGGGCAGCCTGGCGCTGGGGGTGATTATCGGCTTGGCCTTCCTGCTGTCCTCTGGCGTGCTGAGCTCCATGGGGCAGGCGGGTGCCATGCCGCCCTGGATTGCTGTCTGGTCGCCGGTTCTGCTGTTCACGGCCATCGGCGGGGCCATCATGGTGCATGTGGAAGGGTAGCGGCGCGGCATCTTGCCGGACTTGAAAGCCGGCGGGTGCGGTGCATAGTTTAGCTGAACCGTGACAAGGGCTTGGATGCCATCTGTCCACCCGTTTTTGATCTTTTGGAAAGGATGCGAGGTATGTGGGGCGATGCCTGGCGTGGCCGCAGCTACGACCTTGGAAAAATGAATCTGCGCGATCTGGCGATCGCCTATTCGACATATCCGGCCATCCAGGCTTACGCAGCACTGGCGACGGTCAGCGCTGTGCTGGCGCTTTTCTGGTTTGAAAGCGGCTGGCGGCTGGTGGCGACGGTGCTTGTTGCTTCCCTGATCTATCCGATGGCGTGGTATGGTATCCATCGTTACATCCTGCACGGGCGCTGGCTCTACCGGATGAAATGGTCGGCCACCCTGTGGAAACGCATCCATTTCGACCATCACCAGGATCCGCATAAGCTGGAGGTGCTGTTCGGCAGTTTGGCCAACACGCTGCCCACCATCGCGCTGGTGACGGTGCCGTTCGGCTGGGCCATTGATGGCAAGGCGGGAGCCGCTGCCGCCCTGACCACCGGGTTGGTGACCACCTGCATCTATGAATTCTTCCATTGCATCCAGCACCTGAACTACAAGCCCCGCTGGGCCTGGGTGGCGCGGATCAAGCAGTTGCACCTCTATCACCATTTCCATAACGAGGATGGCAATTACGGCATCATCGCCTATGGGCCGGACATGCTGTTCGGCAGCTTCTATGCCCATGCCAAGGAAAAGCCGCGCAGCGCCACGGTGTTCAACCTGGGCTATGATCTGGAGGAGGCGGGCCGTTATCCTTGGGTGATGGAAGCCACCGGCGCCCCCCCGCGTGACCGGCCGCCGCGCCCGCCTGCCAGCGACACCAACACCGCAAAGGCCGCATCTTGACCGCACCCGCCTTCCGCATCCAGCCGGTGACCGACGCCGCCGGCATGGAACAATTCATCCGGCTGCCCTATCGGTTGCACCAGGGGGATCCCAACTGGATTCCCCCGTTGCTGCTGGAGCGGAAGGAATCGCTGTCGCCCAAGCTGAACCCGTTTTTCGATCATGCCGATGTGCGTTTCTTCCTGGCATGGCAAGGGGATCGGCTGGTGGGTCGCGTTTCTGCCCAGGTGGACCGCTCAGCGCTGGAACTGCACCGCAATGGTACGGGTAATTTCGGCCTGCTGGCGGCGGAGAATGATCCGGCCCTGGTGCGTGCCCTGCTGGGTGCGGCGGAGGAATGGCTGAAAGGGCAGGGGATCAGCCATATTGTCGGCCCCTTCAACCTGTCCATCAATGAAGAAACCGGCATGCTGGTGGCCGGGCACGATACGCCGCCCATGTTGATGATGGGCCATGACCACGCCTATCTGCCGGGGCTGGTGGAACAGGCGGGCTATGTGAAGGCGAAGGATACCTTCGCCTATCTCTATGATATCCAGAAAGACATGCCGCGTTCGGTGCGGGCGCTGATCGACCGGCCTTTGCCCGCCGGGTTGAGCGTGCGCATGTTGGACATGAAGCGCTATGATGCCGATCTGCGCGCCATCACCAGTGTGTTCAATGGCGCCTGGGCCGGCAATTGGGGCTTTGTGCCGCTGAACGAGGCGGAAATCGCCCATATGGCGAAATCGCTGAAGCCGATCATCAACCCGCGTCTGGTCTGGATTGCCGAGTTGAACGGGGAGCCGGTGGCCTTTGGCGTCTGCCTGCCCAACCTGAATGAGGCGATTGCCGATCTGGGCGGCAAGCTGTTGCCGTTCGGCTGGGCCAAGCTGCTGTGGCGGTTGAAGGTGACGGGCGTGAAGACCGCGCGCGTGCCGCTGATGGGGGTGAAGCGCGGCCTTGCCACCGGTCTGGCCCCGGTACTGCCCTTCCTGATCATCGATGGCATGCGGCGGGAGGCGTTGAAGCTGGGCTATCGCCAGATCGAGCTGTCCTGGATTCTGGAAGACAATATGCCGATGCGCCGCATCATCGAGGCGCTGGGCACCAGCCGTTACAAGACCTACCGGCTGTTCGCCAAGGATTTGTGATGGTTGATTTTTCCGGTGTGACGACCCTGGTTCTGGCCGGCTCCCGCGGGCCGGAAGATCCGGTGGCCAAGCTGGGCGGCGTCAGCCACAAGGCGTTCGTGCCGGTGGCCGGCGTGCCGATGCTGGTGCGGGTGGTGCGGGCGCTGCTGGCCAGCCCCAGCATCGGCACCATCCATATCGCCATCGAACGGCCCGATCTGGTCCGGGGCGATGGGGAACTATCGCCGCTGCTGGCCAGCGGTCGCCTGCGCCTGCTGCCGGCAGAGGGCAGCCCCAGCCGCAGCGTTTCCGCTGCCCTGGATGCGCTGGGCACGCCGCTGTTCGTCACCACGGCGGACCATGCGCTGCTGCGCCCGGAATGGGTGGAACATTTCCTGGCGAACCTGCCCGCCGGTGCGGATGTTTGTGCCGCCCTGGCGCGCGATCAGGCGGTGATGGCGGCGGTGCCGGAGACACAGCGCACATATCTGCGCTTTGCCGATGGGGCCTTTTCCGGCTGCAACATGTTCGCCTTCCGCACCCCCCAATCGGCGGGGATAGCCCAGCTTTGGCGGCAGGTGGAGGCGCAGCGTAAGAACCCGCTGCGCATGATCCGCCTGCTGGGCCCCTGGTCCATTCTGCGCTTCCTGCTGGGCCGTTTGACCATCGGGGCTGCACTGGACCGGCTGGGCACGCTGGCGGGGGCAAGGGCGGCCATTGTGGAAATGCCTTTCGGCATGGCCGCCGTGGATGTGGACAAGGCCGCCGATCTGGAACTGGCAGAACGCCTGCTGGCGCAGGCGTGAAGAACGCAAGATGGGGCAGGCCTGAACCTGCCCCACAGCCTCAGCCCTGTTTCAGCAGCCGGGCGGCATCCACCGCGCCATAGGTCAGCACCGCATCACAGCCGGCACGCTTGAAGCCCAGCAGGGTTTCCAGCAATGCCGCATCATAATTCAGCCAGCCGTTCAGGCTGGCGGCCTTCAACATCGCGTATTCACCGCTGACATGATAGGCGAAGGTGGGCACGCCGAATTCGCTCTTTACCCGGCGGATAATGTCCAGATAGGGCATGCCGGGCTTGACCATCACCATGTCGGCCCCTTCGGCGATATCCATCCCCACTTCACGCAGGGCTTCGTCGCTATTGGCCGGGTCCATCTGATAGGTCTTCTTGTCGCCCTTCAGCAGCCCACCGGTCTGCAACGCCTCCCGGAACGGGCCATAGAAGGCGGAGGCATATTTGGCGGCATAGGCGCAGATGCGGGTCAGGCTGTGGCCGCGCGCTTCCAGCGCATCGCGGATGGAGCCAATACGGCCATCCATCATGTCCGACGGGGCGATGATATCGCAACCAGCGTCGGCCTGGGCCAGGGACTGGCGAACCAGCACCTCCACCGTCTCGTCATTCAGCACATAGCCATCGCGGACGATGCCGTCATGGCCGTGGCTGGTATAGGGGTCCAGCGCCACATCGCCCAGGATGCCGATACCCGGCACCTGTTCCTTGATGGCGCGCATGGCACGGCACATCAGATTGTCGGGGTTGGCGGCCTCGCTGCCCGTTGGGTCCTTGCGTTCCAGCGGCACCACGGGGAACAGGGCGATACAGGGGACACCCAGGTCCCGCGCCTCCGCCACCGCCGGCAGCAGCAGGTCCAGCGACAGCCGCTCCACACCGGGCATGGAGGCGATGGGCTGGCGCTGATTCTCCCCCTCCACAATGAAAATCGGCCAGATCAGATCGGCACTGGTCAGCGTGTTCTCCGCCACCAGCCGGCGGGTCCAGCCATCGGCGCGGTTGCGGCGCGGGCGGGTGCGGGGGAATTGGGCGGCGGGCAGGCTGGTCATTGGTGGGGTTCCGCTGGTGGGAAGAAGATGTGTGAAAATATGGCAGTGTTAAACGCTGCTTTCAATTTTACTCCGCCCCACTTGATGCAGACCACCGCTGCATCGTATAAGTTTGGCTGGCTTTGGATGGATTTAAGAGCGTACGTGTTGATCTAAGTATGTTTATGATAACCATACTCGCTTTATCTATGGTTTCATATTTGTGGTTTAGCTGGTTCTCTCTAATTAAACAGCAAGGATTCTGCAATATGCTGAAAATTTCTGCAATGATTTTTTGTTTCGTTGCTATGGCGTTGGTTTCTTCAGTTGATTCTGTAGCTGAGTCTTCGAATGATTTAAAGAAAAAAATTGATCAATATATACAAGAAAACGCGATTTACTCTGATGCAAGGCCAGATGAGTTTCCTGATTATAAATTTTCTACTGTTCCGGAATCAAACATTGTTATAGTTTATTTAATTGGCAGAGAATTTTGTGGCAGTGGTGGATGTTCCCTTTTGTTTCTTGATGCAAGTGGTGAAGAATTCACTGAAATTGGTTCAACTGCGCTTGTTAATTTTCCTGTCACCTATAAGGGGAAATCAAAAAATGGATTCCCAAAATTTGGCGTGACTGTTCGGGGAGGTGGTATAATGGAGCCACTTGAATCCATACTTTCTTTCAATGGTAAAGAATATCCTGGGAGCGCCTATTCAAAATCTGCACAGAAAGTCACCTCAATCGATAAGAATTCTATTCTTATAGACGAAAATACACCTACATATTCTTCGCTTGAATAAATTGATTGTGGCGATGTGTCGGCAGTGCATTTTTTATGCTGCCTTTGTTGATACATGCGTTGATCTAATCATGTCTGTGCCGCCGTCGGATGCCAAACCCGCAGCTGCCCCGGTTCTATCCGAAAACGCAGGGGTGTGCGGCGGCGTTCCAACTCGCCATCAATGGCCAGCCGCAGATGCCGGTGGCGGGAATGCACGGTGGCGGCGGTGACGTGATGCACCTCCAGCTCCGGGTCATTCTTCCATTTTGACAGCAGGGCCCGCAGGAACAGTTGCACCAACCCCCAACGGGTGCGGTGCTTGCCGATATAGATGGACAGGCGACCATCATCCAACCGTTCCCGGTGCGGCACCGGGCCGTACCCTTCCTCATAGGCATTGTTGGCGATGGCGACCATGTGGGTTTCTACCCGCCTTGTGGTGCCATCGGCCAGGGACAGGGTGACGGTCAGGCGCGGGTTGCTGGCGATGGTTTTCACCAGTGCCAAGCCCATGGCCGGCCATTTGCGCCAGCCATGCTGGCGGCGCAGTTTCTCCCGCTCATGCACCATGCGGGCATAGAGCCCGATGACGGCATTGTTCAGAAAGGGCGAGTCGTTGAGATAGGCGACATCAATCGGCTTCACCGGGCCCTGGGCCAACACCGCCATGGCGGCATCCAGTTCCAGCGGGATGCCCAAGTCACGCGCCAGCAGGTTCATGGTGCCAAGCGGCAAGAGACCGAAGGCGATGCCATGGCGCAGCGCGATTTCCGCCCCGGTTTTGATGGTGCCGTCACCGCCGCCCACCACCAGCATGTCGGCACCGGAGCAAGCGGCTTTCTCCATCGCGGCGGTGACGTCGGCCCCCGGCACGCAGACACAGTCGACATGATGCCCGGCAGCCGTGAAGGCCCTTGTAACCTGGGCGATCACCTCTGCCGGTTCCCGCTGCAACAGGGAACCGGCCTGGCTGTTCATGACAATGGCAAGCCGCATGCGCTGATCCGCTCCACTATCCGATTGGCCCAGCGGCGGTAACGCCTGGGGCCAATCAGGGGTTCCAGTATCAGCCAAACAGCCAGTCGATGGCAAATAACACACTTTTCAGCACGATGGCGACGGAGCCAAGGGCAATGATGGTGGAGATCACTGCCATCACATAGCCGGCGATCATTGTGGCGCCGTCGCGTTCCATCTGGGCCAGCGCCATCAGGCCAATGGCGATGGAAGGGAAGATGTTTCCCAGCGGGATCGGCAGGATCAGCACGATGGAGAGGAAGAAGATCACGAAGCCGGCGATTCGCTCCGGCCCGCCCTCCGTCAGATTGACCAGTCGCGGACGGGAGAATTTCTCGATCCAGCGCAGATAGGGCTCGGCCTTTTCCAGCACCGTCAGCAGGTCTGTGCGCAGGAAGCTGCGGCGGCGCAGGAATTTCGGCATCCAGGGATGTGGACTTCCCAGGATCATCTGCACGGAAAACAGCAAAATCGGCAGGCCGGTAATGGCTGAAAGGCCCGGTGGGGCCGGCAGGATGGTGGGCAGGGCGAACAACAGCAACAGAATGCCGAAGGCCCGTTCCCCCAGCCCGTCGACCAGTTCGCCGATGCTGATTCGTTCATGCGTGCCGTTGCGCACAGCATCGAAAAGGATATCGGTGGTGCGGCGCGGTTTTTCCGCCTGATCGGGCAGTATGGCGGGCAGATTGATGCTGTCCGGGGGAATTGGTGTATCCACGTTCGGCCCTGTGTTCCCGGCCGCCATGCGACCGCTTCCCCCCGACATTAACGATCCCCGGTTACCGGTTTATGATCGGCCCGGCAAGGCCGATCATCCTGATAACGCAGATATGGGGATCATCATCCCAGATTGAAGCGGGTAATCGCGCTGGCAATATCATCCTGGAAACTGGGGCCAAGATGCACCACGGCGGTGTTGGGCGGCACGTTGCGCAATTGATCGGCCCCCATGCTGGTCATCAGGGCGACCGGCACATGTTCGGTCACCGACATGGCGCGCAGGCCGCGCAGCAGATCGATCCCGCCCAACCCCTCCATCACAGCCGATGCGATCACCATATCCGGTGGCATGCGCACCGCGATGGAAATGGCCTCAATCGGGTCGGAGACGATATTGACGCGGAAGCCGCAGGCCGCCAGCTCGTTCGCTGCACGCCGGGCCACCAGCTTGTTCGGCGTCACCAGCATGATTTCGACGTCCTGCACCTCGACATCGGTGATGTCGAATTCAAAGCGCGTCGGCAGCTTGCGGATGATCTGGTTGGTGGTGGCCAGATCGGGCTGTTCTGTCAGTTCCGCCATTTCCGCGATGCGGTCGGCGAAAACCTGGATATGGTCGATCTGCTTTTCGTCCAGATCCTTCAGATCGGCCAGATAGGTTTCCAGGCGCTGGGCGATCAGGCTGACGATGGGATAGCCGAAGGTGGAGCCGGCCCCCTTCAGGGAATGGGTTTCGCGCCGCAATTCCCGCAGGGTTTCGTTGGCGGTCACCAACCCCTGCTTCAGAACTTCCAGACAGCCATAGATCGTCTGCAGACGATCATGGATATAATCCTGAAACTCCGACTCCAACTGGGCAATCAGTTCATCCATATCGGCTTCGGCCATCTCAGCACACCTCTTATCATATTCATTCCCCTGTACTCCGGTCAGGGTACCCCTTCAAGGCCGCTCTTATGCACGGAAGGTGAGGCGGACATGAAGAGGGCCGGATGACTCTGCCACCCGGCCCTTCAGAAATCGTTTACAAATTCGTGATTTTTTACGCAGCCCGCTTCAATTCCAGGCTCCGCCAGACGCTCAGCAGGGCATCAACCAGCTGATCCATCTTGCGATCATCATGATAGGGGGTCGGCGTCAGGCGCAGCCGCTCCATGCCGCGCGGCACGGTGGGATAGTTGATCGGCTGCACATAGATGTTGTGGATGTTCAGCAGGTCGTCGCTGGCCTGCTTGCACAGCACCGGATCACCCACCAGCAACGGCACGATATGGCTGACCGACGGCATTACCGGCAAGCCGGCCTGGATCAGCCGGCGCTTCAGCGTGGCGGCGCGTTCCTGGTGGCGGATGCGAATTTCGTTATGTTCCTTCAAGAACATGACCGAAGCCAGGGCACCTGCCGCCAGCACCGGCGCCAGCGAGGTGGTGAAGATGAAGGAGGGGGCGAAGCTGCGCACGCAATCCACCAGGGCGGTGGAACCGGTGATATAGCCACCCATGACACCATAGGCCTTGCCCAGCGTGCCCTCGACCACGGTCAGCCGGTCCATCACGCCTTCGCGTTCGGCCACACCGGCACCACGCTGGCCATACATGCCAACCGCGTGCACCTCGTCCAGATAGGTCATGGCACCGTGCTTGTCGGCCACGTCGCACAGTTCCTTGATGGGGGCGATATCGCCATCCATCGAATAGACGCTTTCGAACGCCACCAGCTTGGGCTGTTCCTTGGGCAGGCGCGACAGCAGCGTATCCAGATGCTCCACATCATTATGGCGGAAAATATGCTTTTCCGCGCCGGAATGGCGGATGCCCACGATCATGGAATTATGGTTCAGCGCGTCGGAAAAGACGACGCAGTTGGGCAGCAGACGCGGCAGGGTGGAGAGCGTCGCCTCGTTGCTGATATAGCCCGAGGTGAACAGCAGGGCCGCTTCCTTGCCATGCAGGTCGGCCAGCTCCTTCTCCAGCAGCACATGATAATGGTTGGTGCCGGAGATGTTGCGGGTGCCGCCAGCCCCCGCCCCACATTTATGCAGGCTGTCGACCATGGAGCCGATCACCACCGGGTGCTGACCCATGCCCAGATAATCGTTGGAGCACCAGACGGTCACATCCTTGGGCGGCCCCTCTTCCGGATGGAAGGAGGCGACGGGAAATTCACCGACGCGGCGCTCAAGATCGGCAAAGACGCGGTAACGCCCTTCGCGCTTGAGGCCGGCAATCTGGCTCTTGAAGAAGCTCTCGTAATCCATGGGCCGTTTGTCCCGTCTTGGCCGTTCCAACGTCAGTTTTGTTCCGGCCGTCCCGAATGTCCACCCCTCTTTACTACTGCAAAGGAAGAGGTTCAGAAACCCCTCAGCGACGGCTTGCCGCGCCAGGGCCGGACAATCAGGACGTTCTGACCGCTGCATGGTTGGTCATATCCGACTACCGCGCTTTGATTTCGGTCAATTCATCGTTCTGTCCAAGAGGCGTCGGCGCATGACACACATGTGATGCCATACGCCATATCACTATGGGTGGTATTTTCTACTTTTCAAAGAAGTTTTTCTATCTTTGCGCGCATTTCCTCTGGCTTGGTTGTCGGCGCTGCGCGGTCCACCACATTGCCGGTCCGGTCGACCAGGAATTTGGTGAAATTCCACTTGATGGCCTCCGTTCCCAGCAGGCCGGGTTTTTGTGCCTTCAGCCACTGGAACAGCGGATGGGCATTGTCCCCATTCACATCCACCTTGGCGAACATGGGGAAGGAGACATCATAGGTGAGGGAACAGAAATTGGCGATTTCCGCCTCGTCTCCCGGTTCCTGATGGCCGAACTGGTTGCAGGGAAAGCCCAGCACCACCAGCCCGCGCGGCCCCAACTCACGATACAGCGCTTCCAGCCCCTGATATTGCGGGGTGAAGCCGCATTTGCTGGCGGTATTGACGATCAGCAGCACCTTGTCGCGCCACTGGTTCAGCGTTACCTCATCGCCATCCAGCAGGGTGGCGGAAAAATCATAGATGCTCATGATGGTTCTTCCCCTTGATGATTTAGGGGAAATCATGGGTGCAGCTTTGCTAAAGGGCAATGGTTTCGCTGACTGCTTTTTTCACAGGGCGTAAATATCCGGCCATGCAATTCGATCTTTACCTTGGCATTGACTGGACGGGGGCGCAGCCGGCGCGTGCGGTAGCGGTGGCCGCCTGTGATGCGACGGGTCTGGTGCGCCCCATCCAGCCGCGGGGCCGGTTCTGGGAACGGCTGGAGGTGGCGCATTGGATCGCGGATCAGGCGGCGGCGGGGAAGCGCATCCTGGCCGGGTTTGATTTCGCCTTCGCCATGCCCTGGGTGATGGGCCAGGGATATCTGGATGGGCGGGTGCCGCAGGTGTCGGACATGTTTTCCCTGTGGGATCTGGTGGAGGATGCGGCGGCGGGCGGGGTGGATGCCTTCGCCGGCGCCGCCGTGCTGGACCCGCGCCTGTTCCCCAGCTTCTGGATCAACGGGCCGACGCCTGCCCAATGGGGCGATGGTTCCACCAAGCGCCGCCGGGTGGAGCTTGTGGCCGTCGAAACCGGTGCCGGCACCCCGGTTTCGGTGTTCAAGCTGGCGGCGGCGGCCAAACAGGTGGGCAAGGCCTCGCTGGCCGGCATGCGCACGCTGCGCCACCTGCGGGGCTTGATGGGCGATGGGCTTGCTGTCTGGCCGCTGGAGATGCCGGCGGCAGGGCAGAGCGTGGTGATGGAGATTTACCCCACCCTGTTCCGCAAACAGGCACTGGGCGGCAATCGCAAGGTGGTTGAACGTGACGTTCTGGAGCCAGGCCTGGCCTTCTATGGCTGCCATGCCGATGGTGCGCTACCGGATCGGTTTGACGATCACATCGGTGATGCCATGATCAGCGCCGCCGGGTTGCGCCATCTTGCCCGCCAGCCGTCCGCCTGGGCGCCGGCGGGGATGGGGGGTGATACCGCCCGGCGTGAAGGCTGGATTTTCGGGGTCGGCGCATGAAGATGGTCCTCTATGTCGCATTCGGTGGTGCGCTCGGCTCCGTGGCGCGCTATCTCACCGCCCAGGGCATGGGGCGATGGCTGGGGGCGGGTTTCCCCTGGGCGACGCTGACGGTGAATATTGTCGGTTCCGCCGTCATGGGGCTGCTGGTCGGGCTGATGGCGCATTTCTGGTCGCCCTCGCCGGAACTGCGGGCCTTTCTGACGGTGGGTATCCTGGGCGGCTTCACCACCTTTTCCACCTTTTCGCTGGATGTGGCGACACTGTTGGAACGGGGTGATCTGGGCGGGGCCGCCTTCTATCTGCTGGCCTCTTTGATTGTGTCGATCGGCGGCCTGTTCGCCGGTCTTTATCTGGTACGGATGGTGACGGCATGAGCGATGCCGATGAAGCGCGCGGCCCCGCCAAGGTGGTCGAAACAAGGCTGGTGACGGAGGACGAGGCGGAGATCCGGCTCGACCGCTGGTTCAAGCGGCATTACCCCCAGATCGGCCATGGCGCGCTGCAAAAGCTGCTGCGCACGGGACAGGTGCGGGTGGATGGCAAGCGGGCAGATGCCAATACCCGCCTTGTCCCCGGCCAGACCCTGCGTATTCCGCCGCTGCCCGATGCGCTGCCGCCGGTTGAGGGGGTGGAGGATGAGGCCCCCGCCCGCCAGCCGGCCTTCAGCGAGAAGGAGGCTGCGGCCCTGCGCGGCCGGGTGCTGTTCCGCGATGCCGATGTCATCGTGCTGGACAAGGCCGCCGGTCTGGCGGTGCAGGGGGGGACCGGCCAGACCAAGCATCTGGACGCCATGCTGGACCTGCTGAAATTCGACGCCAAGGAACGGCCCAAGCTGGTCCACCGGCTGGACAAGGATACCAGCGGCTGCCTGGTGCTGGCCCGCAACGCCTTTGCCGCGACCCGGCTGGCGGAAAGCTTCCGCAGCCGCGATGCCCGCAAGATCTATTGGGCCATCACGGTGGGCGTACCCGACCCGCACCAGGGCCGCATCGACCTGTCGCTCTCCAAGGAGCCGGGGGCGGGGGGCGAGCGCATGATGGTCGATCCCAAGACCGGCCAGCGGGCGCAGACCTATTACAATGTGCTGGAACATGCCCACCGCAAGGCGGCCTTTGTGGCGCTCTGGCCGCGTACCGGTCGCACGCACCAATTGCGCGTGCATATGAATGCCATCGGCACGCCCTTGCTGGGCGATGGCAAATATGCCGGCCAGGGTGCCTTTCTGGAGGGCGGTGCCAATGTGAAGCGCCAGCTTCACCTGCATGCCCGCCGCATCATCATCCCGCATCCGCGCGGCGGCATGATCGATGTGACGGCCCCCCTGCCAGAGCATATGCGCCCGGCCTGGGATTATTTCGGCTTCAGTGCCAACCTGAAGGAAGACCCGTTCGCGGCACTGGACTGACCGACTATGCTGAAGCTCGCCCTTTTCGATTGTGACGGCACGCTGGTAGATAGCCAGCATGCCATTGTGGCCGCGATGGAGGCGGGGTTCCAGGCGTTGGGGCTGACCCCGCCGCCCTCTCTCGCCACCCGGCGCGTTGTCGGCCTGCCGCTGGTGGATGCGGTGGCGCGGCTGGCACCCGATGGGTCCGACGCGGCGCTGCATCAGGCGATTGCCGAGGCCTATAAGCTGGCCTTCTACCGCAACCGGGTGGCCGGCACGCACCCCGAACCCTTGTTCGACGGGCTGCTGGAGGCACTGGACCGGCTGGAGGCGGCGGGCTTCCTGCTGGGCATCGCCACCGGCAAAAGCCGGCGGGGCCTGGATGCCACGCTGGCCCATCACAATCTGGCCCATCGCTTTGTGACGCTGCAGACCAGCGACCGGGTGAACGGCAAGCCCCACCCGGACATGGTGTATGAGGCGCTGGCCGAAAGCGGGGCCGATGCGGCGGGCACCGTGGTGATCGGCGACACCACGTTCGACATTCTGATGGCGCGCAATGCCCGCGTTGCGTCTGTCGGGGTGGCCTGGGGCTATCACGATTTGTCGGAACTGCGCGCCGCCGGGGCCGACCGGCTGGTGGATGATTATGCCCAGGTGCCCGATGCCCTGGCGGATATTCTGGCGGACAAGGTGACGCGATGAAGCGTTTGTACAAGCAGGTGACGGTGCAGGCGGTCGACGGCGGCTGGGGCATCGCCCTTGATGGACGCCCGGTGCGTACCCCCGCGAAACACGCGCTAACCCTTCCCACCCAGGCCCTGGCGGAAGCGATTGCCAATGAATGGCAGGGGCAGGGGGAAGAGGTGAAGCCCCAGACCATGCCGCTGACCCAGTTGGCCAGCACCTGCCTTGACGGGGTGATGAACCGGATGCCCGATGTGGCGGCGGCGTCGGTCGAATATGGCGGCTCTGAACTGCTCTGCTACCGGGCAGAAGAGCCGCCGGAACTGGTGGCCCGCCAAGCGACGCTCTGGCAGCCGCTGCTGGATTGGGCGGCACGGCGTTATGATGCGCATTTGTTGCTGGCCAGCGGTATCATCCACACGGCCCAGCCGCCCCAGGCGCTGAACGCCCTGCGTGCCGGGATCGATGCGCTGGATGCATGGCGGTTGACGGCGCTGCAGAATGCCATCGGCATTACCGGCTCGCTGGTGCTGTCTTTGGCCTTTGTCGATGGAAGGCTGACGCCGGAAGAGACGTTCGAGCTGGCCCAACTGGAGGAAAACTTCCAGATCGAAAGATGGGGCGAGGATTGGGAGGCGGCGGACCGCCGCAACAATCAGCGCGCCGATCTGGCTGTGACCAAACGCTTTCTGGACATGCTGCCGCACACGCCTTCTGCATAGATATCAGGCGTGCATTTCATCAGCTAGAATATCCTGAAAATAGGATAATTTCATCTAGGCGGTTGGAATGACTGGTAAAATTGGCGCCGGAACTGTTGCGTCACTTGATTTTTCCGGCGTGGACTGGACAGGGGCCGTAGCCTCGCTATGCCGTGATCTGCTTCCCGCCGATGCGGGCCTGCGGGGTGATCTGCAACAGTCGCTGTTCCAGGCGTTGCAGGGGGGCTTGCCTGCTCCCGATTTGATGGCCCTGATGACGCGATATCGGGCTGCGGGTTGCACCCCAGTCATTGCCATTGCTGCCTTTGCCCGTTTCCAGGCCGATCTGGCCATTCTTCTGGTCCACCGACATCGCTGGCGGCCCGGAAAGGCCATTGAAGCGCTGGGCCTGCTGCCATCCGTCATGACACCCATCCTCGTTGCCTTTACGTTGCCTGAGCCGGCCCAGGCTGCGGACGGCGCCACCGATTTTGCTACCGGCCTTATGGACCGCACGGTGGATGTGGCGACGGCCATCAATGACGCGTCGATCGCCAATGCAGAAATGGTCGGTCAGTTGCGGGCCGTGGACCATGAGGCACAGGCCATTGCCGCCGCGACGGAGGAGACGGTGGCTGGCGTGCATGAGATTTCCGACCGCAGCCGCGATGTCGCCCGTCTTGCTGCCGAAGCGCACCAGGTGGCGCGGGTTGGCCGCCATGCCGTGGGGGAGGCGGTGCAGGGTATGGATGCCATCGCCGCTGCCGTGGATGACAGTGCGCGCCGGGTGGCCGAACTGTCGGAGGCATCGGACCGGATTCAGGACATTCTGGCCAGTATCGAGGCCATTGCCGCCCAGACCAACCTGCTTGCGCTGAACGCCACCATTGAGGCGGCGCGCGCGGGGGAGGCTGGGAAGGGCTTCGCCGTCGTGGCGTCGGAGGTGAAGAATCTGGCCGGGCAGACGGGGCGGGCAACGGAGGATATCCGCCTGCGGCTGGGTGATTTGCGCACCGAGATGCAGGCCATCGTCTCATCCATGCAGGCGGGTACCCAGGCAGTGGAGCAGGGCCAGCAGCGCATGCATGAGGTGACGGGCCGTATCGATGATGTGACCAGCCGCGTCGATACCACAACCGAGCGTATGGCGGAAATCGCCGCCATCCTGACACAACAGACGGCGGCGGCGCAGGAGGTGGCGCGCGGGGTGGCCGGCATTGCCGGGCGGGCGAAGCAGAACAGTGCCTCCATCATGCGCAATGTCGGCGCCACCCAGGGGGTGGAAAAACTGCTGGGCCAGCAATTGGCGGATCTGATGCAGCAGGATATCCCCAACAAGATCGTCAAGATCGCCAAGATCGACCATATCATGTGGAAGAAGCGGCTGGCCGATATGGTGGTGGGTCTGCAATCGCTGAAGGCGGACGAACTGTCCCGCCATGACGCCTGCCGCCTGGGCAAATGGTATTATGGCCCCGCCTCCATGCCCTTGCGCGGCCATCCATCCTTCGCCGCGCTGGAGATGCCGCACAAAGCGGTGCATGAACATGGCATCCGTGCGGTGGAATTGTTCAACAAGGGCGATCAGGAAGGCGCGTTGGCCGAAATCGCACAGGTGGAAAAGGCTTCCGCCGAGGTGGTGCGCCATTTGGACCTGTTGCAACTGGCTCCTGTCGCCATTGCACAGCAGGCCAGTTTCTGACCCGTCAAGGCGGCGGGGGACGCCAGGGCTGTATCTCCGCCGCCTGTTCCTGATCCAGCTTGCCGGCGCAGACGATGTTTTTCGAACCTGGGGTGAAATTCTCTGCTTCAGGTACGCGCAGCGTCACTTCCAGCAGCACCATTTCAACCAGCATTTCACCGAACGGTTCGGGGCGTCCACTGCGCGTGTCGGCCCCGAACAGGCGCTGCAAATACCAGGGCGGGCCGGACAGGCCGCCAGGTGCCCCCGCCAGCAGGTTTTCCCGCAACAGGCCATAGATTTCCTGGCACTGATCCAGGCTGCGGGCCTTGCCGGCCACGGGCAGGGAGACATAGGCCACCACCCGCCGGTCGAAGGGTCGGAACAGGGTACCGGTCTTTACCTTCGCCATGCCGTTGCGCCCGCCATCCAGTGACAGGGCCGTCACGGACCCTTGGACATCACGGCCAAGGCGCAACATGCCCCATTCCAGCAGGGTGACCGGCGTTTCAGCGAGATATTTGTAGAGCTGAGGATCAACCGGGGGCGGTTGTTGCGCCAAGGCGGTAAGGGGAACCAACGCCATGGTCAGCCCCATCGCCATCAACCGGCACCATCGCACCATTGCCCGTTCCCTCCACCCTTGCCAGGGCAAACAGGCTACAGTGCTCCCATGACGCTTTTGCTACGGGAACAGCCGGCGTAGGAACAGGCGCAGGCATTGGTCGGACCAGACCCCGCCGGGACCATGGAACCCGACATGCCCGCCGCCGGGGCTGAGCAGCGGGGTCAGCATCGGCAATGCGGCCCAATCCACAGCCTGGTAAGCGTCACCGGGAATCCACGGGTCATCCAACGCATGGATCAGCAGGGTGGGTACGCCGATGCCGGGCAAAAACCGATTGGCGGAATTGACGGCATAATATTCCGCCGCCCCGGACCAGCCGTTCCACGGCCCTACCAGCCGGTTGTCGAAATCCCACAGGCTGTTGGCGGTCGCGGCGGCGTTCAGCCAGTGCGGCTCCACCAGACCGGCGGCCTGCGCCATTTCCGCCTTCATCTTGCCCAGCAGCCAGCGGTGATAGAACCGATTGGCCGGTGCCATCATGTTCTGGCAGGACGCGGCGAGGTCTATGGGAGCGGAAATGCTGGCTCCGGCCCGCAGCCGCACCGGGAAATCAGCTTCGCCAAGCAGTTTCAGGGCCGCGTTACCGCCCAGGGAGTAACCGATGACGACCACACCCGTTGCCACCAGTCCCGCCGGCAGGCCCGTCAGTACGGCGCGGATATCGCCGGTGCGACCGGCGTGATAGCGCTGGCGGCAATGACCGGCTGTGGGCCCGGCGCCGCGCAGGTTCAACCGCAGCACCGGAAACCCGTCGGCCAGCAGCATCGCCGCCGTAGCCCGCATGTAATAGCTGTCCTCGCTGCCGGTCAGCCCGTGCAGCAACAGGCAGAGTGGCTTGCCCGTCTGCGACGGTGGTCGGTTCAAGCGACCCCAAAGCCGGTCGCCGCTGCCATCCCCCATGGGAAAATCCAGCACCTGTCCCGCCGGCAGCGGGTGTGCTGGATTTCGCAGCGTGTTGCGGATCGTCTGCAAATGCGGGCCGAACCAGGGGGCCCGTTGCCGGAAGGGCGGGAATTTCCCCGCCGGCTCGCAGGTTGTATCAGTCATGCCGGGACAGGAAATCCCGGATCACCGCAATCTGATCAGTGGCCATCAGAGCCGGCGCATGGCCGGCGTCGGGCACGGTATAAAGCTGGGCTTTGGGGCCCTCGCGCGTCATCCGCTCCGCCGTTTCTTCCAGCAGCAGGTCGGACAGGACACCACGGATCACCAGCGTGGGCTGACGGATGGCCTGCCACAGGCCCCAGAGATCGACATCACCGATGGGGGAGGTCTTGAAGATGCGGGCGATGCCGGGGTCGTAAGCCAGACGCCGGGTGCCATCAGGCTGGGCATCGGTGCTGTGCTGTGCCATGTGCAGCCACTCCTCCGCCGTCAGTTTGCCAAACCCGACATAATTTTCGCGGAAATAGGCTTCCGCTGCGGCCAGATCGGCGAAAACCGGATCCTGGCCGACATAATCGCCGATGCGCTGCAAGGCGGCCTTGGGTACGAAGGGGCCGATATCGTTGATCACCAGCCGGCGGATCGGGCTGTTGGGTTGGGCAGCCAACATCATGCCGATCAGCCCGCCCATGGAGGTGCCGATCCAATCGACGCTTTCCACCTCCGCCCGCGCGATGACGGCGGCCATGTCTGCCAGATATTGCGGATAGCCGTAATGGTCGGGGTTGGCCAGCCGGCCACTGCGCCCGCGGCCCACCACATCCACGGCAATCACGCGGGCGCGCAGCGTATCGGCCAGATCGCTGGCCAGACGGTCGAAATCATGCCCATTCCGGGTCAGCCCATGGACGCAGACAATGGTACGCGGACCCGCCCCCCATTCCCGGTAGGCGATCTTGTGAAAGCCGGTCGCCGAGAGCCCGAGAAGGGATTTGTCATGGTAATAGGTCATGCGTCACGTCTCCGCCATCGTTGCGGGGCTTACGCGTCTGCCAGACCGGCATAGGCCCCGCGAAAATAAAGCAGCGGCGCCCCGGCCCGGCTGGACAGGCGCAGCACCCGTCCCACCATAATATGGTGATCACCGCCATCATGCACGGCATGAAGGGCACAATCCATCGCCGCCAGCCCGCCCGCCAGCACGGGCGCTCCACTTTCCCATGTGGCACTTTCCAGGCCGACCCAGCGGCTCGCCTGATCGGCCACGGCGAAACGGGTGGACAGATCCTGCTGTTCGGCGGCCAGTACGGCCAGGGAGAAACAGGAAGCACCCAGGAAAATCGGCGCGCTTTCCGCCCGCTTGTCGATGCAGAACAGCACCAGCGGCGGCGCCAGCGAGACGGATGTGAAGGAATTCACCGTCACGCCAACAGGCTTTCCCTCAGGATCGACCGTCGATGCGATGCAGATGCCTGTGGCAAAACAGCCCATCGCATCGCGGAAGGCGCGCTTTTCGATCGTCATCGGTGGGCCCCGGCCATGATAGTATGATCCTTAACGATTGCAGAGGTAAACGAGCTGTGGCGGCGACGCAAGATAGCAAGCCCCCATTTGAACTTGTTGATTTTCTGTCAGGCAAGCGCTTGCTACACTGTTGTCCGTTTACTGGATAAATCGATCGGATTGAAAACGTGGCCGCCGGCGGCGAAGAAAAAGCACCTATCATCATCAAGCGGATCAACAAGGGCGGTGAAGCGCACCATGGCGGTGCCTGGAAGGTGGCCTATGCCGATTTCGTGACCGCGATGATGGCTTTCTTCCTGCTGCTTTGGCTGCTGAATGTGACAACGGCTGAGCAGAAGATGGGCATCGCTGATTATTTCAGCCCGGCCAGCGCATCCAAGCAGACCAGCGGGGCCGGCGGTGTGCTGGGTGGTACCACCGTCACCGTGTCCGGTGCGCTGTCCAACAGCAGCAGCCCTGCGGGCATGACGGTACCGGTGCCAACCCTGCAGGGGGCCGCCAATTCCGAAGAACAGAACGAGGATATGCAGGAAAGCTCCAGCGGTAAACCGACGGAGCAGGATGCCGCCGGTCGTGGGGCCGGGGAGAAGGAAGGCGGCTGGACGGCGGTTGATACGGTCAACGGCCTTGCCACCCTGGACGCGGCCGGGGAAACAGCCAGTGCCGACAGGAATCGGGATGGCAAAGTAGATGAAAAGGAACTGCGCGAGGCGCTGGCCAAGCACGAACAGGCCCAGTTCGCCAAGGCGGAGGCCGAATTGCGCCAAGCCATCCAGCAGGTGCCGGAATTGCGGGATCTGGCCAAGAACCTGATCGTCGAGAATACACCGGAAGGTCTGCGTATCCAGTTGATCGACCAGGAAGGCTATTCCATGTTTCCGTCTGCCAGCGCCAAGATGCTGCCGCAGACGGCGCAATTGCTGTCACAGGTCGCACAGGTGGTTTCCAAGCTGCCTAACAAGCTGTCGATCAGCGGCCATACCGACAGCACGCCCTTCAGTGCTGGCGCATCATACGGCAACTGGGAACTGTCCACAGACCGTGCCAATGCCAGCCGCCGGGCGCTGGCAGCGGCGGGGGTGTCCAATGACCGGTTCGAGACAGTAGTGGGGTGGGCCGACCGCGATCATCTTTTCAAGGATGATCCCAATTCACCCCGCAACCGCCGCATCTCGATTGTGCTGCTGCGGGACAATCCAATTCTGGCTGCCGGTACGCTCAACCGGCCTGCCGGACAGGGGGCGGCAACCGGCGGCATCCCCACCCCGGCAGCATCCCCCACGCCAACCCGCCCAGCGGTGACGCCCGCACCGTCCGCTGTGGGAACCTCCCGCTGAGGCCCATCGGCAGCGCGCCCGATGGGCTCGTCAAAGTGCATGGTTGTCACTTTCCCGTCACAGCGCCACCGCCGATGGCGGTGAAATGTGCCCGACGCATAACAGACCCCTGTTCAAACGCATCGGTTCTGATAGTCTCGTTTGTGCGAATGCGAAACGAACCCGCCATCGGCATCGCCCTCGGCGGCGGGCAGCATGGCACGAAGGGCGCAGGGGGCTTTGTTGAGCGGGTCTGGAAAAGGTGTCGACCATCTGTTGTCGGCCTACGATGCCAATGGCTTCTATGACGAGCTGTTTGGAATAGCGGCGAAACCTGCACACCACACCCTTTCGGTGCAGGAGCGGTTGCGACAGCTCGATTTCGACGATCTGAGGCGACGCGCTTCGGATGCGGAGCGGGAGCTATACAATCTCGGCATTACCTTCCTGGTTTACAGCGATGCCAAGGCGGTGGACCGTATCCTGCCGTTCGATGTGATACCACGCATCATCTCCGGCAAGGAATGGGCGCATCTGGAAGCCGGCGTGCAGCAACGCATCGCGGCGCTGAACCTGTTCCTGCACGATGTCTATCACGATCAGAAGATATTGAAGGACGGGATCATCCCGGCTGAACTGGTATTGGGAAATGCCAATTACCGCGAACAGATGCGCGGCATTGATCTGCCTTTCAACACCTATATCCATATCATGGGGGTGGACCTTGTCCGCGACCATGATGGCACCTTCCGGGTGCTGGAGGATAATGGCCGCGTGCCGTCGGGTGTGTCCTATGTGGTGGAAAACCGCCACATGATGCAGCGCGCCTTCCCCGACCTGATGGGGGATATCGGCCTGCGCAGCGTGGATAATTACGGCATGAAACTGCTGGAGGCGATGTGCGAGATCGCCCCACCCCGGTCGGAAGGGGTGGAGGGCGATCCGCAGGTGGTGCTGCTATCGCCCGGCGCTTACAACTCCGCCTATTTCGAGCATATCTTCCTGGCCCGCGAAATGGGCGTGCCCCTGGTGGAGGGCCGTGATCTGATCGTTGAAGACGACAAGGTCTATATGAAAACGACGGGCGGCAAACGCAGGGTCGATTCAATCTATCGCCGCATCGGTGACGACTTCCTGGATCCGTTGGCCTTCAACCCGGACAGCATGCTGGGCGTGCCCGGCATCTTCGAGGCTTACCGCAAGGGCAATGTAGCGCTGGCCAATGCCATCGGCACCGGCGTGGCGGATGACAAGGCCGTCTATGCCTATGTGCCGCGCATGATCAAATATTACTTAGGCGAGGATGCGATCATCCCCAATGTGGAGACGCATATCTGCCGGGAGCCGGACGCCCTGAAATATACACTGGATAATCTGGACAAGCTGGTCGTCAAGCCGGTGGGGGAGGCGGGCGGCTATGGCATCACCATCGGCCCGCGCGCCAGCAAGGCGGAACTGGAGGAATGCCGCGCCAAGCTGTTGGAAGACCCGGCCAATTATATCAGCCAGCCCATGGTGCCGTTGTCCGTCTGCCCGACCCTGACCGAGGACGGGATTGAACCGCGCCATGTAGATTTGCGGCCCTTCGCCATCACGGCGCGCAATACCTGGGTGCTGCCGGGTGGGCTGACCCGCGTAGCGCTCAAGAAAGGCACGCTGATCGTGAATTCCAGCCAGGGTGGCGGATCGAAGGATACCTGGGTGCTGACGGAGGGGCCGGCGGAAGAACCGGCGCTGGAATCAGCCTTGGTCGATCCGTTCCAATCCCAATCGCAAAGCCAGTAAGGGGGATCGGGAAATGGCTGCTCTTCTCGCCCGTTATGCCGAATGCATCTTCTGGCTCGCCCGTTATATGGAGCGGGCGGAGAATCTGGCCCGCATCCTGGATGTGAATGAAACCTTCGCCCGTGACAGCTATGGCGCCACCAATTGGGTGACGATCGTGCGGCTGAACGCGGATGAAAAGCGATTCTTTGAGCGGTATCCGACGGCCAGTGCCAAGAATGTGCTGAATTTCTACATTCTGGACCAGCAGAACCCCACCTCCATCATCGCCGCCGTCAGTGCGGCGCGGGAGAATGCGCGCCAGCTGCGCCCGTTGATCAGCACGGAAATGTGGACCCAGATCAACGTATTCTACAATAAGTTACTGGCTTGGGGGCCGAACGACATCGCGCCGCAGAATATCCAACGGCAATGCGCCTACATCAAGGAGGCCTGCCAGACCCATACGGGCATCACGGAGGGTACCTTCTTCCGCGACCAGGGTTGGTATTTCTATAATCTGGGCCGCAATCTGGAGCGGGCGGACCAGACGACCCGTGTGCTGGATATCAAATATCATACGCTGTTGCCCAGCCCGCGCGATGTCGGCACGCCGGTGGACATCAGCCAGTGGAACAGCCTGTTGCGGTCAGCGGCCGGCTATCACGCCTTTCGTCGTGTCTATCCGCGCGGGTTGACCCCGGCGGCGGTGGCTGGGTTCCTGCTGTTTAACGATAATTTCCCCCGGTCCGTGCTGGTCTGCATGCGGGAGGTCGACAGCTTATTGAACCGGCTGAATTCCAAATACCGTCTGCGCCGTGGTACGGTACCGCTGGAACGTTCGGATGAACTGCTGGGTAGTCTGGCAAGCCAGACCATTGAGGCCGTGATCGCCGGTGGCTTGCATGAATATCTGGATGCGCTGCAGCTCAGTTTCTCCCGCCTGACCAGCGATATCGCCCAGGCGTTTTTCCACGCCGATCAACCAACCGCTGTGCCTGCCTGACCGGATATGCATAGATGAGCGTCATCCCGCCCCTGCATCGGCCCCTGCAACAGTTTTTCCGCTCCGGGCCGATGCCTTGCCCTTATCTGGTGGGGCGGGTTGAGCGCAAATTGTTTACCCGGCTGGTGGGGCCGGGCAATGGCGAGATGAATTCGCAGTTGTCGCGGGTGGGATTCCGGCGAAGTCACGATATCCTGTACCGCCCCGTCTGTCCCGGCTGTACGGCCTGTGTGCCGGTGCGTGTGCCGGTCACGGCATTCCAACCCAGCCGCACCATGCGCCGTATCCAGCGCATCAATCATGATCTGGTTTTCGAACTGGTGCCGGCAGAGGCGACGATGGAGCAGTTCCGTTTGTTTGCCGCCTACCAGGACACGCGTCACAATGACAGCGACATGAACCGCATGACCCCTGGCGATTATGCCGCCATGGTGGATGAGGGGCAGGCGGAGACCATGATGCTGGAAGCCAGAGACGGCGACGGGCGTCTGCGTGGGGCCATGCTGGTGGACCGGCTGGATGATGGCTATTCCGCCGTCTATAGTTTTTATGATCCGGAGAAGCCCAGGCGTTCACTTGGCACCCAGCTGGTGCTGGCACTGATTGAGCAATCGCGTCTGCAGGGACGGCCCTATATCTACCTGGGTTACTGGATCGAAGGCAGTCGCAAGATGGAATACAAGGCCAAGTTCCAACCGCTGGAAGCGCTGGGCCGGGATGGTTGGGCACCCTTGTGATTGCGGCGGATGGACCTGATCACGGTTGATCAAGTACCGGTGCGTTTTCCGGAATTTCCTCTGTCGGCATGGGCCGTAGATCCAGCACGTAAGCCAATGTTACCCCCATCCGTCTGACACGCAGTATCTGCTTGCCTGCCGGTTCCCCCGGACAATGGCTGCGCGTGAAGGCGATATAGAAATCGGCTGGTCCCTGGCCGTCCGGCGGGGCTACCCAGCGCGGTGGCACGTAATAGAGGGCGGATTCCGGCGGGCCGCAGACACGGATGCGGTAGGGATTGGCCAACGCCCAACTTCCCTCCCGCGAGACAACATGGTCACGAAGGCGCATGGCTGCTTCCGACAGGGCGGTGCCACCAATATCCAACTCAAACCGCCCTTCCGCCCCCTTCACCCCGCCGGCCAGGGAATTGTACCAGATGGCTTCATATGGATGCAGGCGACCAATCATCACCACCTGCCACATCGTCCATGCCATCAGTACCGCAGCACCCGCCTGGATCGGGCGCAGGCCACGCTTGGCAAGGATATTGCCCAACCATTCCAAGCCCAAACCCGCCGCGACGGAAAGCGGCACCAGCAGGAACAGCAGGTGGCGGATGCCATCGTAAAGCACCGCATGATTGCCGATCGCCAGGGCCGGCGGCAGCCCGATCATACTGACCAGGGCGACCCGGGCGGGAGTGAATGAGGCCCATCCCTGCCGCATGACGGACCGGACAGCCAGGATAAATGCTGCAACCAGACCCAGCAAAGCCGGTTCTGGCAGTTTCACGGCGAAGGCCACCGGTATGTACCAGGGGGGCAGGGCTGTCGTTTCCACCTCCTGCCCGGCGAAGGGGAAATGAAAGCTGAGCGGAAAGTGGGAGAAGGCCGTCAGCGCTTCCAGGGGGCGCAGTATTCCCGTCTGCGCCCAGGGCCAGAAGGCCACCATCAACGCCCAGGACAGAACCAGGGATGCCAGCAGCGAACCGCCCAGCCGCAGGCCGGCAATGGCAGCCGAAGCCGATGCGAAACCATTTTGATATATGTGCCGTGCAAGCTGTACCCCCAGCCCGATCACCAGTGGCGCCAGAAGGATCACCCCACCGACCCGGATGCCCAGCGCGCAGCCGAGGGCGACACCGTGCAGGAACCAAAGCGCGGACCGGGGTTTTTCCCGGAGCAGGCGCAACTGGGCCAGGGCCACCCAGGCGGCGGCGGCGGCGAAAGGAATATCCTTGGGGTTGGCAAATGACTGGCCGATCCATTCCGGTGTCAGCAACAGCAGCAGAACGGCCAACGCGCCCGCGCGCGCACCACCCAGTTCGCGGGCCAACAGGCGCACTGCCGCCAGTCCCAGCACCCCGACAAGGCCACCCAACAGGCGTCGCGTTTCATATCCGTCGAACGGCAGCACCAGACTGGCAAGCGCGCAGGCCGTGTCATACAGCGCGCCATAAAGATAGAGATTCTGGAAATGCAGTACGGATCGGTCATCGCCCAGTGTCAGGTACCAGTTCAGTGCCCGCCAACCATTTTCCAGATGCAGCGGTTCATCCCAACTGATGCCGTAATGTTTGAAGGTGGCGGCGACGAACAGCAAGGCCGCCATCAGGCCCAACTGTGCCAGACCATCCCAGAAACGGTCCTGTGAAGAAGGGGCCTGCATCGCTGGTGTCAGTTGGCGCCGCTGCGCAGCCCTGTCAGGGCGGCTGACCGTTCCTGACGGGCCTCATCCGACGTGAAACCGGCGCTGTCGGACAGGATGTAAAGCGGTCGTCCCTTCACCTCGCTGAAGACGCGGCCAAGATAATCGCCCAGCACCCCCAGGCAGATCAACTGCACCCCGCCCAGGAAAAGTGTCGCCACCATCAGCGAGGCATAGCCGGGTACATCCACCCCATAAAGCAGCGTCATCAGCAGGATGAAGGCGCCATAGGCAACGGCCACGGCGGCCACCGCCAGCCCCAGCCAGGACCAGACCCGAAGCGGCAGGGTGGAGAAGGAGACGATGCCATCCAGCGCGAACCGGAAAAGCTTCCAGTTGTTGAAGGTGGAGCGACCGGCGTGCCGGGCTGCGGTTTCGAATGGAATGGCCACCTGCCGGAACCCGACCCAGCTGTAAAGCCCCTTCATGAACCGCGTGCGTTCGCCCATCTGGTTCAGGGCTTCCACCACCGCGCGGTCCATCAACCGAAAATCCCCGGCATCGCGGGGCAGCGGCACCTCCGACATGCTGTCCAACACGCGATAGAAGCAGCGGGTCAGCCAGCGCCGGAGCGGTGGATCGGTATCCCGGCTCTTGCGTACGCCATAGACGACCTGTGCACCTGCCTGCCATTGGGCGTAGAACTGTTCGATCATCTCCGGCGGGTGTTGCAGATCGCTATCCATCAGCACGATGGCGCGCCCATGGGCGTGGCGCAGGCCGGCTGTCATCGCCATTTCCTTACCAAAATTGCGACTGAAGCGGAGCAGGCGGATGCGGTGGTTGGATTGGCGCGCCAGCAGCAACCGGTCCCAGGTGTCATCGCGCGATCCGTCATCCACGCAGATGATTTCGTAAGGGACGCCCAGCTTTTCCAGCGCCGGCACCAGCCGGGCGAAAAGCGGCGCCACATTTTCTGCCTCGTTATGCATGGGCAACACAACCGAAAGAACCGCCGCTTCCGTCTGCGGGCGCAGGGTCAGGGGACGGGAAACGTCATGTGTCGGCGGGTACATTCGGCGGTTCCTCAAAGGCCGGAAATGCCTTCCGGCAAACAGGGTTATTGGCCGTTCGTTGCCCGGTTGCAAGGAAAGAGTGGCGGTTTCCAGCCTCCCAAACGCTTTCGCGGTTCCGCTGCCGACCGGGTCAGTTTAGGTAACAAGGCCATCATATGCGGGTACATGTGAAGGAACGGTTATTCCCATCCATTGGTGTTGGGCCTCCTCCATCCCGGAAACCCGGCATAGGCCATCCGGTTTTTTGTCTATGACCAATGCATCATCCTTAAGAAAGGATTAAATAGGCCTGAACCGTCATAATCATGACAATAATGACCTAGATACTCAGCGTATATCACAGCAATTACGGAGTGAAATTTTAGGTGTACGTTGGATAATGTTTAAGAGATATTTTCCGATCGTGCGCTATATGCCCCATCATTGCCATTGGCTGATGGGTGTGTATAACGAATTATCGGCATTCTCTTACCAATTCCATCGTCGTCACCACGCCTTTTTTCTCTATATTTGCTGATGTATCCACGAGATATCAAAGGGAGAAACAGCGATGTCTCGCCAGATCGAAGCGATGCAGGCCGGCACCCCGATCATCCAGGGTATCGACAAATTGATCGAGGTGCCGCGACCGGAGCGCACCGAAGCGGAAAAGGCGACCCTTATCGCACAGATCGAACAGGAAATTCCGCGGTTGCGGCGGTTTGCCCGGGGAATGGTTCGGGATGCTGCAATGGCCGACGACCTGGTGCAGGAATGCCTGGAGCGGGCATTGACCCGCCTGCATCTGTGGCAGCAGGGTACCAATCTACGTGCCTGGCTATTCACTATCTTGCGCAACCTGCATATCAATGGTGTCCGCCGGAAGCAGACTTTTGTTGATATTGATGGTGAGGCCCAGGCCGGTCTGGGCAGTACGCATGGTTCCCAGGTTTCGCATCTGGAACTGCGTGACCTAAAGCGGGCACTGGCCGTTCTGCCCAAGGAGCAGCGGGAAGTGGTGCTGCTGATCGGTTTGGAAGGTATGTCCTACGCCGATGCCGCCGATATCATGAAAGTGTCGATTGGCACCGTGAAATCACGCTTGTCGCGTGGGCGTCGGGCATTGCGCTGCCTGATGGAGGGCGGTCTGCCGGATAATGGTGAAGAGGTGCGCGTCACCGCCTGATTTTGTTATCCGTTTTGATTATTGTCCGTCCCCGAAGGGCGGCCCGCCTGGGCCGTCCCTTAATGTGATACCACGGTCATGCACAATGCGCCTTGGAGGCTGGCGACTGCGCAACGACAAAGAAAACCTGAGCCCAGTAAAGCATTTGTCCCTCCCGTGATTTGCATGTCGGCTGAAGATGTGCCGCTGCCGTCATGAGAGGAACGAAAATTTTCAGGTAATGTTCCCGCTTAGAATCACCATTGCGGTTCAGCCTTTGCGGGGGCGGCCTGGACGGTTGGGGGCGGTATTGCGGCGCGCCTTCTGGGGTGCGGCGGCGGGGGCAGGCGGCTGGGCACAGCGCGCCAGCCCCTGAAATGCCAGTTGGATAACGCCGGGAAGGGCGTCCACCGGAACGGCGTTGGCGCGCGCATAGGAAGTGGCAATCTTAGCCGCCAGGGCGCACAGAACGGGGGAAGACACGTCGCTCATCGCCACGTCTCCGAATAGTGAGGGCCTGACCGATTTTCATCGTGAATTCGGACAAAGTCCATCAAGCCGCGTGACGAATGGCGGAGAAAATCGACCTATGACATTCGTGGGTACCTTTATCGGTTCGTGGAACCCCGTTGGCACCCTGTTGTTGCTTTCCTGACGGTACTTTTGCCAGCCATCAGAGAGGAGTGACATCATGCCCGCCCACCACCGATCCGACGGCAACGCCGATGACGCCTGCGACACCTGTTATAGACAACCGTACGGCACAGGATCAGGCAGCGTCCCCGGCCCCGGACAGCGTGGCGACCGGCAACCAGACGATCGCGGAACAAGGGCCGCGTGTTCTGGCGGAGGTCGATCCGGATAATGTGTCGGGCAGCGGGCGTCAGAAGAACGCCCAGTTGAGCACCCAACTGTTGAACAAATTCAATACACTTGGCTTTGCGGAAGTAAAGGAATTTTCCCGCGAAGGCGGGCCACCGTTCCATTGGAGCGGCGGCCCTTTCCTGTTTGCACCAGGATCAACTGATCAGAACTGATCTTCCGCCAGCGCCATCACGCTGCGATGACCTTCCAGGATCGGCTTCAACAGGCCGGCTGTGTTGGGCAGGATCTGGTCGGCATAGAACCGACCGGTGATCATTTTGCCATCCAGGAAGGTGGCATCGGCCCCCGGCTGCATCAATTGTTCCTGGGCGGCCAGCATCCCCTTGGCCGTCAGGAAACCGCCGATGGTGACGCCAAACAGGCGCAGGTAATTCACCGCACCACTGGCAACGGCGGTGGGATCGGCCTTGCCCGTCTCCACCACCCAGGCGGTCGCCTGTTCCAGCGCTTCAAGTGCCGTCGCCAGATTGGCGCCGATGGTGGCCAGATCGTCCCCCGTACCCGCACGGGCGGTGGCTGCCACCTCCTTCATCTCGGCGATCAGCACCTGGGCGGCGGCCCCGCCGTCGCGCAGCACCTTGCGGAACACCAGATCATTGGCCTGGATGCCGTTGGTGCCCTCATAGATGGGGGCGATGCGGGCATCGCGGTAATGCTGGGCGGCACCTGTCTCCTCAATGAAGCCCATGCCACCATGGATCTGTAAGCCCAGGCTGGTCAGTTCCACGCCCAGGTCGGTACACCAGGCCTTGGTGATCGGGGTCAGCAGATCGTTCAGCGCCGCGGCGTCGCGGCGGGCATCGGCATCATCGTTGCGATGGGCATTATCCAGCGCAGCAGCGGTGTAATAGACCAGGGCGCGGGCCGCCTCGATCTGCGACTTCATGCTCAGCAGCATCCGGCGTACATCCGGGTGCTTTATGATGGCGACAGGGCTGGGGTCTTTCCCGGTCAGGGCGCGGCTTTGGACCCGGCCCTTGGCATATTCCAGCGCCTGCTGATAGGCGCGTTCGGCGATGGAAACACCCTGAAGCCCGACACCCAGACGGGCATTGTTCATCATGGTGAACATATATTCGATGCCGCGATGTTCCTCACCCACCAGATAGCCGATGGCCCCGCCATGATCGCCATAGGCCATCACGGCGGTGGGGCTGGCATGGATGCCCATTTTGTGTTCCAGCCCGGCGCAGCGCAGGTCGTTGCGCGCGCCCAGGGAGCCGTCTTCGTTCACCATGTACTTCGGCACCACGAACAGGCTGATCCCTTTGATACCGGCGGGGGCGGTGGGGGTGCGCGCCAGCACCAGATGCACGATGTTCTCGGTGAAGTCATGCTCACCATAGGTGATAAAAATCTTCTGGCCAGTGATCAGCCAAGTACCGTTTTCCCCCGGCACGGCCTTGGTCCGCACGGCACCGACATCAGAACCGGCCTGCGGTTCCGTCAGGTTCATGGTGCCAGCCCATTCACCGCTGATCAACTTTTCCAGGTAGGTTTTCTTCTGTTCCGGCGACCCATGGGCCTGTAGCAGTTCCACCGCGCCCTGGTTCAGCATGGGGCAGAGTGCGAAGGACATGTTGGCGGAGGTCCACATCTCCTGGATCGGCATGGCCAGCGTCCATGGCAGGCCCTGGCCACCAAATTCCGGGTCGAATGGCACGGCATTCCAGCCGCCATCGACATATTTCCAATAGGCATCCTTGAAGCCGGTGGCGGTACGCACGGCGCCATTTTCCAGCGTGGCCCCTTCCTGATCGCCCACCCAGTTCAGGGGCGCCAGCACATCACGCGCCAGTTTGCCCGCTTCTTCCAGCACGGTGTCGGCCAGGTCAGGCGTCACATCCTCGAAACCGGGCAGGCTGGCCACCTGGGGCAGACCCACGACATGGTTGAGGGTAAAACGCATATCCCGGATCGGTGCGTTGTAAGCGGTCATTTCGCCTGTTCCTTCCCAGTACATTGCCATTGGCGGCGGCTCCAGCGTCCGTCCGCAGGTCTCAACATGGCGCGAAGTTCGCGGGGCGGCAAGCCTTGCCGTGTGGTGTTTGCGCTTTTACCTGAAACATTGCCTATGTATTTGCCATAAACAGGTGGATAAACCTAGCAATATGGGAGATTACGCCAGTTTCCGCACGATCGTGCGGACTTACGCTACGGAAACATAGGATAATCAGCTTATGTTTCCGCCTGGCATATTGTTTGCTTATCCAGGGCAGACCCATTTTCGGGAGAGCACCCGTGACCGCCTTCTTCAATACCCTGAACCGCAGCACCGCCACCGAATCCCTTGGTGCAACGCGTAACGCCCCGGCGCAGGTGATCAAGGCGGTACAACAGGCCAGCAACGCCACCGGGGTGGATTTTTCCTATCTGATGGACAAGGCCAATGTGGAAAGCGGTTATCGCACTGATGTGAAGGCCAAAACCAGCAGCGCCACCGGCTTGTTCCAGTTCACGGAGAGCACCTGGCTTAGCATGGTGCAGCAGCATGGCGCCAAATATGGGCTGGGTGATTATGCCAACCAGATCAGCACCGGCGCCAATGGCAAGGCACAGGTCTCCGACCCGGCGGTGCGCAAGGAGATACTCAATCTCCGCAAGGATCCACGCTATTCGGCCCTGTTCGCCGCCGAACTGGCCAGCGACAACAAGGATCATCTGGAGGGCAAACTGGGCCATTCCGTTGGCAATACAGAAATGTACATGGCGCATTTCTTAGGCGCCGGGGGCGCCACGAAGTTCTTGAAAGCGTTAGAGAAAAATCCAAACCAGATTGCAGCTAACCTGTTGCCGGATGCTGCCAAGTCCAATCTTAATGTCTTCTACGACGGTACCCGTCCGCTGACCGTGGGGCAGATTTTCGACAAGTTCGCCGCCAAGTTCGACGACAGCCCGGCACAATTTGCCGACAGTTCCAACCTGGGGACGACCCAGGTGGCGGAAGATAGTTCCCAGCCCTGGATGACAGGTTACCGTTCTGCGGCATCGGGCAATGAGCCGATCTCCACCTTCACCATCATGATGCTGGACAGCTTGGCCCCACCCGCCAGCAAGGAAGATGAGAAGAAGCGCACCACCGGCAGTGGAACCCGTGAGGAAACGGAAAGTGATGATGACGCAGCCATCACCGGTTCCGGCAGCCAGAGCGCAACGCCTTCGGTCATCCCCGGCATGTTGGCGGCTTGATGCCGTACCGCTTTGTGCGGACTGGTAAAATACTCTCCGATGCAGCAAGCTGGGGCAACCTGTGCGGCAGCCATCTGCCGCTTTTCCTGTTTCGGAGGGCTCATGCTTGAGGAATTCAAGAAATTTATCAGTCGCGGCAATGTCATCGACCTTGCTGTCGGTATCATTATCGGTTCGGCTTTCACCGCCATCGTGACTTCACTGGTTAATGACGTGCTGATGCCGCCATTGGGATATGTCATGGGCGGTATAGATTTCTCCGACTATTTCTTCAGTCTGTCGGGCGGCGACTATGCCACCTTGGCCGCGGCCAAGGAAGCCGGAGCAGCCACCATCAATTATGGTCTGTTCATCAATGCCGTGCTTAAATTTTTCATCGTTGCCTGGGCCGTCTTTATCCTGGTCAAGCAGGTGAACCGCCTGCACAAGAAGGAAGCCGCCGCGCCGGCACTGCCAACGAAGGATCAGCAACTGCTGACGGAAATCCGTGATCTTCTGAAGGAACGCCAGCAGTCCTGATCGGGGCGTGCCCTGTTGTGATGGACACCCCCCGTCTCACAATGTCTTCAAATAGGCGATCAGGTCGGCGCGTTCCTTGGGATCCGGCGTCTTCAGCACCATGCTGGTGCCTTTCATCGTGTGCTCCGGGTCGTACAGGTAGTTGTCCAGCGTATAGGCATCCCAGACCAGGGCGCTGAGACGCATGGTTTTGGAATAGCGAAAGCCTTTCTGGGTGCCGGCGGTGCGACCGAAAATGCCCTGCACAGGCGGCCCCTTCCTCTTTGGGCCACCCGTCGCCACGGCATGGCAGGTGACGCAGCGGGCATCAAAGGCGGCTTTCCCGGCTGCGGCATCACCGATGATTTGTTGGGCTGGTGTCGCACCGGGCGTCGCCAGCCATAAAATACCCAGCACAGCCAGGATGCGCCTGCTCTTCATCATCATTGTTCCCTGTACGTACCGGGGCAACACCCCGGCCATTGTTGGAAGCCCTGGCGACAAAGATGGGCTGATGCCGGGCAGGCAGGCCAGCGCCCGACAGCATTACCCCTTTTGGGCCATACCAATCCGCCTGAAGCTTGAGCTTTAGGCGGATTGGAGGTCGGCGACTACCCGCCCGGCGCATGAGGGATAAGCGAAATCTCCCTTGATCGGGTGCGATCAAGGGAGATTGGTGTCAGACGATACCCGCTTTGCTGAAGGGCAGGTCGTAGAGGCGCTTGCCGCCAGCTGCCGCAATGGCATTGGCCACGGCGGGGGCGGCGCCGGGCACGCCCGGCTCACCCACACCGGTGGGGCGTTCCTTGCTGTCGACGATGTGCACCTCCACCACCGGCATGTCGGAATAGCGCATAGGCTCGAACGTGTCGAAATTGGCCTGATCGACAACGCCGTCGGTCAGGGTGATGGCATCGCGCAAAGTATGGCCGATCCCCCAGCCGGCGCCACCCTCGATCTGCGCCTTGATTACATTGGGATTGACGGCGATACCGCAATCTACCGCCACCACTACGCGGTCCACCTTTACCTTGCCATCAGCGTTGATGGTCACCTCTGCCACATGGGCGACATAGGTGCTGAAGCTCTCATGCACCGCCACACCCCGGCCCCGTTTGGTACCGGCGGGACCGGCATCCAGCTTCTTGCCCCAGCCGGCCTTCTCGGTGGCCAGTTTCAGCACGCCTTGCAGGCGCGTATGCCCTTCCAGCAGGGCCATGCGATAAGCCACGGCATCCTTGCCGGCAGCGGCGGCCAATTCATCGATAAAGGCCTCCTTGGCATAGGCCGTGTGCGTATGGCCGACCGATCGCCACCAGAGTGTGGTCACCGGCGACTTTACGATATGCATGTCGACCGACAGGTTGGGCACCTTATAGGCCAGATCGGACACACCTTCGGTTGCGGAATTATCGACCCCATTCTTGATCGCTACGGCCTCGAACGCCGTGCCGGTCATGAAGGATTGGGTGATGATGCGCTGTTCCCAGCCGACGATATTACCCTTGGCATCCAGCCCGGCCCGCAGCTTGTGCAGCACCAGGGGGCGGTAACGACCGCCTTTGATATCGTCCTCCCGCGTCCAGACCAGATGCACGGGTGCCTTTTTTCCCTTCTCCGCCAGCGCCTTGGCGATGATCAGCGTTTCGGCCATGTAATCGGCATTGGGCGTGGCACGGCGGCCGAAGCTGCCACCCGCCCAGACGGTGTTGATCTTGATCTTCTCCGGCGTGGTGCCCAGGATGGACGCGGCAACACGTTGTTCCACGCCCTGGAACTGCGAGCCGGACCAGAATTCCGCCCCGCCATCATCGGTCAGTTCCACCACGGCGTTCAGCGGTTCCATCGGCGCATGGGCCAGATAGGGGAAGCTGTATTCCGCCTCGATCACCTTGGCGGCACCCTTGATAGCGGTCGCCGTATCACCCCTGGCGGTCGCAACGGCGCCCGGCTTCTTGGCCAGTTCGCGGTAATCGGCCAGCATCTGGTCGGTGCCGCGCTTTTCCGCCTTGCTGTCATCCCAGGTGATTTTCAGCGCGTCACGGGCCTTGATGGCGGTCCAGGTGTTCTTGGCCACCACGGCGACACCGATGGGCAGGGTCAACACCTCGATCACGCCGGGCACGGCGCGGGCTTCCTTGTCATCCACCGTTTTCACGGTGCCACCGAACAAGGGGGCGCGTGCCAGCACCGCGGTCACCTGACCGGGGCGGCGGATATCCATGGCGAAGATGGCAGTGCCGTTGGTCTTGGACACATGGTCCAGCCGGTGCAGCGCCTCATTCCCGATCAGCGTATATTGGGCCTTGTCCTTCAGCTTCACCGTGGCCGGCACCGGCAGCTTTGCCGCAGCCGTGGCGAAGGGGCCGAACGGCCCGCTCTTGCCGGATTTCTGGTGGCTGATGATGCCCTTGGTAACGGTGATCTCGGCGGCGGGCACCTTCCATTCCGCAGCCGCAGCCTCCACCAGCATGGCGCGGGCGGCGGCACCGGCCATGCGCAACTCGTCCCAACTGTTGAACACGGCGGTGGAACCGCCCGTCCCCTGAGAGCCGAAGGCATGGTTGGGGTACAGTTTGCTGTCGGCGGGGGCAAATTCCCCGCGCATCTGGGCCCAGTCGGCGTCCAGTTCTTCGGCCACAATGGTGGTCAGGCCGGTCATGATGCCCTGGCCCTTGTCCAGATGCTTTACCAGCACGGTCACGCTGTTATCCGGGGCCACGCGGACGAAAATATTCGGGCGTGGGTCCGGTGGCCCCATCATGGCGGGGGTGGGGCGGGCGGCCATGGCGCCAAGCGGCACCACGGCACCGATCACCAGCGCACCACCGGCACCGGCGGCACCCTTCAGGAAGGAACGGCGGGAGGGGGCTGCCTCCACCACATCGGCGGCGGCGGCGCGCAGGATCTGCGGCAGATGTTTCATGGCGTCACGTCCTCGCCAGCTTGGCGGCCTGCTTCACGGCCGCCTTGATCCGCACATAGGTGGCGCAGCGGCAAACATTGCCATCCATCGCTGCCTCGATATCCGCATCGGTCGGGTTCGGGTTCTCGGCGATCAGCGCGGTCGCAGCCATAATCTGGCCGGACTGGCAGTAACCGCACTGCACCACATCCAGATCGGCCCAGGCCTTCTGCACGGACTGCGCGGCCTTGCCGTTGATGCCTTCGATGGTGGTGATCTTCATATCTGCGGCGGCGGAAACCGGCAGCTGACAGGAACGGGTGGGCACCCCATCGGCATGCACGGTGCAGGCCCCGCACAGGGCCTGACCACAGCCGAACTTGGTGCCGGTCATGTTCAGTTCGTCGCGCAGCACCCACAACAGGGGCATGTCTTCCGGCACGTCCACGTCACGGACCTGCCCATTGATGTTGAGGCGGATCATCTCTTCAATCCCAATCGAAAGGCATTCGGGGGTCGACACCATCGCGCGCCGGCCCTTGTGGGGTGGGGCGGCTGGGCCGGGGCCTTTTTCAAACGCCATCATGACGGCGTGGAACCATTCCCGTCTTGCAGAAAATGACCCTTCTGATCGATAAGCCCTATCAACATATCGAAGAGAATTCACCTGTATATCCCGGATGTCGTGCTACCTATAAAGGGTAACAGCCGGGGGTGGGGCGTGGCGGCGCGTGTAGGAACGGTGGCCTTCCAGGGCATTGAGGTGCTGGACATCGATGTGCAGGTGCAGATGACGGGTGGGCCATTGGCCTTTACCGTTGTGGGCTTGCCCGACAAGGCGGTGGGGGAAAGCCGGGAACGGGTGCGCGGTGCCCTGCACGCCCTTGGTATCGCCTTGCCGCCGCAGCGGCTGACCGTCAATCTGGCCCCCGCCGATGTGCTGAAGGAGGGTTCTCACTTCGATCTGCCCATAGCACTCGCACTGCTGGTGATGATGGGCATTCTGCCCGGCGATGCCATGGCGGATTATCAGGCGTTGGGGGAACTGGGGCTGGATGGCTCCATCTCCCCCGTGGCAGGCGTGCTGCCGGCGGCCATCAACGCCTCGGCCAATGGCAAGGGGCTGATCTGCCCGGTGGCCTGTGGCGGGGAGGCGGCGTGGGCCGGCGATGGGCTGGATATTCTGGCCCCATCCTCGCTCCTGGCTCTGATCAACCATTTCAAGGGCACCCAGGTGCTGACAAGGCCGGAGCCGAAGCTGGCCGGGCTGGAGGCGGCGGTCAGCCACAAGGATCTGCGCGATGTGAAGGGGCAGGAAACGGCCAAGCGCGTGTTGGAGGTGGCAGCCAGCGGCGGCCATAACATGCTGATGCTGGGGCCGCCGGGATCGGGCAAATCCATGCTGGCCGCCCGGCTGCCGGGCCTGTTGCCGCCGCTGGATGCGGCAGAGGCGCTGGAGGTCTCCATGATCCATTCCATCGCCGGGTCGCTGGAAGGCGGCAAGCTGATCCGCACCCGACCGTTTAGAGAGGTGCATCATTCCGCCACCCTGGCGGCCATGGTCGGTGGGGGCAGCCGGGCGCGACCCGGCGAAATCAGCCTGTCGCATCAAGGCGTGTTGTTCCTGGACGAACTGCCGGAATTCGCGCGCGGCGCGCTGGAAGCGTTGCGCCAGCCGCTGGAAACCGGTCGCGCCACCGTCAGCCGGGCCAACCATCATGTGACATATCCCGCCCGTTTTCAGTTGGTGGCAGCGATGAATCCCTGCCGTTGTGGCCATCTGGATGATCCGTCGCTCGCCTGCGGGCGGGCACCGAAATGCGCGTCGGACTACCAGTCGAAGATCAGTGGCCCGCTGTTCGACCGTATTGATTTGCATGTCGATGTGCCGGCGGTGTCGGCGTCCGACCTGTCGCTGCCACCCCCGCGCGAGGGCACGGCAGAGGTGGCGGCCCGCGTGGCCCAGGCCCGCGATATCCAGCGGGAACGCTACGCCGCCTTGGTGCCGCGCGGCCAGCCCGCCATCCGCACCAATGCGGAAGCCGATGGGGAGGTGCTGGAAAAGGTCGCCGGCCCCGACGCCCAGGGCCGCGCCCTGCTGACGGAGGCGGCGGAACGGCTGAAACTGTCCGCCCGTGGCTATCATCGCGTGCTGCGCGTGGCCCGCACCCTGGCGGATATGGAGGGGGCGGACGGCGTGCGCCGGCTGCATGTGGCCGAGGCACTGTCTTACCGGCGGGTGGCACCGGGGCGGTGATTGCCCCCGGTGGGTGAGGGGTATATAGGGGGCGTTCCGTTCGCCCAACTGGTCCTTGTCTCCCGTGAAACCCGCCCTTTACCAGACCCGGCCCGGCGTTTTTGCCCTGGCAACCCTCTGCTGTGCCCTCTGGGGCAGCTCCTATCCGGCCATCAAGAATGGCTATGCGCTGCTGCATATCACGCCCGCCGATCTGGCCGGGCAGATGCTGTTTGCCGGCTGGCGCTTCACCCTGGCGGGCCTGATCCTGCTGCTGGCCGCGCTGGGCCTGCGTAAGCGGCTGTTGCCGGTCAGCCGGCGGCAGGCGGGGCAGGTGGTTTTGCTGGGGCTGGTGCAGACGGCCCTGCAATATGTGTTTTTCTATATCGGTGTTGCCCATGCCAGCGGCATCAAATCATCCATCATGAACGCCACCGGCGTGTTTTTCAGCGTGGTGCTGGCCCATTTCATCTATGCCAGCGACCGGCTGAACGGGGTGCGCGCGCTGGGCTGCCTGATTGGATTTGCCGGTGTGGTGGTGGTCAATCTGGGAAAGGGCGGGGCAGGGGCGTTGGCCTTTGATTTCACCCTGACGGGGGAAGGATTCGTGGCCTTTTCCGCCTTCATCCTGGCGGCAGCGGCCATCTATGGCAAAGGCCTGTCGCGCGGGATGGATGCGATGGTGATGACCGGCTGGCAGCTTTTCATCGGCGGGCTGGTGCTGACCGGGATCGGGATGATTGGCGGTGGTCATCTGGAAGCGATGGGGATGCAGGCAGGTGCCCTGCTGGCCTATCTGGCCTTGCTTTCCGCTGTGGCCTTCTCGGTCTGGAGCCTGCTGCTGAAGCATCATCCGGTGGGGATGGTTGCCCCCTTCAACTTCCTGATCCCGGTCTTCGGCGTTTCGCTTTCCGCCATTTTCCTGGGCGAATCGCTGCTGCGCTGGAGCTATCTCAGCGCCCTGATCCTGGTCTGCGCCGGCATCTGGCTGGTGACGCGGATGCCGGCGCGGCGGGGATAGACGGTTTGGGTTGCCGACACGAAGATCAGACCAGGGGCCAAGCCTGACGGCAGGCTTGTTTCAGATGCTGGATGGCCAGATTCACCGCATCGGGTTCCATGGCCAGCACCATGGTTGCATGCGCCCGTTCCTCAGGGCGCTCCAACCGCTCCAGTACATTGTTCACATAACGCTGGATATCCCGCCCATAAGCGGACTCTGCTTTCGCAATGGCAGTGGCGGGAATGGCACCCTCGGCCATGCTGAGGAAGCCCAGGTCGATGGCATCCCGATAGGCAACGGAGCGATCAAGCCCGCGATCGGCATTGGCCATCAGCTTTTCGGCGAACTGGTCCATCACGGTCAGCGTGGGCACGGAAACCAGGGGTGATATTTCGCCGGTCAGTTCGATCCGCGCTTCCCTTACGATCTCCAACTTGATCCGCTGCCCGTCCAGGGCGAACAGACCCCGGATACCATATTGGTCGGCCATGAAGGGGCGAATGGTTTCCACGTCATCGGCAAAAAAAGCGGTGGCTCCTCTCTCCGTCGCGGCCATGCGCAAGGCGCGATAGCCCTCCCGGTCGGCACAGAGGAAATCCACATCCATGGAAAGCCGGTATTCGCCATGATGCAGAACAATGGCCGTGCCACCACCGAAATAGCAGCGCGATTCCAACAGGAAGTCCGCATCCATGCCATGGAGCAATTGGGCGATGGTCCGGTGCTCCGGGCGCTGGAAAACCGTGGAGAGGCTCATCGTGTCAATATCCGACCCTGACCGAAATCATCGGCCAGACGTTGGATCAGGGCTGCCTCTCTGGGCTGGATGCTGGCCTTGTCGACATGCCGCCAGTTCCGCTCATAAAGCGCAAAGACCTCCTCCGCTGGAATCGGGCGCTTTGCGTCCCGATTCCAGACCAGAAGCGATAGCTCCGGGTAATCAGCCGGAACGATCATCCAATCGGCGGCGGCTCCATCCATAGGGACAATATAAGACCGACAAACGGGTTTAGCTACACCCGGTCGTGCCGCCGCAGGTGTCGCATTTCAGGCAGGTGCCGTTGCGCACCATCGTCATGTTGCCGCATTCGGGGCAGGGGTCGCCCTCATACCCGCGTGCGCGAGCCTCCTTGATCCGCTCAAACCGGGCATCGCCCCTTCCCACGGTGCCGCTGCGCAGACCGGTTCCGGACAGGGCGTCGGCATGGACAGAACCGCCGCTATAGCCCGTCTGTGCGTCCGTGCCGGTGGCGGCATAGGCGGTTGTGGCGTTCTGGAACCCGCTGACGATGCGACCCTGCTGGCCGCCCGGCACCACGCGCAGGTTGGAGCGGACATAGCCGGTGGACGCGATGCGGGCCACGGCGGCAAGTGTCTCCTGCGTCATCCGCGCCGCATTGTCCGGCAATTCGGGCACGCGGTTGGCGGCTTCCGGCAGGCCTGCCAGATCGGCCTGGGCATCGCCCCGGCCCATCGTGTCGGGCAACAGATCCTCCGGCGTGGCGTGGGCCAGATCGTTGCGGCCCAGATAGGAGATGGCCAGTTCCCTGAACACATAATCCAGGATGGAGGTGGACATCTTGATGGCGTCGTTGCCCGTCACCATGCCCGACGGTTCAAACCGGGTGAAGGTGAAGGCCTCGACATATTCTTCCAGCGGCACGCCATATTGCAGGCCCAGCGAGATGGCGATGGCGAAGTTGTTCATCATCGACCGGAAGGCGGCCCCTTCCTTATGCATGTCGATGAAGATCTCGCCCAGCCGTCCATCCTCATATTCGCCGGTGCGCAGATATACCTTGTGCCCGCCGACCATGGCCTTCTGGGTATAGCCCTTGCGCCGTTGCGGCAGCTTTTCCCGATCATGGGCGCGGACGACCTTTTCCACCACCCGCTCAACGACCCGTTCCACCACTTTTTCCGCCACCAGCGGCACGCGGGCGGCCGCCGGGGCCTCCACGATCTTTTCCAGCAGCGTCTGTTCGTCGGCGTCGAAACTCTCTTCCTCATCCTCCAGCACCTGAGCGTTCAGCGGCTGGGAAAGTTTGGAGCCGTCGCGGTAAAGCGCATTGGCCTTCACGCCCAGCCGCCAGGACAGCATATAGGCTTCCTTGCACGCCTCCACCGGGGCCTGGTTGGGCATATTGATGGTTTTGGAGATGGCACCGGAAATGAAGGGCTGGGCGGCGGCCATCATGCGGATATGGGCATCTGCGGACAAATAACGCTTGCCGATCTTGCCGCAGGGGCTGGCGCAGTCAAACACCGGCAGATGTTCTTCGCGCAGGCCCGGCGCGCCTTCCAGGGTCATGGCACCGCAGACATAGACGTTGGCCGCCTCGATCTCCTTCCGGCTGAAACCCAGATGGGCCAGCAGGTCGAAGCTGAAGGCATCCAGCGATTCTTCCGGCACCGCCAGCACATCGCGGCAGAAATCGACGCCCAGCGTCCATTTGTTAAAGACGAACTTGATATCGAAGGCTGATTCCAGGGCACCCTCGACCGTGGCAATTTCCGCATCGGTGAAGCCCTTGGCGCGCAACCTGGCGTGGGTGACACCGGGTGCCCCCGCCAGCGTACCGTTACCCACGGCATAGCGTTCGATGCGGGTGATCTGTTCGTCGCTATAACCCAGGCGGGACAGCGCCTCCGGCACCACACGGTTGATGATCTTGAAATAGCCGCCGCCGGCCAGCTTCTTGAACTTCACCAGGGCGAAGTCTGGTTCGATGCCGGTGGTGTCGCAATCCATCACCAGCCCGATGGTGCCCGTGGGGGCAATCACCGTGGCCTGGGCATTGCGATAGCCATGCTGTTCGCCCAGGGCCAATGCCCGGTCCCAGGCGGCGCGTGCCGCCTCCACCAGATCGGCATCCGGGCAATCGGCGGCGCGCAGCGGCACCGGTGCCACCGACAGCCCCTCATAGCCCATGGCGGCACCATGCGCGGCGCGGCGATGGTTGCGGATGACGCGCAGCATATGGTCGCGGTTGGGGGCAAAGCCGGGGAAGGGGCCCAGTTCCTCCGCCATTTCCGCCGAGGTGGCATAGGATACGCCGGTCATCAGCGCCGTGATGGCACCTGTCAGCGACCGCCCGGCCTCACTGTCATAGGGCAGGCCGGCGGCCATCAGCAGGCCGCCGATATTGGCAAATCCCAGACCCAGTGTGCGGTACTCGTAAGACAGCCGGGCGATCTCCCGGCTCGGGAACTGCGCCATCAGGACGGAGATTTCCAGCACCAGCGTCCACAGCCGGCAGGCATGGCTGAAGCTTTCGATATCGAAACGACCGTCGGGTTGGCGGAACTCCATCAGGTTCAGGGACGCCAGGTTACAGGCCGTATCGTCCAGGAACATATATTCCGAACAGGGGTTGGACGCATTGATGCGCCCCGCCGCCGGGCAGGTGTGCCAGTCATTGATGGTGGTGTCGAACTGCACGCCCGGATCGGCCGACTGCCAGGCGGCCAGGCCAATCTTGTCCCACAGGTCGCGGGCGCGCAGCGTCTTGGCCACCTTGCCATCGGTACGACGGATCAGGTTCCAGGGACCGTCATTTTCCACCGCGTTCAGGAAGGCATCGGACACGCGCACGGAATTGTTGGAATTCTGGCCGGAGACGGTGAGATACGCCTCCGAATCCCAATCCGTGTCGAAGCTTTTCATCTCAAAGCTGGTGAAACCCTGGCCCGCCATCTGGATGGCGCGCTGGATGTAATTTTCTGGCACCAGATCGCGACGCGCGGCGATGATGGCCCGCTTCAGGGCGCGGTTCTGCGCCGGGTCCAACCGTTCCGCATCCGGTCCGATCCCCTCATTGCAGGCGGCCATGATCATGTTCAAATGGCGCGACACTTGCTTGGAACCGGTGACGAGGCTGGCGACCTTCTGCTCCTCCACCACCTTCCAATCGATATAGGCTTCGATATCCGGGTGATCGAGATCGACTGTCACCATTTTGGCGGCCCGGCGGGTGGTTCCGCCGGACTTGATGGCACCTGCCGCGCGATCGCCAATCTTCAGGAAGCTCATCAGGCCAGAGGATTTGCCACCACCCGCAAGCTTCTCATTCTCCCCGCGCAGGCGGGAGAAGTTTGTTCCGCTGCCGGAACCATATTTGAACAGCCGGGCCTCACGCACCCAGAGGTCCATGATCCCGCCCTCATTCACCAGATCGTCGGCGACGGACTGAATGAAACAGGCATGGGGCTGGGGATGCTCATAGGCACTCTTTGAGGCCACAAGCTCACCGGTTTTCGGGTTGACATAGAAATGACCCTGGCTGGGGCCATCGACACCATAGGCCCAGTGCAGGCCGGTATTGAACCATTGCGGGCTGTTGGGCGCGGCCATCTGCCGGGCCAACATGAAGCGCATTTCGTCATAGAAGGCGCAAGCATCCGATTCGCCATCGAAATAGCCGCCCTTCCAGCCCCAATAGGCCCAGGTGCCGGCCAATCGGTCGAACACCTGCCGGGCCGAGGTCTCCCCCCCGTGCCGCTCGGACTCGGGCAGGGAGGCCAGCGCCATCTCGTCGGCCACATGGCGCCACAGGAAGGACGGAACATCATGTTCCTCCACGGCCTTCAGAGTGGCGGGCACGCCGGCGCGGCGGAAATATTTTTGCGCCAGAATATCGCAAGCCACCTGGCTCCATTCCGCCGGCACCTCCACATCCTTGGCCTGGAAGACGATGGAGCCATCGGGGTTACGGATCTCGCTGGTGACCGTTCGGAAGGGGATGTCCGCATAGGCATCCTGACCTTCAACGGTGAAACGGCGCTCAATCCGCATGGTAATGGCCTCTCCCTGGTTCGGCGGCGGGCAGCGCCTTAAAAGCGCAAAAATCCCATTCCCGCCCTTGGCAAACGTAAGGGCAGGTGCCTACCGACAAGATATGGTGACAAGGGCAGGCTAGGCCACGAGGGCCCCCACATCAACCAGATTTTGTGACAGATTAACGCCGTAACACTGCTTATTGTGGTTGACGGGCTTTTGCTGGCCTCTTGCACGCGCGTTACGCAAAGCGGCGGAATCCCGGGGTTTCGCGTTTGCCGACCGGAGTTCGGAGTCGCCACACGGGCAGGCAAATGCCACTGGGCAACTGACACCTTTTGGCGCATTGGTCTAACCTATCTGGACAGGGGGTTTCCATTCCGCCGGATCGGTGGCAGGGTGCCGCCGCCGATGGGGATGCTTCCGATCGGTTCCCGGTTGCGTTATTGACACCAAGAGTGAATGTCAGAGCTTCCCGATTCCCACCGAGCCCCCATGCCGGAACGAGATAAAGCCGCACGCCGGCGAAAAAAATGGCTGGGCATCGCCACAGCCCTTTTCATGGCAGTGCTTCTGGCTGTCGCTCTCTGCCATGTCCTGTCGGAAGTGACGTTCGAAGATGTCTGGGCCTATCTGGACGAGTTGCCTTACAGCCGCCTGCTTCAGGCGGTGGGTATTACGGCACTCGGCTATTGGGTGTTGACCCTTTATGACGTGTCCGCCCTTCTCTATCTGAAGAAGAAGGTGCCCTATCGCACCACTGCCTTCGCGGCAGCCTGTGGCTATGCCTTTTCCAATAATATCGGCTGGGCGGTGATCAGCGGGGCCGGCGTGCGTCTGCGGACCTATGGTGTCGCCGGGCTGACACCGGCCGACGTAGCCCGTGTCGTGGTTTTCTCCACCACCACCTTTACCCTGGGTATCAGTTTCACCGGTGCCTTGGGCGTGCTGATGGGGCCGCATCCGGTGGCCACGATGCTGAAGGTGCCCGAATGGCTGGTGCAGGGGGTGGCGGTGGCGACCCTGGCGACCTTGGCGTCGCTTTGCATCATCACCGGGGTTACGCGCAAACCGATCAGGCTGTGGCGTTGGTCGGTGCAACTACCGTCGCCGCTGGGCGTTCTGTCGCAGATCACCATTGGTTCGGTGGAGATTGTGCTGGCAGCCGGGGTGCTGTGGTCCCTGTTGCCGCTGGAACATGGCATCGGTTTCACAGCCTATCTTGGCATCTACTGCGCGGCCCTGGTGGTGGCGATCTTCAGCCATGTGCCGGGCGGTATCGGGGTGTTTGAGAGTATCATCATTCTGGGCCTGTCCGATGATATTCCAGCGGGCCAGTTGCTGGGGGCGATGCTGGCTTATCGCTTCGTCTATTATATTCTGCCGCTGGTGCTGGCCGGGATCGCCATCGCCATCTGGGAAGTCCGCCATCATACCGGTCGGATCGGTCGGGCGGCGGACCGGTTGCGCGGCCATGGGGAGCCGCCGCACACACCCTGAAATCGGCTGTTGCGCGATTTGCGTAGATCGGCAAAGCCTTGGGTGATCGGTCGTTTATGTGCGCGAGGGTGGATTTTGCTTTGCGGCGGTGCCATAGTCGCCCGCACTGCCGTATCCCGCGCCGTTGCAGCGGGGGTTTGTCCCTTCAGTCCCGAAACGGACCATCATGAGCAAACGCATCTCCCTGGCTACCTGGATGGCCAACCTCCAGATCAATTTCTTCACCGCCCGTGCGGGCCGTCTGGTCGGAACCGACAAAAGCGGCAACAAATATTATGAAGAGAAGAAGGCCCGGACCGGCCTGAAGGCCCGCCGCTGGGTGATCTATAATGGAGAGCCGGAGGCGACCAATGTGCCGCCGGAATGGCATGGCTGGCTGCATTACGTGATGGCGGACCCCCTGCCGGAGCAGAGCGCTTTCCACAAGCCGTGGATCCAGGAACACCAGCCGAACCCGACCGGTACGCTGCTTGCCTATCGTCCGCCCGGTCACCTGTTCGAAGGTGGCAAGCGTGACAAGGCCACTGGTGATTATGAGGCATGGACTCCGAATTGATCGGCACCATTTAGGGTTCATCACCGTCATGGCGGCGTTGATCCAGCGCCGCCATGAGCATTTCGGGGTCTAGTTGGGAGTGGTTTTGTCCATGCGCAGGAATGTGATCGAGACCGTGCTGGGTGCGGTGGTATTGGTTGTAGCCGGCTTTTTCCTGTTTTTCGCCTATACCAGCAGCTCCGTGCGGGCGGTTGGCGGCTATAAGCTGGAAGCGCGGTTCAGCAGCACGGGCGGCCTGTCGGCCGGGTCTGATGTGCGCATCAGCGGGGTGAAGGTCGGCACCGTCACCGGCCAGTTCCTGGACAAGCAGACCTTCCAGGCGGTGGTGCAGATGGAAATCGACCGAAATATCCAGCTGCCACGCGATACATCGGCCTCTATCGCCAGCGAAAGCCTGCTCGGTGGGCGTTATCTGCAACTGGAGCCGGGTGGAGAAGAGGATAAGCTGAAGGAAGGCGATGTCATCGAATATACCCAGTCTGCCGTGAATTTGGAGGAACTGCTGGGTCGGTTCATCTTCAATTCCAATAGCAGCGGCAGCGGCAGCGGCACCAGTGCCGGTGGCGTTCATGGTGCCTCACCTGCCCCGGAGGCTACGCATGCTCCCGCACCGGGTGGGCTGCTGGGTGGTCAGTGACGGCGCCATCAAAGGGCCGGTTTTCGCCTGCCTGATGGTTGCGTCGTCTTTCAAGTGATCGGGTCGGCCCATGTTGGTGATGAGAACCATTCCCGTCCTGCTGATGTTGGCGGGGTTGTCTGCCCCGTCGATGCCGGCCATGGCGCAGGTGGCGGTGTCGCAGGTGGCGCCAGACCTGTCGGTTCAGGATGCCGGGCAGACGCCAGATGTGCAGGCGCCTGCAGGTGCTGTGCAACGCCCGGCGACGCCGCCCGCGCGGACGCGCAGTTTCGAACCGATGCCTGTGGCCGTTTTGCAGGGTCTGGACAAGGTAACGGCCCGCACCTCCACCTTCGAGGCGAAAGTGGGGGAGGCGGTGCAGTTCGGTCAGCTTTCCGTACAGGTTAAGGCCTGCAGAAAAGCACCTCCCATCGAGACGCCGGAGTCGGCGGCGTTTTTGGAAGTGGTGGAAAATCCCACCACGCCCGGTGCTGCCCCTGCCCCGGTGTTCATCGGATGGATGTTTGCTTCAAGCCCGGCGCTGTCGGCGATGGAACATCCTGTCTATGATATCTGGGTCAAAGATTGCAGGAAGTCTGAGACCAAGGCTCGCTCATCCGCCAAACAGTAAAAGTCTGCATCTTCCCGCACCGCCCGGGCCAGTTGCGACCGGTAACGGTGGCGCGGTATCTCAACCGCCCCGAACTGTGCCAGATGTTCGGTGATGAATTGCGTGTCCAGCAACTGGAAGCCGCCCGCCCGCAACCGCGCCACCAGATGGACCAAAGCCACCTTGCTGGCGTCGCTCACGCGGGAAAACATGCTTTCTCCGAAGAAGGCTGTCCCCAGCGATACGCCATAAAGGCCCCCTACCAGGTGATTGCCCAGCCAGCATTCCACCGAATGGGCGTGACCCAATGCATGCAGCTGGCAATAAGCTTCCGTGATCTCCTCATTGATCCAGGTGCTGGGGCGCTGGGGACCGCCGCCGGCGCATCCGGCCATCACCTGCCTGAAGGCGCTGTCCACCCGTACTTCGAAGGGAAAGTGCCGTACAGTCTTGCGCAGGCGCCGCGGCACATGAAAGCCGTCCAGCGGCAGAACGCCCCGGTGGGGTGGATCAAACCACATCAGTTCATCGGACTGCGCGTTCTCCGCCATCGGGAAAACCCCGTTGGCGTATGCCCTCAGCAGTAATTCCGGCGTCAATATGACCATGATGTCCTGGCGGTGCCTCTACCGCGACTACGGTTTCATAGATTAACAAGCCGTTTGTTATGGGTGAATAACCAAATGTGATTTCACACGTTAAACGCGCTTCACCCAAATTTAACAGAACTGACGCGCAGACGTTATATACCCGGCCCATATCACTTCGGGACAGGTCGGGGATGGTTTTGCTGGAAACGGTGCCATCCAGGGCCCGTCGGCGATCAAGTATGTGGTGGATTTTAATTAAATTCCAGTCATTGGGATGCAAGGCATGACCGATGTGACGCTAACCACCCCGTTGAGTGCCGATATGGAAACGGGGGCCGGGCGTTGGCGCCTGGCCGATATGTGGCAGAAGCTGCGCGGCAAGGGTGGGGATGGCGATGATGGCGGGGAGGGGGGGCTGCTGGCCCAGCTTTCCATTGTCACCCGCATTGCCCTGCTGGTTGGGGCGGCCTTGTTGACGGTGACGATGACAGCCGGCCTGTTCCTGTTGGGGGACATGCGCCGGGGCGACGCATCGGACCGGATGACTGGTCTTTCCACGGTGGCGGAGACGGCGGCGGAACTGAACCGCCAGACCACCGCCCTGCAGCTCCATGCCACACGCTTCCTGCGGGAACGCAATCCGGCGGAGGGAGAGGCCTTTCTGGGCACCTTGTCCAGGGTGGAGCAGGCGGCGGCACGGGTTGCAGCCCATCCGGCTGCTGCTGACAAGGCGGATACGTTGACCGCCATCCAGACCAGGCTGGCAGCCCTGTCGGCGGCCTTCAACACTATGGCTGATGCCACCCGTGCGGTGGGTTTCACCGACGAGGACGGGTTGCGCGGCCAGATGTTCAAATCCGTCGCCGCCACGGAGGCTGAGCTGAAGAAATGGCCGGCCCTGCAGGCCGCAGAATTGTTCATCGGCATGGCTGAAATGCGCAATGCCGAGAAATCCTTCCTGCTGACCGGGGAGGACCGCTATCTGGGCCAGCATCGCAAAGCCTTCAATGAATTCTCTTTCTTCATCCCGGAATCCAAGCTGGATGCGGAAACCAAGACGGCCATCGATACATTGTCGCGTAAATACCGGCAGGATATGGTGGCCCTGGCCGATGCAACGGCGGCACAGAAGACGGCGATCAACGCCTTTACGCAGGCTTTTGCCGAAACCACACCGCTGATCGATGAACTGTTCAGCTTCACCACCGCCGGGCTGGAACAGGCCCGTACGGCCGAGGCGACGATCCGTGGCCAGACCCAGCGTATGACCCTGTTGATCGGCGGTACGCTGGTGGCCCTGTTCTGCGGTCTGTCGCTGCTGCTGGTGCGCTCCATCACCGGGCCGCTGGCCCAGATCGAAAAGGCGATGGAGACGCTGGTGCGCGGGGAGCGGCTATCCTTCATCCCCGGTACAGGCCGGCGGGATGAGATCGGCGCCATGGCCCGCGCCATCGACGTATTCCGTGTCAATGCGGAGGAGATGGACCGGTTGAAGGTGGAGGAGCAGGAGCGCGAGCGCGCGCACAAACAGGCCTTCGCCGACCGTCTGGGTGGGCTGGCGCAGGCACTGGAGCAGGAAGTGACACGGCGTGTGGAAACCGTGCTGACCGAAGCAGCCGGTATTGCCGACTTGGCAGGCCTGATGAATTCCGCTGCCCAGCGCACAGGGGAGCAGAGCCACGGTGTGGCGGGTGCTGCCCAGGACGCCACCAGCAATGTGCAGACAGTGGCGGCGGCTACAGAGGAACTGGCCACATCGTCGCGGGAAATCGGTCGTCAGGTGACCGAAGTGGCCGACATGGTGCATGAGGCGGTTGCCCGTGGTGCTCAGACCCGCGCCATGATCAACCAACTGGCCGAAGCGGCGCAGAATATTGGTCAGGCGGCCCAACTGATCGGCGATATTTCCGGCCAGACCAACCTGCTGGCCCTGAATGCCACTATCGAGGCGGCACGCGCCGGTGAGGCTGGCCGGGGTTTTGCCGTGGTGGCGGCAGAGGTGAAGAACCTGTCCACCCAGACGGGGCAGGCGACGGAGGAGATCAGTTCCCAGATCAATGCCGTGCAGCGGGCGACGGAAAGGGTGATCGCCGATATCCACCAGTTGCACGATGTGATCGCCCGCATCGACGAAATTGCGGGTGCCATCACTGCCGCCGTAACAGAGCAGGGCAGCGCCACCGAGAGCATCAGCCAGAGTGCGTCCAGCGCGGCCGGTGGCACTATCGAAGTGTCGGACCGTATTCAAAGCGTGGCTGCCGATGCCAGCGAGACCCGTTCATTGGCGGATAACCTGGCGCTGAAGGCGCGTCAGGTGACGGCGGAAATGCAATCCCTGCGCTCCCGGCTGGGGGTGATCCTGGCTCAGGCGGCATAAAGGTGTAAAAGGGGGCGGGCTTGGCACCGCCCCCTTTTTCCCCGGTTACTTCAGTTCCACCGCATATGTCGCCACATCCGGCGTGGTTTTCACCAGCCCGCGTTCCTTCAGGAAATTGGCGAAGCGGGTATAGCGGGCGCGGTCCAGGGCACGGGGGCTGTGGGCAAAGCGGGGCAGGCTGTCGCGCCAGGCCCGCTTGTTCAGTTCCGTATCCATGTCCGGGCGACCCTTGATGAACAAGGCCCAGGCTTCATCCGGGTGGTTGATCATATAGGTGGTGCCGCGTTCCACCGCGTCCAGGAAACGGCCGAGACGCGGATCATTGGCGCGGTCGCGGGCGGCGATGAAGATCAACTCGTCATAGGCCGGCACCCCTTCCTCTTCGGGGAAGAAGGCCCGACCGGGCTTGCCCTCGATCGCCATCTGGTTCAGTTCGAAATTGCGGAAGCCGCCGACAATGGCATCCACCTGCCCGGCAAACAAAGCCGGTGACAGGGAGAAATTGACGTTTACCAGCGTCACATCCTTCAGCGACAGCCCGTGTTTTTCCAGCATGGCGCCCAACAGCGCATCCTCGAACCCGCCGACGGAGAATCCGACCTTCTTGCCCTTCAGATCCGTCAGGCTTTTCACCGGCCCGTCCTTGAGCGCGATGATACTGTTGAGCGGCGTCGCCACCAGGGTGCCGATGCGCACCACCGGCAGGCCGGCATCCACCTGCAAGTGCAATTGCGGCTGGTAGGAAATGGCGACATCGCCGCGACCGGCAGCCACCAACCGCGGCGGATCATTGGGATCAGCCGGCGCTATCATCTCCACCGACAGGCCGGCATCCTTGAAATAGCCCATTTCCTGCGCGACATAGAGCGGGCCATGGTCCGGGTTGACGAACCAGTCCAGCAGCACGGTCATCTTGTCCTGCGCCATGGCGGGCAGGGCGGCCAGGGAAAGGGCGGCGGCCATCGCCGCCCCGCGCAACCAGTGTCGCATCTTTGTCATCCTTCAAAACCATGGGTATCGGGAAGCCAGGGCAGGGCCCGGCGCAGCAGAAAATCAACCGCCAGCCACAGGGCGACGGCCAGCAGGGCCAGCAGGAACAGGGCGGCGAAGGTCAGGTCGGTCTGAATCCGCGCGGTGGCGTGCAGCATCAGATAGCCCAACCCGGCGGATGACCCCACCCATTCCCCCACCACGGCCCCGATGGGGGCGACAGCGGCGGCAACCCGCAGGCCAGCCCCCAGGGCCGGCAAGGCGGCGGGTCCACGGATATGGCGCAGCAACGTCCAGGGGCTGGCCCCCATCGTGCGTGCCAGATCCAGCCACCCGGGATCGGTGCGGCGCAGACCATCATAAAAGGCGGCGGTGACGGGGAAGAAGATGATCAGCGTCGCCATCGCCACCTTGGACGCCATGCCATAGCCCAGCCACAGCACCAGCAGCGGCGCGATGGCGAAGACTGGCACGGCCTGGCTGACCAACAGCAGCGGCAGCAGCCAGCGCCGTGCAGTACGCGACGCCATCAGTGCCAGGGCCGCCAACACCCCGCAAACTGTGCCGAGAATCAGGCCCAGCATCACCTCCGCCAGCGTCAGCAGCGCATGGTCGGCCAACAGCGCCCGGTCGGACCAGAGGCGGGCGGCCACCCGTTCTGGCCCCGGCAATATGTAATGCGGCAGTTCTGCCCAGCGGACCAGGGCGGCCCAGGCCAGCAGCAGGCCGGCAAAGGTGACGCCCGCGCGTAACAGCGCCTTCATGGCCCCACCTCCCGCCCCAGTTCGGCCAGCAGCCGGCCTTGCAGATGCAGCAGTTCCGGCAGGTCTGGTGGGCGCGGCGGGGCGTCCGGTGGGGTGATCGGGGCCGACAGGCTGGCCGGCAGCCCGGTCATCACCAGCACCTGATGGCCCAGGCGCAGCGCCTCCATCGGGTCATGCGTCACCATCAATACTGTGCGACCGGCCAGCAGCCGGGCAGCCATTTCGCCCAGCCGCAACCGGGTCAGGGCATCCAGCGCGGAAAAGGGTTCGTCCATCAACACGATGGGCCGATCCTCGAACAGGGTGCGGGCCAGGGCCGCCCGTTGCCGCATTCCGCCGGAAAGGGTAGCCGGGCGATCCCCGGCACGGTCGGCCAGCCCCACTTGATGCAGCAGGCCCAAGGCCCGTTCCCGCGCAGCGCTGTCCGGGCGGCTGCCGCGCAGGCGGATGCCGATCATCACATTGTCCAGCACGCTGGCCCAGGGCAGCAGCAAATCCTGCTGGCCCATCCAGGCGATGCGCCCGGTCAGCGGCTGGCCATCATTGGCGCTGATGCTGGTCTGGCCCTGCACCGGGGTCAGCCCGGCCACCAGCCGCAGCAGCGTGGTTTTGCCCACCCCGCTGGGGCCGAGCAGACAGCAGAATCGGCCTGCCGGTACATCCAGTGCCAGCCTGTCGAACAGCAAACGCCCCCCCAGTTCCAGGCGTGCCTGACGGATCTGGATGGCGGGGGAGGGGGGTGAAAGCGGATCGGCGCCTGGCGGCATCTTGTCTCACTGTCCCTACGCCGGTCTTACCCGGATCAGGTTCCAGGGGTCGTTCCGGCATGGAACCTCTCAGCCGCCCATCGGCTCCCCCCAGTGAAGGTTGGGTTATTGCATTGCCGTGACAGGGGCACAAGCGACTTGAATGGTTGGCAAAACCCCAATGCCGGTGTGACGGCCGCCATTGTCATCATATGGCACCGCAGCATAGGATTGTGCCCATGATGCTGGATGCACCCATCGCCTCGCCTGCGGCTGTTGATGCCGCGTCCGAACCGCTGCCGAAACCCTCGGCGGCGGCGCGCCCGTTGTTTCTGGGCGGGGAAATTTACCGCCATTCCAGCTATGGCAAGAAGCATCCCTTGTCGATTCCCCGCGTTACCGTGGCGATGGATCTCGTCCGTGCCATGGGCTGGCTGGATGCGGCCAGCTATCTGGATAGCCCGATCGCGACAGAGGCGCAACTCGCCCGCTTTCATGAGCGCGACTATATCGCCGCCGTTCTTCAGGCGGAGCGTGACCAAAGGGTGGATCTGGAAACTGCCCAGCGCTATGGGCTGGGCAAGCTGGAAAACCCTGTATTCCCGGAAATGTACCGTCGCCCGGCCATCGCTGCCGGCGCCGCCATCCAGGCCGCCGGACTGTTGCGCGATGGTGGCGTCGTCTACAGCCCTGCCAGCGGCACGCACCATGCCCGGCCCGGTCGGGCCAGCGGATTCTGTTTCTTCAATGCCCCGGTTCTGGGCATCTTGTCCTTGCTGGATCAGGGGCTGGACCGCATCGTTTATATCGATCTGGATGCCCACCATGGTGATGGGGTGCAGGATGCCTTTCATGATGATGAGCGGGTGTTGACCGTCTCCATCCACGAATCCGGGCGCTGGCCCTATACGGGCAAGGTGGAGGATCGGGCTGGCGGCTTGGCACGCAACCTGCCTGTTCCCGCCGGCTTCAATGACAGCGAACTGCGTTATCTGGTGGAAGAGGCGTTGATCCCGCTGGCCTGCGCCTTCCGCCCACAGGCATTGGTGATCCAGACCGGGGCCGATGCGCTGGCCGACGATCCCTTGTCGCGCCTCAGCCTGTCCAACCGGGCGCTCTGGCATGCGGTGTCGGAACTGCTGGGGTTGGCGCCGCGTACCATGGTGGTGGGCGGTGGCGGTTATAACCCCTGGTCGGTGGGCCGTGCCTGGGCCGGGATCTGGGCGGTGCTGTGTGGGATTGACCCGGCCAGCACGCCGCTGACACCGGAGGCGGAATCGGTGCTGCGCCGCTTGACCTGGGATCGGCGGGAAGGGCGCAACCCGCCTGCCCGTTGGTTCGATCGGCTGCATGATATGCCCCATGAGGGGGCTGTAAGGGATGAGATCAGGAAGGTCGCAGCCGCGACCCGTGATCTGTGATATCAGGCGCAAAGGCCGTCATTTCGGGATGAAACCATGATCCAGCGTCTGCTTCGCCGCCTGTTGCCTGTCTTCATGCTGGCCCTGGCGGTGCCGGTTTTAAGCCTGCCCAACGCCGCGATGGCCCAGCAGGGTCCACAGACCGGCCTGCAGGAAGATACGCTGGTGGTGGAGACGGCGGGCGGCACCCGCCATAAATTCACCGTCGAACTGGCGATGACCCTGCAACAACAGGCCCGTGGCCTGATGTATCGCGAGCATATGGATGATGATCGCGGGATGCTGTTCTTGTATGAGGTGGAACAGCCGCTCAGCTTCTGGATGATGAACACGCTGATCCCGCTGGATATCATCTTCATTGATGAAAAGGGTGTGATCATCAACATCCAGCATGGCAAGCCGCGCAATACCACGCCGCTGCCATCTTCCCGTAACGCCATCGCCGTGCTGGAACTGAATGGCGGGCTGTGCGCCCGGCTGGGTATTCGTCCTGGTGACCGGCTGCTGCACCCGGCTTTTGGGGTGAAACGGCCCAATTGACCTCGCTGCCATGCGTCCACGGCGTAGAGGCTGCGGCGTGTCAGCCCCAATGGGGGAATCTGCTGTCCGATTCGTCGTGGTAGAATAAGGGATGGTTCTATACACGCCGCCCATCCAGCGCCTGCCTGTGACTGCCACGCCGCCGGCGCGGGATCGGCGGGTGATGGGCGTCTCCAAGGTGGCGGCACAGGCGACGGGGGATCGTGACCCTCGCCAGGGTCGCAGCCTGCGCCAGCGCCTGATTGATATGGTGATGGATGAGGTGGCGGAATTTCCCGACCTCACCGCCGAACAGCGGGACCATATCAGGGGGAATCTGGGCCGTTTCGCCGACCGGCAGCCGGATCATCACAGCCAGCAACAGCAGGCCAAGGATCACCCCGTAACAACGCCAGTTCCACCACCCCCGCCAGCGGACCCGGTGGAACTGGCTTTATCCGCCTTCAAAGGTGGACCGGAACCGACCGAAATGGTGCCGCCTGAATCGGTACGGCTTGCCGAACAAATGCGGCAACTGCTGGAGATGCATTCCGACCGGGCGATCAAAATCGCCTCCTACATCCATGCCCTTCAGGCCACCGTACCGGAGGCGCACAGCCTGACCTTGGAGGCCTGATCGGCAAAATGTCCTGGCGACAAGTATCGGATTGGTACGGGGTGAAGCTGGGTCTATAGCCAGGGCTGGGATGCCGCCATATGGCGGCGCCACCACGATCAAGTGCTGTGATGCCGCTGAATATCGCGCTTTTCTTCACTACCGTCCTGATCTGGGGATCGACTTGGTACGCCATCACCTTCCAACTGGGTGCGGTCGATCCGAGCGTCTCCATCGGCTATCGTTTTATGCTGGCCGGGTTGGTGCTGCTGGGCTGGCTGGTTTTGCGCCGGCAACCCTTGTGGCCGGCTCGGGGCACCTGGCGGTTGATCGCCGGGGCGGGGCTGCTGAATTTCTCGCTCAATTATCTGCTGGTTTATAAGGCCACAGTGCTGCTGCCCTCGGGGCTGGTGGCGGTGGCTGGCTCGGCCCTGTCCTTGATGAATGTGCTGAACAGCCGACTTTTTCTGAAACAGGCGCTGCGTCCGGCGGTGCTGCTGGGCGGCTGCCTGGGCTTGGCCGGTGTGTTGATGCTGTTCTCCCCGGAACTGGATGGCGGGTCGATGGCGGGGGGTGCCCTGGTGGGGCTGGGACTGATGATGCTGTCCAATTACAGCGCTTCGTTGGGCAATATGGTGGTCTCAACCGCGCGCAAGTCCGGCATGCCGCTGATCGGGCTGACTGGCTGGGGGATGGTAACAGGGGCAGGCCTGATGCTGGCTTTGGCCGCTCTGCGTGGTGCCGATTTCAGCGTCAGCCTGACCGTCCCCTATATGATTTCGCTGGTTTACCTGGCCTTGTTCGGTTCCATCGCCGCGTTTCTTTGCTATTTCACCTTGCTGAGCCGTATCGGGGCGGACAGGGCGGGCTATGTCTCCATCATGACGCCGGTGGTGGCGTTGGTGATTTCCACCCTGTTCGAAGGCTATCATTGGACGCCCGTCGGGCTCACAGGCCTGGCGCTGGCCCTGGCGGGGAACCTGCTGGTGATGGCGCCGCCGGGCCTTTTGACCCGGCAGCCCGCAAAAGGCCATGCATAATACCAAAGCTAGAAAATTCTGACTCTTTGGCGGATTTGCTTGCGGCGCGTTGACAGTGGTGATTCTCTCCTCTTGGACTCACCATTGAGCGATGATGTGCGATGCCAGCGCTTTTGATCCGGTCGG
>Ga0209373_10000525_pt1 | contig 61172 bp, 53 predicted proteins | sample Higcelweek5metaG_FD_187173 | JGI IMG/M metagenome (GOLD analysis project Ga0209373, IMG submission 187173) | Freshwater pond sediment microbial communities from the University of Edinburgh, under environmental carbon perturbations - High... | ecosystem: Environmental > Aquatic > Freshwater >...
AACCTACCGTGCAGGCGTTGCGTCCGAGCAGTCATCATACAATCAGCCGCCGCACCTTGGCTTCTATCTTGGCGCAGGCGCCGACAAGGCACCGGTTCCCGATATTTACCCTGCAAGGTCTGTGACAGATGTAAACCGTGCCTCAAACACTGCGCAACTGTCTGCAAACCATACTGCACAGCTTAGAAAAGTTTCTTCAATACAGTCGTTTTCTGTAAACAGTAATATTCAGGGCAGATCAGACATTTCATTGTTTGATCTCTCAGGACATCTTGTCAAAAAAGCAGTGGTTGCAAATGGTCTGGTTTCCATGAAAAAGCTTGGTGTGACAAACGGCACTTACATTGTAAAGACAGACCTGATCGGCCGGCCAGCACTTTAAATGCAGACAAATAATACTGAAACTGTTGTGATAATCGGAGCAAGTAACAAACCAGACCGCTATTCATTCAAAGCATTGAAGATGCTTCAGGAATATGGCCATAAAGTTATCCTTATCAATCCGGTGCTTGAAGAGATTGAGGGGATAAAGGTAAATAAGACACTGAATGAAATAGCCGGACAGAAAATCGATACAGTTACACTTTATGTAAATCCAGAGGTTTTAAAAAAATATGTTCAGGATTTACAAACACTAAAACCTGTAAGGGTGATTTTCAATCCGGGAACCGAGTCGGATCAGGCTGAGGATGAGTTACAGAAGGCAGGAATTAAAACGCTTAGAGCCTGTACACTGGTGCTGTTAAGAACCGGACAGTTTTGATTAAACTACATAGTGGATATACATCCTGATCCCTGCATCAGCGCATATCTCCTATGCTACCTTCACATATAAAAACTTCTGAAAATCTGAAAACGTCTCTCGTATTCTATCAACTCCACCAATATTTATGATACGTCAATTAATACGTAATATTTCAGCATAAGGCCGAATCCATCGGATGTCAGAATTCAAAGCCATACACAATCTCCATTTCTTAAAAGTTTTTTTTCTCTGTTTACCGGAATTTAGTATTCCAAAAGTTAATTTAACGCTCAGGCAACATAGAAAATACAATCCGCCTTAAGTAAGTGTATTTCTGATTTCGTGATAGGAAAGTCTGATACTAAAAAATGACAGGTTATAACTGTTTTTAGTAAACCAAGGTGAAAAATAAAACTATTACATTTCCTATTTTAAGGTTTGAGGACAATAGAAATATCGTTGTTACGAACCTGCATTTTTAATTATCGCTGATCATGTGCTGCTGACATGCAGTCGTAAAGTAATATTTTCAATTGGATACTCGCCGTAGGTTGACTGAAAACTATAATTCTTCTGGTGTTGCCGCGTGCTTATTATTTCAATTTGAGAGGGGAAATTACATTTCCCCTCCCTCTGCCATATAAAGACTTATTGCATTGTCCTAAACAATAAAGGTGGGAAGCTCTCATTTGGAGCTTTATTGCCACCATTAGTCCTGACCTTTACTTTATAGTAAGTCGCAGGTGTAAGATTTCGTATTGTGAAATTTGTAGATTTAGTATTATCACAAACAGAAATACTATTAACAAAGGAATTATCCTGAATGGAATCTTGAGTTACCCAGACAGCATAATAATATTCGTCACCGACATTGTTCCATTTGATTGTAACAGTATCAGAACCAATCGAAACAATTTCTGCTGTTACTTGTGGAGAATGCTCATTAACCACATCATCACATGAATTCATGAACAATAATAATCCAATTAGTGTAATTGCTTTAATAATATGATTCATATTATCTCCATTCCATATAAAGGTTGCCAGTATTTTTATATTCATAAGTATCTGAACCATATTGGGCGTCAACGCAGATCCATTGCCGAGTGCTGCCCCAGCCATAATTGACAAGATACCACATCTCCCGGTTATACCAATTCCAAGCATACTTTCTCTCTAAATATTTTACACCTTCAATCACACCATAATGGTCAACTTCACCATTTTTATCAGAATCGAATTGAAACATGCAGGGTCTCTCACCTCTAATATGTCCAAGCGCTGTTTTACCTTTAGCAAAGTCTACGTCGTTGTGCTTTACATTGTTTAACGGATTCAGGGCGAGTACAATTCTGAAATCCACCCTGAATAACGTATTCTACTTAGTAGTAAAGGACACAACATTACTTACATTATCAGGTTTATTCTCACCTGCTACCGTTATCACGCGAACCCAATACTTTGTTGCAGATTGCAAATTGTTAATAGAGTAAGTCGTATCAACAATACTTGTAAACAAAGTATCAAAAGCACTGTTAAGTGTTGCTAAAGAATCCGAAGCAAGCCCCACAGAATATGTGTATTGATTACCGACATTATTCCAACTAATTATCGCAAAATTACTCTCTATACTTGACACATGTGGAATAACACTAGGGGGCATTTCATTGACTATTTCATTACATGAAAATCCAATGAATATTGAAGCAAGTATTATAATTATCGCAAATTGGCGTTTCCAAATAGAATTCATTTTACCTCCACATCATGTATAAGTTACCGGTATTTTTATATTCATAAGTATCTGATCCATACTGAGCGTCAACGCAAATCCATTCTCTTTTACCATTTCCGGAATTATACCAACCGTAATTGGTAAGATACCACATCTCTCGATTATACCAATTCCAAACGTATTTTCTTTCCAGGTACTTTACACCCTCAATTGTCGCAAAATGATCCGTAGAGCCATTTTTATCAGAATCAAAAGCAAATCCGCAAGGACGTTCTGAGCGTATATGGTCAAGAGCAGTTTTGCCTTTTGTAAAATCACCACCTAAATCTTGATCCAAATGTACATCATAGCCAAGGCGATCACCATAAAGCTCACCACCGTTCTCAAGCCCATTAAGTGACGTTGATGTACTTGAAGATCCGTAGTCAGCCCCACAATCGGCTCCAATACTAAAAGTAATATCCTTTACAGGCTGCTGCCCACAACCTGAAAGACCTGAAAGTGGATTTAAGTCTAAGCCATTGAAAAGGTTTGTTTTTCCGTTAAATTGACGGTGATATGCATACATCATGGTCACACCAAGCGGACCACAACCGGATATCATATTTGTAGCATTTTTCACCTGATACCATTTTGGAAGATGCCAACCAGATGAGAATGTATTATTCAATTCGTCACTTGTCCATCGGTCTGAATATGCTGCTTTCAATAACCCTGTTGGATTAGACTTTAGAGATTCTGAAATCAGACTATCTTTAGCATGTAACTGTCTTATAGAGGTCTTCAAATAAAGCGGATTAGTACCCTCAGCTTGTTGTACTCTATGCTTGAATTCAGTCCGTATTTTCAGCAATCTATTACGGTCAATACTTTTTCCCTTTTTAAATTCACCATATTCATCAAATCCACGAGTAATCACAGGAACTCCATTACCCAGACCAATTGATGTTTTCTTCTCAGCAAGCATCTCAAACCAATTGTGTCTGAATACCTGAAGATTTTCAACAGAAATTCCGGATTCCTTTGCGAAATCTTCAGATGGAGTTTTACCTTCAATAGTATATTGAGGAATCGGTACATCAGTCTGATTGATATTCACAAGAATAAAACCAGCATCAGTTCCACCATTCTGAACCTTGCACTCATAATAGGAAACATCATCAACTCCATCAAGATATACCGGAAATGCATTTACAATATTTCCAGTTTGTCCCCATGCAGCATTTGTCTGCATAACACATTCTGATTTCAAGAACTCTTTAGCTACTTTTATTGCATAGTTCTTTTTACTGTTATTGGGAAGACATTTTGCCAGAGCTTCTTGACTTAGCTCCTGTTCGGGTGATGAAGCAACTACATTATCCTTCGAACAACCGTACATTATCGGCAAGAGCAGAAAGCCGAAAATAGTTGTTGACTTAAAAAAAACTTCATTAAAAAACTTCATTAAAAAACTTCATTAAAAAACTTCATTAAAAAACTTCATTAAAAAAGTACCTTTGAAAAAGTTGTGTGTTTTTATTACATTGCAAAGTATCCAATCTTCAAAAAAATGTGCCTTTCTTGTAAATTGTTCTATAGTTTTGTTTCGCATTTTACCTCCTTATCTTGAAAACGACAATTCGGTTTTTATTTGGCAGGATTATTGCAATGGTCCTCTATATGTTTGCTATTGCAAATATATCTGAGAATATAATTAATCATTTCAATTTATACAATGGTAAACTTTTCCTTGTTGATTAACGTTTACTCCGGTGGCGTTTAAAAACACTACATTTATGTTAATAATTCATTTACTTCCATCCTGCATCATTTTACCGATTCTTACATTTACAGGAAGATACCATAGCAAAAGCCCATCAGGAATTCATTTTTATTAATACTCTCAAGTGTAATCTATTATTTATTAATAGATTTTTAATCAGGCTGCGCAGTTTCTCTCTGTTTACCGGAATTTAGTATTCCAAAAGTTAATTTAACACTAAGGAACCATAGAAAATACAATACGCCTTAAGTAAGTGTATTTCTGATTTCGTGATTATAGCTCTTTTCTCCCCGATATAATACAATTAGCTTTGTTTTAGCACACATCTATACAGAGGCACAAAAATAATGGGAATTAAAAAAATAGAATCTATTGTCAACCGCATTGACAACTTCGAATCAGTGACAGTAATCGGGGACCCCGGCTGTGACGGGCTCGGCGCTACGACTTTGAGTATCTTTGCAAATGCACTCACAGCTATTGACACAGATTTCACTATTGTTGCAGGTGATATAGTTCACAACGGAATACATCAGCTTTATGCGACTGTTTCATCATTTGTTAATTCAATTTCGAAAAGACCGGTCTATATGCTCTGCGGCAATCACGATACGGCCTATTACGAGGATTACTTCGGACTACGGGATTATCTTCTTTACAATGACAACTGCCTGTTCATCATTCTTGACAATTCAACACGCAAGTTCAGTGAAAATGCGCTATCAGTGCTGAAACTTGCTTTACAGGAATACAGCCGTAAGAACATTGTCATTCTTTTTCACTACCCTGCTCCAAACACCATCTGCACAAACAGTGTGAGCAATTCCGAGTGGCAGAAGATTTTATCAGTGATTGAGCCCTTCAAAAAACAGATCCGGTTTATTATCAGCGGGCATCTTCATTCATACTTTGAAGATATGACTGATGACATACGTTTAATAGTCACCGGCGGCGGAGGGGCAAGAATCGAATATGTCAACGATAAAATCGATCCGCTGAAAGCACATCACCATGTAGTCAGACTTTTTTTTGACAGCACTGGCATTCTGACATATGAGCATATATCCCTTGATTCGTTTAAATATACCACGGAACTGAAAAATCAATTTTTACGTGAGCAGCTTGAAAAAACCCTGTCCAATGAATCAGAGGCTCATGTAAGATACAAGCTTTTTGCAATTGACGCACAGGAAAAAGGATATATAGGACTCGCAAAAATGTTCCGCGCATTTGCAGAATCAGAATTTTATCATGCCAGAAATCATTTTTATGTGCTTAATGAACTCAATACAATGAAAAACAATATTGACAATGTATATAAGCGTGAGTGCGAAGAAGTCAATATTGTCTACAAAGAAAATGCAGCATTCTGTGAAAAAAACGATTTCGGTTTATCAAAATATGTTTTTCTGGATTCACTTGAAGCAGAGAAGATTCATCAGAAACAGCTTGAAAAAGCGATATCTTTAAATGCAACCAATAGTGATATTCCATCGGGAAATTATCATGTCTGTTCATCGTGCGGTTACACCTTTACATCCGATGAACATCCAAAAGTCTGTCCTGTATGCGGCGCTCCCTATGACCGGATAATTGAAGTAATATAAATATCAAAAAGAAGACAGTTGTTCATACAGTAAAGATAATTTTACAGACATTTTCCCGGTGCTTTACAGACAACTGTTCCTGCGATCTTATCATGCCATCCCTGACGCTGTTCGTCCCAGATGATCCAGAGAAAGCCGAGGCCAATCGGAACTATTGACAATATAAGACCAAGACCGCGTATAAGCGCCACTCCGAACGTAAGTGGTTTGTAATCGGATCTGTATATTTTCAGACCGAATATGATCATTCCGATTGTTGTCTGTTTCCATGTCCACATTGAAACGCAATATATCAATAGAGCTGTAAAATTAATTGAACCGCACAGATCATGACCCATTGATCCCATACAGTTACCTGAAAATGGTTTGAAAATAATATCAAGTATAATCATAAGCAGAATACAATCAATCACTGCAGCACCAGCTCTCTGCAAAAATGTTGCAGGTGTATGAACAGCATCAGTTTCAACAGTCCGGCCTGCCTCTTGTAAACTGACAGTTTCCGCTTTACATTCAGGCATATCATTTTTTACACCCGTACCTGTATTACTTATTACAGTTTGAGCTGCCTGCCGGTTATCACATGAATTTCTGATAGTTTCATATATAGCAATAACTGCTGCACCGACTCCGATTGTTGCGATAACAACTGAAATAAAACCTCCGATAAAAGGTTGCACCATTACTGCTGCAATCAGAACACATCCAATGAGAGCGAACACTATCGGGGATAAATTTACAGATGCTTTAAAAAGACTCAGAATCTGTTTTCCAATATGGGCGCATATCGCAAATATACCGATCATCATAGCGCCTTTGAGAGTAATAATGAGTGCCGGTATTGCAGGAATACCAATTACCGTAATAGCAAGCGCAATGAATATCGGGCCTATTGCCACCGGTATGAGAATCCCGATTAAAAGTGCGCTTAATATCCGTTTTTCAACAACCGCTATACTCTTTGTAAATACATTTGAAAAAATCAATGCACATATAATCATAAGTAAAACAAGTGCACCAAGAATCATGATAGTCCATGGGAGATCCAATGCAAAAAAGCGTCCTTTTAAAAGACACTTTTCAAAATATGCTTTGAGACTCTCAACTGTGCCGCCTGCCCACGGAGCTATTATGACTTTATCTCCATGTACGGCAACTGCTGATTCAATTTCATTTTCAGCACCAATAGTCACAAGGTCTCCGCCGACAGATGCCCTGTTTTTTATCAATGCTTTACCGCCAATAACAACTACATCACCCCTGACAGGTGCGTTTAATACAAGATTTCCTCCGATAATTACTACATCATGATCAACAATTCCATTAATTTCAGCATTCCCGCCAATAACAACTGCATCGTTCAGTCTCTCTGCATTTCCGACAATCACATTACCGCCGAATATTTTAACCAGATTATTATGATTTTCCGATACAAAAGTTTCAGTGGATGTATCACCGGGAAAAGCCTCCTGAGCTACAACAGAAAACAAATGGACACATACAACTCCAAGTAATAGCGAAGTAAGAATCGCACGATTAAATCTCATATAGTGTTTCTCATAGCCGTTACTTTGAGCACTGCGTGCAATTTCCTGCCAGAGCTGGACAAATGCGACGTTGCGTACTGTCAATGTAGTTGAAATTTCATAATTCATTTTCATATATATTTTCTCCCGACCTGCATCTGCAGCATTTTATTCAAAACGGCAATACTTGTAATCCATGCGACAAATATTGATAATCCAATAATTATGCCAAACCCGATTATCGCAGGCTGCATAAGATATTCCCTGACAAGCTGATGAAAAACAGAATGAGCAATTAAAATCTCCTGATAAACAGAAAAAGCGACACTATTCATTTTGTTTATGTAAAGCATTATATCCGGATAACTTATAAATAAATATGAAATCATTACACATGCGGGAAAGGCAACAGCGGAAGCGATGCAGAAAAGGATCCGCTGTATTGCAGGCCATGTAAAAAAGCTGTGCGAACATTCGCATTTGTCCACATGTTTCATCACCCGGCACAATAAAGTGTCAGGCGCCTTCCACTGCGGTATAATTTTTTCATTCAGATTCATAATCCGGTTATCTCCATTTTTTCTTTCAATGCCTGCTTTGCTCTAAAAATGTCTGTCTTTATTTTTCCTTCAGAACATTTAAGTTCATCGGCAATCTCATGATATGCAAGTCCCTCATAATAAAAAAGTACAAGCGGGACACGAAACCTGGCGGGTAGTTCACTGAGGGCATTTTTTAATTTGTCAACATTATCGTATAAAAACCCGCCGTCACTTTCATCATCACCCTGAAATGCTTTTTCAATATCAGATGGAATTGGTGTCGCTGTATCAAAAAAACGCCATCGATTTATGTACCTTTTGACATGATTGATACAGAGATTCCTTGTAGTAAGCCTCAGCCATCCACCAGGATTGCAGTGTTCTTTAAGATTGTCGAACTGATGATACGCCTGTAAAAAGACCTGTTGTGCAATATCCTCAGATTCTGCATGATTACAGGTAATCCGCATGGCAGTTGAAAACACCATATCCTGATGTTCAATCACAAATGATTCAAATTGATCTCGCATGCGGCTTTTCAAGGTATCCTTTCTCTTATCTTAACACAATTTATATTTTAAAAGTTTCAATAATATTAAAAAATTGCACTAAGTGCTGATAGATAAGTTAATTTTCAGATTATAAGAACATTTTTTAACACACAGATAATACCTTTGAAAAATTGAGCACTACATTTTTATGAAATTAAACAAGAGGAATACTTTTTCTGTCATAACAGTTTTCTCACTGTTTTTATTTACCTGTAAGACTTCACCTGGCAGATTAAATGAAATACATAATGCTGAACAATCTATAAAATCAACACCCGATTCTTTTTCAGCAGCATTTTACAATGTAGAAAACCTTTTTGATTTGACAACTGATGGAACTGAATACAACGAATATAACCCGTCTCTGTCAAACTGGAATGCGGATATTTTAGAGAAAAAGCTCAGTAATATTGCTGAGGTGATTGCTGAAATAAATGCAGATATTACAGGTTTATGTGAGATTGAAAGTTTCAAAGCCCTGAAAAAGCTTCAAAAAAAGCTCAGTAACCGCGGATGTCCTTATAATTACGCTGCTTATGGAGATCTGCCTCTCAAGACAAATACGTGTGTCGCACTGCTTTCGAGGTTTCCAATTAAAAACATTCTCTGTCATGAAGTCCGGTTTGATGATGGAAAGGCAAGCAGAAGTATTCTTGAGGCTGATGTTCTGACACCATGCGCAGTCATTAAGGTATTTGTCAACCACTGGCCGTCAAAAAGCCACCCGGAGTCAACGCGCATACGCGCCGCGTCAGTACTTGAAAACAGGCTTGACAAATTACCAAAAGAAACTGAATATCTGCTGATCGGTGATTTTAACAGCAATTATAATGAATGTGTGACAAATAGTAATAACAATGACAGTTCATTTCATAAAACCGGCATAAATTCGTATCTTAAGACAATAATTACTCAAAATCAGGGCAGATTCAGATACGTGACAGATTCAGATATGTTAAGTAATCATGATGGTCTGTATGATACATGGCTTGATCTGCCCGAAGAAATGCGCAGAAGCATGGTTTACAATGGTTACAAGCAGACGCCCGATCATATTCTGCTTCCATCCTCACTGTTTGACTCATCAGGAATTTCTTACATAGACAACAGTTTTACACCAGTTACATTAAGCGGAAAACTGCTTAAAGGCAATACGCCTTTCAGATGGCAGTTAAAACAGAACGGCAAAATGAAAATTCATACAGGGCAGGGGTTTTCAGACCATCTCCCTGTGCTTGCGCGTTTTCAGTGCAATCCGTTCAGGAAAACAGATAAGCCCCGGAAAAACGGCACCCCGGCCGTTTCTAATATTGACAACAGGAAGCCAATGGAAGATATTGCTCATGTGTCATCTTTATGGACAGCCTGCAACAGCAGTGTTTCATTAAGCACTTCAGGAGTATCGGAAGACAGACAGCTGATTCATTTACAATGTGACACTCTGCAGTCGAATAAAAGTATTGCACGTAAATCAAAAATGTCAATTGACAGCACTATCGGTTTTAAAATACGCGGGAGTGGAAAAATCAGTTTCAGATTCCGTACAGATGATAAAAAGTGGATCTACTTCAATGCTCCTGATTTTAAATGCTTATCGATAGCAAGATATAAGGAAGTGCGATATAACAGCTGGACAGATATTAATTGTGAACTACCGCATGAGTATTGCAACAGACAATTGGAAATAGAGATACGGGCCGGAAAAGAACAGCCGTTTTCATTTGACATAGAAGAACTTTGAATAAAGCACCTGTCAGAATAAGAAAATCCGGGAGTACTTGATAATTGAGCAGCATGGAACCACAGAAACGGGTCATTTTTCACGTTGACATGGATGCATTCTTTACATCAGTGGAACAGCGCGATAACCCCTCATACATTGGAAAGCCTGTAATCGTCGGTTCAGAGGTCGGCAAGCGCGGTGTGGTGAGTGCCGCGAGTTATGAGGCGCGCAAATTCGGTGTACATTCCGCTATGCCTATAAATGAAGCCTTCAACCGTTGCTCGCATGGAATATTTCTTACTCCGAGAATGGATGCTTATTCTGATGAATCACAGAGAATTATGGCAATTTTCAGAAGATTTTCGCCATCAATCGAACAGATCTCTGTTGATGAGGCATTTATTGACATGAGCGGAAGCAGCAAGCTTTTCGGACCTCCGCTTGACGCCGCAGAATTAATAAGAACAACAATAAAACAGGAAGAACACCTGAGTGCATCAATAGGAATCGCTCCAAACAAGTTTCTTGCAAAAATTGCATCAGATATGAATAAACCTTTTGGAATCACACTCGCACCATTTGAACAAAAAGAAATAATTGATTGGCTTGCACCCATGAATGTGCAGAAGATCTGGGGAATCGGCAGACGAAGCGCAGAAATTCTCATGAGTGCAGGTGTTTCAATTGTCAAAGACCTTCAGGCGCTTTCACTTGATTATCTGTCATCACGATTCGGCAGGCATGGTGCATCACTTTATTATCTGTGCCGTGGAATTGACAATAGAGATGTAGGCAATTCAGATGATATAAAAACTATTTCGCGGGAACATACATTCAATGTGGATTCACGCAGCAGAGAAGAGTGGAAGCATACACTATTTCTTTTATCTCAGGATGTGGCAGAGCGGGCAAGAAAACATGGGGTGAAGGGCGCAACAATAGTTTTAACTTGGCGAAAACCCGATTTCAGCCGTCACTCACGCAGAATGCCGCTTAACCCTCCGGGTAATTCATCAAAGGCAATTTACGAAAAGGTACTTCTTTTACTTGACCATCTGAATGAGCCCTCACTGCGGCTTATAGGTGTGGGCATCACCGGTCTTGACAATGATTCCCAGACTGATCTCTTTGCAGACATGAACGGATATGAAACATGGGAGAAATCTGAACAGGTTCTTGATAGTATCAAAGAACGTTTCGGCAGTGATATAATCAAAAAAGGACTTGAACTGGGATTGAAAAAGAAAAAAACACATAATAAACAACCTTGATACAGTTAAAATTACTGTCAAATTTTGAATTGTTCTCGCCTATTAATTAATTTTATGACATAATTATCAGAAAATGGCAGGAAAACAAATATGATCAGCGTAATTACTTGTTCAAAAAATCCAATAGCACAATCCATACAGGAACGGAACGTACAGAAAACTGTAGGTACAGAGTGTGAATACCTGCTTATTGACAGCAGCAACAATGTCGGACTTGCGGCAGCTTACAATCATGGTATATCACAGGCAAAAGGTGACATTATAGTGCTTATTCATGATGATGTTTTTTTTATGAAAATGCATTGGGGCAGAATTCTTGAATCGAAGTTTGCAAATGATCCATGGCTTGGAATAGTAGGAATTGCAGGAACACAATATATGTACGAAGATAAATACTCACTGACTGCAGCAGGAAGACCCTTTATTAAAGGCCGTGTTGTTCATCACCTTCAGAACGGGGATTTTTTTGCAGTTGTATATTCACAGGAAAACGGGGATTTTGAAGTAGTTGCCTGTGATGGTGTATTCATGGCAATAAAGCGCGACCTTTTTTCAACCTATGCGTTTGACAGTGAAACGTTTACAGGTGATTATTTTCATGATCTTGACTTCTGCATGCAGGTTCGTCATACCAACCGTATAATTGTTACAACTGATATTGTTTTGAAACGCAGATCACAGGCTGTTTTTGATAAAGACTGGAATATGTACGGTGAACAATTCATAGAGAAATGGGCAAATGAACTGCCTGCATCAACAGTTGATACAGCTCCTGATCCTGAGCATTATTTGTCAACACAGTGCGTTGATCTTAAAGGTAAAGCTCCAATCGAGACAATCTGCTGAAGAATCATGTCAGTTTTCCAGGTGTAAATACTAAATGTCCCTGATGCAGGTGTCCGGAAAACTCCTTTTAAATATAAGCCGCAGACTGGAGTACTCTTGACAATAAAGAACACCCCGCATACAGGTCTTGCAGATAGAACTTCAAACTTGCGGATTCTATTCATGAACCGTCCAGACTGGGAGACAGCCCCAGGCGGTGATACTGTTGTTATCAGAGAATACACAAGCGCACTTCGATCCCGCGGGCATACGGTTGATTTCAGCTGTGATCCACAGATGCAGATGGATTCCTACGACATCATTCATCTTGTCAATCTTACAATGAATGGAATAACAGAGAAGTTTGCGCGTTCAGCAGTAAATCAGTTGCGTCCGTTTGTCATTACAACTCTCCAGGAGGATTTCCCGCAATTTATATCAAAAGTTGATTTTACAGCCAGATCACTGATTTCATATGTGGAGAGCGGTCAGAATCCATCTGTGCTGGATGGATTTTCAGATGCGATCAGTAAATTGGCGCCATCCCTGCCTATGACTTCTCCATTTGCCGCAATCACAGCAAACCGGCTGCTTGCATGCGGAGAAAATGAAGCGAAAACAATAAGGTCCATGTTTAAAAATGATAATATTTCAATTGTCAGGTTTGGCGGATCCAGAAAATCCGATAAACCCCTTAATCCGGGATTATTTACAGATACATATGGAGTCAGCGATTTTGTTCTTTGCACAGGACGTGCAGAACCAAGAAAAAACCAGCTTATGCTTCTTGCGGCACTTGAACATGAAAATATACCGGTTGTGTTTGTCGACGGCACAACTGCTTATTCAAAACTTTACAAAGATACATGTATCAGGTTTAAACGTAAAGGGCGGGTTATATTTACAGGAAGAATAAGTGAAGAAATGCTCCAGTCAGCATATCTGTCCGCGCGGGTTCACTGTCTGCCGAGTTTTTATGAGCTTCCCGGACTGGTATCGCTTGAAGCCGCTCAGCTTGGCTGCCGTGTTGTAGGCACGCGGTGGGGCACGCTTCCAGATTACCTTTCTGACAAGTGCAGCTATTGTGAGCCGGATTCAATGGAAAGCATCCGTAAAGCAGTTCTTGATGAATTCGAGTCGCAGTCAGACAATGCCCTTTCTGAAATTGCATCTCAATATACCTGGGAAAGGTCATGTGATGAACTTATCAGTATTTACAACAGTGTTCTTTCCAACTGGCCGTCAGTTGTCCCGCCTGTAAGTGATTACGATCTTGTTTTTGACCCGCTCTCACTTGTAGAGGTTATTGTCACAAATATTGAAAAAGGCAATTTTTTAAACGCTGTTGCGGTTTACAAAACATTCCGGTCCGGATTTCCGACGGATAATCAGCTGGCACAGGTTGATTCTATTATCAGTCAAATTGAAAGTAAACTTCATTTATAAATTAAAACTGTTCAGCCGCTGATGCGCTGCATTTTCTGTCTGATTGAATCATTTGACGGATCAATTAAAAGTGCTTTTTCGAAGCATACTCTCGCCTCAGTTCCACGCCCCATTTCTACAAGTAAATTGCCTTCAATATTGAGCACTTCTGCATTCTGCGGATGATACGAGGCAGCCTTCCGGCAGTATTCAACTGCGGCGTCTCCCTGTTTAAAAAGCATTGACATTTCTGCAAGATTTAGCAGGGCATCAATATTTGAAGGGTCAATAGTCAGTGCATCAGTAAATGCCTTTTGTGCATTTGTATAATCTTTTATCTGATAATTAATAAAGCCCTCAAGGACTTTAGCCTTTGCATTACCGGGCTGTAAAGATGACATCTTTTTTGATGCATCAAGCGCAAGAGACAGATTTCCTTTCATCATTTCTATTTTTGCTTTCAGAAAATAGACATCAGGCATATTTGGAAACTGCCGGATAAGATCGTCGGCAATTGTCTGCGCCTCAATTATCTTATCAGTGCTGATCAGTTCTTCACATTTTTTTAAAAGTGCTGAAACGCGTTTTTCAAGGGCAATTTTAGAACGTTCATTTCTTATCTGTACAAGTCGGTTATTCCACGTGTAAAGAGGGTGCTGAATAAGCAGAAGCGATTCTGTATCCCAGAACTCGGGATTATTCATTACAACCCTTATTGTATCATAAGGAAAGAGATTCATTACACCCCCGCGGATAAAATATGGAAGTACATCGCCAAACCGCGGAGATTTTAATAATCTGAATATACCTGCAATAACCTCTTTCTGAAGGCTCCAGTCGCTTGCTCCGCTGAAACAGAAGGCTCCCGGTCTTCTTGCGTTGTCAACAGCAACAGCTTCAGGGAAATAAATTATTCCATATCTGAAAGCTATTACCAGACAGAAAAACCAGTCACTGTGCCATTTCAGTTCTGAAATAAACCCCCCGGCTTCGTAAAACGCATCCCGTTTGACAATTGCAGTATGCCCGTAAACTGCCATTCCTGCAATTATTTCAGCAAGCTCGTCTGGTGAGAAATATGCAGCCTTTTCCGACCACATAAGCTCAATTTCATTTGTCTCTTTTGTATCGCGGTTATAGATACACGGATTCGCACATGACAATCCAGCCTGCGGATATTTTTCGAACATATCCATTGCCTTTTCAAAATATGAGGGCAATACCCAGTCATCAGCACCGGCACCATACATATATTCACATGTTGAAAGGTCAGCAACTTTATTCATTGCAGCTATGGCACCTAAGTTTTTATCATTCTTGACAAATTTTATAAAAGGATATTTTTCCACATAAGGCATAATAACTTCAATACTGTTGTCACTTGATCCATCATCCTGTATGATAAATTCATCGGGCTGACGGGATTGATTGACAATTGCTTCAATTGCCCTTGATACACACCATGCATAATTATAGTTTGTCAAAACTACTGAAAGACGGGCCATTTTTTATTACCTTGTTGTTTTGTACGATATTGTAATGTATGATTATCCTGAAAATCACAGTTAAATTTTAAAAATCAAATCAATCTTCGCCCCCTGAATCCCCTGCAGGGGATTCAGGGGGCGCGATAAAAAGTTTCTAATTTCATCAATAATTTTCAGATTTATTATACGTTTATTGTAAACTTATTTCAAAGATATTCCTGATGAAGGCTGAATTTTGTTTTTGATTGACTGTTCATTTTCAGTAAAAAAAAATTTAATCTGACAGATACATTACACTTTAAAGGCCGGGATTTTTATGATATCAAATATTAAGGTGGTTACATTTGTTCAAATAGTGTGGGGACAGGTCTATATTGAAAATTATCTTAAGTATACACTTCCGACTGAATTGAGTGATGACAACATTTCATACTTCAGGGGCAAAAAAGCAATTTATCTTTTTCTGACGCGCAGTGAAGATGCTGCAGTAATAAAAAAACATCCGCTTTATCTGAAATTATGCGAGAATATTACAGTAGATTTTTTTCTGCTGGATTCCATGTTTGCACAATTTACTAATTCAATTTTTTCAAAACACAGCTATCTGAGCGCCTTTCATCAGGTGGCAAATCTTATTCTAATAGAACTGAAATCTGCGGCAGTTTTTCTTCCTGCTGATGGACTTTGGGGAAAAGGCAGTTTAAAACGAATTGGTGAGCTGATTTATCAGGGGTATAGTTCAGTGTTTATACTTGGCCCGAGAGTTTCAAAAGAGGGAATATTACCTGCTGTTGAGAAATTCAGATCAGCAGATGGAATAATAAATATGTCAAACAGGGAACTTGCAAATCTGACAATTGCGAATCTGCATCCTCAGATGAAATCCTTTTTCTGGAACACTTCCAATACCAATATGTATCCAAGCATGTTTATCTGGCAATTGTCAGATACAGCACTTCTCTCAAGATGCTTTTATCTGCATCCGATTTTCGCTGACTATGGCGTTCTTTGCAAATGCAAATCAGATGTAACCAGCACTATTGATTCTGATATTGCCAGATTTGTTTTTCCCGATAACTTGAATCAATATATTATTGATGATTCTGATGAGTGCATGGTTGCAACACACTCACCATCTGATGAAGATAACCATATTGATTTCTCGCAGACACCTTATAACAATTGTGATTCACTGAAAAAAAAATTAACAATGAACCGTATCAAATACTGTCACCGGTATTTTGCAACAAAGCGTATCTATATTCATTCTGATGATTTTAATCGTGATGATTACAGATCATCTATTGACATATCAGACAATACAATATGGAGCGTTGTCAATCTGCAGTAACTGTTATTTCCTGACAGTATTCAAATTCACATTCTGACCATTTACAAGTTCATGCAATCTTAAAACATCTTCATCTGATGGAAACATACGCAGCAGATCAGCAGCAATGGATCTTGCCTCAGTGATTTTTTCATTATTATAAAGCCATTCAGAGTTTTTAATAAGTCCGCCTACTTTTTTCATTGTACTTTTTTGTAAACGATCATTCTTTAATTGTACAAGTGAATTATTCCAGTGGAACAGAGGATGCCCGATAAGCAGAAGTACCTGCGGTTTCCAGAATTCCGGGTTTTTCATTACAACCCGCACAATATCCTTTGTAAATGGAAATGTCACTGCGCCTTTCATAAATAAAGGCAGAACATCTCTATATTCATCTGAAGTCAGAATTCTCAGCATACTTGACAATACAGCCGACTGTTTTTTGACATCACTCGATCCTTCAAAACAATATGACCCATCACTGCGCGCATTATCAACAGCAACACTTTGCGGGATGTAAATTAAACCATGACGAAATGCCACCACAAGATTGAAAAACCAGTCACTGTGCCATTTTAATTCGTCAATAAACCCTCCGGCTTCAAAAAATGCATCTCTTCGAAAAATTGCCGTATGCCCCTGAATATTCTGTCCTGCTATTATTTCAGAGAGCTGATTTCCATTTATGTAGGACGGCTTATCAGCCCAGAGCAATTCCGTTTCGTATAGTTCCCCGGTTTCCCTTATATATGCAGTCGGATTCCCGCAGCACAGTCCAGCCTGCGGAAATTTGTCGAACAAAGTCATTGCCTTTTCAAAAAATCCAGGCAGTACATAGTCATCAGCACCCGCTCCGTAGATATAATCTCCTGTCGCAAAAGAGCTTACTTTCTGCATTGCAGCAATTGCACCAAGATTTTTCTCATTCTTTACAAATTTAATAAAAGGATATTTCTCAACAAAGGGCAGAATTATTTCAATACTGTCATCAGTCGAGCAGTCATCCTGAATTATAAATTCATCAGGAGGCCGTGACTGCTTTACAATTGCCTCAATGGCACGTCCGACATATGCAGCATGATTATAATTAGTCAATACTACCGACAATCTGCCCATCTGTTGCCTCACACTTTCGCATGTGCATTAATTACTCTTCTTACAGTACTGATTCTGCTTTTTAACTCATCAATTTCTGGCTTTTTACCAAAAATTTCCTGCAGATTATCCAGTAAATCCGATGCAGTATCGATATTACCGTTCTGTATCAACAGATTAATTTTACCAATGATTATTGAGAGCTTGTTTTCAGTACTTTTCTTTTCTCTTTTATTTCTTTCTGCAATGATTTCATGATTCCAGATATAGAGAGAGTGCTGCAAAAGTAAACTTGCAGGAATGTCCTGCAAGTCATCATTTTCCATCGCGACTTTGACTGCAAACTGCCCGAAAATTGAAAATGCCGCACTCAGTGCAAAATATGGAAAAACATCAATATATTCAGGTGTTTTAAGAAGCCTTATTGCTTCTCGCAGCACAGCCGCCTGCTTAGGCTGATTCATTATTCCTTCAAAACAGAAACTGCCTTTTTGACAAGATGTTGTAACCGTGACTTTTTGGGGGAGATAAATCATTCCGTTTCTGAATGCGATCACATGAGTATAAAACCAGTCACTGTGCCATTTTAACTTATCAATGAATCCGCCTGTTTTTAAAAATGCATCCCGACGCATTATCCCCCCGTGAATATTTTTACCTGCAAGTGTATCTGCTAGCATTTCAGGTGTAAAGTATGCAGGCTCTATAGACAGGTTCATCTCTATTGCAGCAGTCTCTTCTGTCCGGGCATTGTAATCATATATATCTCCACAGCAGAGTCCTGCCTGCGGATATTTTTCAAGCAGTTCCATTGCTTTTTTAAAAAATCCCGGCAATATATAGTCATCGGAACTTGCACCGTAAATATAGTCCTTTTCAGCATAAGAACAGACTTTCTGCATTGCAGGAATGTGCCCGAGATTCTTATCATTTTTTACAAACCGGATATATCTGTATTTGGAAACATATGGCATAATAATGTCAATACTGTTATCTGTAGAACCATCATCCTGTATAATAAATTCATCCGGCGGCCGCTCCTGTGATACAATGGCATCAATAGCTCTTCCTATAAACTGTCCATGATTATAATTTGTTAAAACCACAGATAACGTAGCCATGTCTTATCTCCATTCCGATTAATAACTTAGATCATTATGCAATTATTCTTTATGAATTTCTACTTTTTCTTGAAATATTCTGCATTATAGGGCATAATAAATTATCGAATAAGTACTTATATGCAAATTGACACCAATTTATCATGAAATGCAATGCCAGACAGAAAAAAAATATTATACGCAAATGACAACTTTAATTAATGTATGATTATACGATCACGGGGAAAACTGAAATGAAAGCAGCCATCCTTACAGAACTGAAAAAACCTTTGATTATTGATGATATATCAGTTCCTGAATTGACATTTGGTCAAATTCTGGTAAAAATTGTCTCCACCGGAATCTGTGGTTCTCAGCTTGGTGAAATTGATGGAAAAAAAGGGATAGATAAATATCTTCCCCACCTTCTGGGCCATGAAGCATCAGGGATTGTGGAAGAAGTGGGTCCCTGTGTTACCAAAGTCAAACCGGGTGATCACTGTGTTCTTCACTGGCGTCAAGGTTCCGGAATACAGGCTCCTACACCAAAATACCGCTGGAGAGATTCTATTGTCAATGCCGGATGGGTAACAACATTTCAGGAAAAGGCAGTTGTCTCCGAGAATCGCTGCACTCCCATCCCCCATTCTACAGACATGGAGCTTGCTGCACTATACGGATGCGCAGTCACTACAGGTTTTGGTGCCGTAATAAATGACGCAAAAGTTTCTATTGGTCAATCAGTCATCATTTTCGGTGCAGGAGCAGTGGGCCTTTGCGCGATTCTTGCGGCTAATCTGACATCAGCGTATCCGATCATAGCTGTTGACATATTAGATTCAAAGCTTATGCTGGCAGATACATTCGGCGCGACTCATACTGTCAACTCTTCAAAACCTGATTACATATCGCAGATAGCTGCGGTTGCAGGTAAAAACGGTGCGGATGCAGTAATTGAAACTACCGGGATCGGAAGTATCATGGAATGTGCCTATCAGCTTTCATCATCAAAGGGTACAACCGTGCTTGTCGGTGTTCCAGCGCATGATGAACTCATGCTTGTTGACACATTGCCACTCCACTTTGGCAAAATACTGACCGGTTCACATGGCGGAGGAACAGAACCCGACCGTGATATACCGCGTTTTTTGCGCATGCAGAATGAAGGTTTCTTCGATCTGAGCCCGATGATCACTGACAGATTTGATCTTGAACATATCAATGATGCGATAGATCTGACAAGGTCCGGAAAAGCCGGCAGATGTATTATAAATTTCAGTTAAGAGGGATTAATACAGATGGAAAAAATTGTTGTTCTCGGCAGCAACTCGTTTTCAGGTTCTCATTTTGTAGATTATTGCCTTGAAAATGGATGTGACGTTACAGGAATCAGCAGGTCAGCAGAACCGCTTGAAGCGTTTCTTCCGTATAAATTACGCAATTCACAATTGTTTACATTTCACAAACTGGATATCAATAATGATCTGCCTGAGGTTATGAATATAATAAATCAGAAAAATGCGGATTACGTTGTCAATTTTTCTGCGCAGAGCATGGTTGCCCAGAGCTGGGAAAATCCAGGTGACTGGTTCCGTACTAATACATTGTCAACAGTTCTGTTTCATGAAGAGTTGCGTAAATGTCCATTTTTAAAGAAATATGTTCACATATCCACACCTGAAGTATATGGAAACTGCAGAGGTATAATCACTGAAGATGCCCCATACAATCCATCCACTCCTTACGCTGTTTCACGTGCTGCAGCAGATATGAGTCTGAAGACATTTCATGATGTCTACAATTTCCCTTTTACATCAACACGTTCTGCAAATGTTTTCGGCCCCGGACAGCAGTTGTATAGAATAATACCCAGAACGATTCTTTACATACGCCTTGGAAAAAAAATCCAGCTTCATGGCGGAGGACACTCAGTGCGTTCTTTTATTCATATCCGGGATGTCGCACGCGGTACATTAGATGCCTGTCGCATCAGTAAAACTGGTCAGATTTATCATTTTTCTACAAAAAGGCACATTTCCATCCGTGAACTTGTTGAATACATTTGTAAACAGCTGAATGTTCATTTTCAGAGCGCAGTTGAAAGCTCGGATGAACGGCCGGGCAAGGATTCAGCATATCTTCTTGACAGCAGCAGCGCCTCTGCGGATCTTGACTGGCAGCCTCAGATCACTCTTGAACAGGGAATAGATGAGACAATCAGATGGGTTGACAAATACTTTGATGTACTTAAGAATCAACCTTTTGAATATGTACACAAATTATAATCACAATAGAGGAAATATGAAAACAATTTTGATTACCGGCGGTTTTGGTTATGTAGGAAGCAGATTGACTCCACTGCTCCTTGAAAAGGGTTATAAAGTAAAGGTACTTGACCTCTGCTTATATGGAGAATATGGTTTTGATGCACTTAAAGCAGATGAATCATGGCCAAAATGGAATAAATCTTTTACATTTATAAAAGGTGATATACGAAATCCAGATGCTGTTGCAGACGCTATGAAAAATGTTTCAACAGTCATTCACCTTGCAGCGGTTTCAAATGATCCGACAGGTGATATTGATGAAGTTCTTACACGTCAGGTAAATTTTGATGCAGTCGGACTGCTTGCAGTAAAGGCGCGCGAAGCCAATGTTTCACGCTTTATCAATGCATCATCAAGCAGTGTCTTCGGTATCAAGGATATGGCTGATGTCACTGAAGAAATAGAGCCTGAGCCTCTCACCTATTATTCAAAATACAAAATGCTTGCAGAGTGGATTATCCGTGCCGCTGCATCAAAGGATTTCTGCACAGTTAATATAAGGCCGGCAACGATCTGCGGCTATTCTCCCCGTCAGCGCTTTGACCTGACTGTCAATAAGCTGACAGCCGATGCAATCCGGAAAAATATAATCACTGTAAATGGCGGTGACCAGCGCAGGCCGAATGTGGGAATTACAGACGTTATTAATCTGTATACACAGCTTATCGAAACAAAAGCTGAACTGATAAACGGCAAGACATTCAATTTCGGATTTGAAAACCATAAAATCATTGACATAGCAAAAATTATCGAACGTGAACTTATCGATCTTTCGCCGCGCATTGAAGTCACAAAGGTATTCGATCAGCGTGATTACCATATTTCATCACAGTATTTACAGTCTGTATTAAACTATCTTCCGATCAGTTCAATACGAAATGAGGTTGTCCTGCTTCGCAGGGAATTTGACAAAGGTAATTTCCCTGACATTGATGCACCACAGTATTATAATCTGAAAGTCATGAAACTGGACAGATGTCCAGACGCATTTAAAATTCTGAAACAATGGTAATAATTATCAGATGAAAATAGGCATTGATTTCGACAATACAATTATAGATTATGGAAAAGTGTTCCATAAATATGCAGTGGAATATTTCGGCCTGCCGTCAACGATAACCGCAGAGAAGCAGACAATACGTTCATATTTATGGAGTTTACCTGATGGTAATACAAAATGGACAGAGCTTCAGGGCATTGTGTATGGTGATAAGATTCAAGATGCCGCACCATTTGACGGATTAGACCATTTTCTTCGTCATTGTAAAGCTCTTCAGATCGACATCTGTATTATCAGTCACAAATCAGTCTACCCATCCCTTGGTCCGAAAGTGAATCTGCACGATGCAGCGTCAGGATGGCTTGACAAATCAGGATTTTTTAATCCTCATGCATATGGACTTTCAAAGTCTTCTGTTTTTTTTGAAAGTACACGTCTTTTTAAAGTCATGAGAATCGGCACTGAAAAATGTTCAGTTTTTATTGATGATCTCACAGATGTATTTGAAGAAAAGAGTTTTCCTCAGAATGTTCAGAAAATTTTATTCTCACATGAGCACTCAACTCTTGACAATATAGTAGTTTGCGGAAACTGGAATACAATAGAGAACTTTATTTTCAACAATGCATCTGATAAAAATCAGGATATACAGAAGTGACTGATACAACACAATTAATCCAAAGTGAATTATTTACTGATATTATTCAGTTGTCCGGAGGCCGCAACAACCGTGTTTTCCGCGCCTGCGGACAAACAGGCGATGTAATTATCAAGCAATATTTTTCCAGCCCCTCTGATACGAGGAACCGCCTTGTTTCTGAATTTTCAATGCTTTCTTTTCTTTATGAAAACGGCATCAGTAATGTTCCGAAACCATATATTAAAGATGAATTGAATCATACAGGCATTTACAGCTTTATTCAGGGATCACCGCTCAATCGTGATTCAATTACAGAAATGGATGTCGCAGAATTGGCAGGGCTTCTCTGCAGAATGTGGCAGATAAGAACACTGCCTGAGTCCAGGAATCTGACAGCTGCTTCTGACGCATGTTTTACAATTAAAGAATATGCCCTGAAAACTGCAGATCGTATACAATCTTTCTTTAAGCTTTCAAATGAGAATGAACTTGTCAGTGATGCTGTATCATTTGTTAAAAATGACCTGAATCCGTTTTTTATTTCCGTGCATAATGAATGCAGTGCGGATATTTCACTCTATGAATCTGTACTTGACACAAAATACCATGCACTGAGCCCCTCAGACCATGGCTTTCATAATGCAATCAGGGCTGACAATGGAATGCTTTACTTTATTGATTTTGAATACAGCGGATGGGATGATCCTGTAAAAATGATCTGTGACCCGTTATTACAGCCTGATATCCCGGTCCCGGAACACCTCGACTCTTTTTTTGTCAACAAAATGAGTCCTGTGCTCAATGAACTTCCTGTTATAATTGACAGATTTCATTACATTTACACTCTTTTATCCATTAAATGGTGCTGCATCCTGCTCAATGAATTTATGCCAGCATCTGAATCACGGCGCAATTTTTCAGGTGTCACTGCAGATGACTTCAGAAAGCAGCAGCAGCTTCAATTATCAAAAAAACAGTTTGAAAATGCTAAATATCACTATAAACATCATTATATTGCAAATCTCATTTCAAGATTGAACTCATAAGGCATGAATATGACATATTCAAATTCACACACAAAACTTGACAGCAGATCAATTGAACTCAGATTCAAACTGCTGAAAATAATTGAACAATGCCGACGCGGTCATATTGGATCATCGCTGTCGCTTCTGGAAATTATACGCGTTATGTATGATGATATAATAAGGTTCGATTCATCAAGCCCTGATTGGCCTGACAGAGACAGGTTTATACTAAGTAAAGGTCACGGATGTCTGAGCCTCTACATGCTGCTTGCTGAAAAAGGTTTCTTTCCTGAAAGTGAATTATATAAAGTCTGTCAATACGACGCACTTCTTGGAGGTCATCCCGAATACGGATCAACTCCCGGAATTGAGGCATCAACAGGAGCACTGGGGCATGGATTACCGATAGGAGTCGGTATGGCACTGGCAGCTAAAATTGACAGAAAGGACTATCGTGTGTTTGTACTTACCGGGGACGGCGAGTGTCAGGAGGGAACAATCTGGGAAGCGGCCATGTGTGCATCAAAACATAAGCTGTCGAATTTAACCGTAATCATTGACTATAATCACATGCAGGCATTCGGACCGATTGACGAAGTGCAGAGTCTTGAGCCGTTTGCCGACAAGTGGCGTTCTTTTGGCTTTGCAGTGGAAGAATGCAACGGTCATGATATTATTATTCTGAAAAAAATACTTTCAGATAAATCAATCAGAGCTGAAAAGCCACGGGTTATTATTTGTCACACTATAAAAGGCATGGGGCTGCCGTCAATACAGGAAAATCCCGATTGGCATCACAAAAGTAAAGTTACTGATGATGAATTGAAAATACTGTTTAGGGAACTTGAGGCACTCAAATGAGAAAAACCTGTTTTCAATCAATCTATGATCTCGCAGGAAAAGATTCACGTATTGTATTTATAGGTTCGGATATTACAAAAGCAGGATTATCACAATTTGAGCATGATTTTCCTGAACGCTTCTTTCTTGAGGGGATTTACGAAGGAAACATTATCGGAATGGCGGCAGGTCTTGCGCTCTGCGGTAAAATTCCATATATCAATACAATTGCGACATTTGCAACACGCCGCTGTTTTGAGCAGATTGTCATAGACTGCGCAATGCAGAAACTGCCTGTAAGAATAATAGGAAGCGGCGGCGGAACTGTTTATGCGCCGCTTGGAAGCACTCATCTTGCTTTTGATGATATAGCGATATTACGCGCAATTCCTGATATGACTATAATAGCACCAAGTGATGCCCAGGAGATGAAAAAACTGATACCGCAGACTCCTGACTGGCCCGGCCCTGTTTACATCAGATTGGCAAAAGGAGGAGATCAGGTTATCTCAAAACCTGATGAATCTTTTGTTATAGGTAAAGCCATTGAAAAAAAGAGTGGCTCAGAAGTTGCACTTGCTGCAACAGGAATTACAACAGCGATTGCTCTTGAGGCTGCAGAAGCTCTTGAAAAAAGCAACATTTCTGCAAGTGTCTCGCATTATCATACTGTCAAACCTTTTGACAAATCACATTTTCTTAAACAGATCGAGCACTCCGAAATTGTCATTACCATTGAAGAGCATACGATCTGCGGCGGGCTTGGATCAATTGCTGCAGAAATAATAGCAGAAGCATCATTTGTCAAACCAAAAAAGTTTGTCAGGATCGGCTTTCCGGATGTTTTTCCGGATCATTTTGGAAACCAGACAAATATAATGGAACGATATGGAATTTCTGCAAAAGGAATTGAATCAACAGTCCTGAACCTTATTAACAAAGGATAAACAAAGTGGCATATATTGACTTTCTTTCTTCAACACATAAAAAAACTACCCGCAATTATATCCAGCGTGTTACAGAATATCCAAAGGAAAAGGCGGCAGAAAAGGCAAAACTCTGGGCATTTGACTACTGGGACGGCGACAGACTGAGCGGCTACGGCGGATATAAATACGATGGCAGATGGAGAGCTGTTGCAGATGCGATGGTCAATCATTACGGAATAAAACCCGGTGACAGGATACTTGATGTCGGATGCGGCAAAGGTTTTATTCTTTATGATTTTCTCAGTGCAGTACCTGGGGTTTCTGTTACGGGAATTGACATAAGCACTTACGCAATTGAACATGCCAAAGAGGAAGTTAAGCCGTTTCTGAAAGCAGGCAATGCAACAGATCTGCCTTTTGATGACAAGTCTTTTGATCTTGTCATATCCATCAATACAATTCATAACCTTTTCAATTACGAACTTGACAGAGCATTACGGGAAATCGAGCGGGTTGGAAAAAAGAACAAATACATCTGTGTTGAATCGTGGCGAAATGAGAAGGAAAAAGTCAACCTTCTCTATTGGCAGCTGACCTGCGAAATGTTCTGCACACCGCTGGAGTGGCAATGGTGGTTCAAGCAAACCGGGTATAGCGGAGATCATTCATTTATTTACTTTGAATAGATAATCATATTATGCATGTATCAATTGACAATAACACTACTTTATCAAAAACATTTGTCGTTGGAGCCGAGAGCTTTATCGGCAGCTATGTCATGATGCGTTTTCAGGGTTTTCTCCCGGATTGTTCCGGCAGCACTCATCGTGAAAACAGTTCACTGCCGTATATTGATCTTGAAAAACCTGATATCCTCCCGTTAAAACTTTATAAAAACGGCTATAAATACGCATTACTCTCCGCAGCAGTTACAGCAGCCGATAAATGTGAACAGAACCCTGCCTACTCTTTTTCTGTAAATGTTTCAGGAACACTCGAACTGATCAGGCAGTTGACCGCTGAAGGAATAGTGCCGATATATCTTTCAAGTGATTATGTTTTTGATGGTAAAAACGGGAATTATTCAGAAACTTCACAATTATGCCCGGTAAACCGCTATGGCGAGCAGAAAGCCGCTGTTGAAAGAGCCATTCCTGAAATATGCGGAAGTAAATATATAATATTAAGATTGAGTAAAATGTTTTCAATTGATAGGAACCGCATTTCATTTCTTACAATGATGATTGACGATATCATATCAAAAAAAACAATTCGTGCCGCCTATGATCAGATCTTCTGTCCTTCTGTTGTTGAAGATCTGTTCACTGTCATAGAGAAATTACAGATGCAGAAACTGTATGGATTATTCAACGTCTGTTCTTTACAATCAATAAGCAGATATGATCTGGCAACACAGATCGCACATATCTGCAATGTACCTGCAGATTTTATCAGACGTATATCCATTGATGATCTGAATGAATCATTCCCCCGTCCTCATAATACATCTTTGACATCAGCAAAAATAACAGCTCTGACCGGAATCAGGTTTACATCTATCAACGAATGTATTCCATTGCTTTTACAAAACAGGAGTACTGAAAATGGAAAACAGTAGAAAAAGTGTTGAAGGAGAATTGTGGTCTGAAGTTACAGAATTGTTTCCTGATGAAACTATCAGTCTTGGTACTCACTGGTCTTACAATCTCAGAAATGATCCGAAGCGTCTTGCATTTGTTTTATCACGCTATAAATTTTCATCAAAGATGAGTATCAGGAATGCATCAGTTCTTGAACTGGGATGCAGTGAAGGCATCGGAGTTCCTGTTCTGACAGAATTTGCAAAATCATATACCGGTGTTGATCTTGACAGACAAGCAATAGACAGTGCCTTATCAAACTGGTCATCAGACAAAACAACATTTATCTGTGATGATATACTTGACAAAAAATATGGAATATTCGACACAATTGTCTGCCTTGATGTAATAGAGCATATAATAAAGGAGTATGAGCATCTGTTCTTCAGTACCATTTTCAAAAACATTCATGATGACAGTGTCGCAATCATCGGCACACCCAATATCACCTCATCACAGTATGCATCCGCTGCTAGCCAGTCAGGGCATGTAAATCTTTTCGACTGTGATCGTTTACGTTCTGCGATGTCGTCAGTGTTTAATACAGTTTTTTTGTTTGGCGGCAATGACGAAGTGGTTCATACAGGGTTTGCTCCGATGACTCATTATATTTTCGCGCTTGGATGCGGTAAAAAGGAGAGTTTTACATATGGCAAATGATCAGAATCGTTCCTGCTGGGATCCGGTTAAAAATATTATGAGCAAGGCTGAAAATGTTACTTTCGGCAAGCATATTTCCTACTGGTTCAGAAAATCTCCACGCCGTGCACTGCATTCAATGTCCTATTATAAATTTGCCTCAAGGATGATAGGAATTAATAAATCAGTTCTTGATATCGGTTGCGGTGAAGGGCTTGGAACATGGCTTCTTGCAAAGGAATGCGGGCAGGCAACAGGCATTGATCTTGACACTGAGGCTATAGCCATAGCAAAAACCAACTGGAAAGATCCGGTTATCAGTTTTGTCAATGATGATTTCATTTCAGGAACAGTCCTTTCAACCTATGACGGTATTGTCAATTTTGATGTAATAGAGCATATTCATCCTGACCATGTTGATTCATTTCTGAGAAAAATCTGCGCATCCCTGACAGATACCGGTGTACTTGTCATTGGAACTCCAAATCTTTACAGTCAGCAATTTGCATCTGTGGTAACCAGAGCCGGGCATATTAATGTGTACACACCGGAACGTCTTGAATCACAGATGCGCACATATTTCAGGAATGTATTTCTTTTCTCCGCCAATGATGAACTTGTGCATACAGGTTATGCGCAGCTTGCGCATTATTTAATCATACTCTGCTGCAACAGACGAAACTTAACAGAAGGTAAATAATGGATCTGTCTCTCGATTCAACCGCCGCTATAATGACAATACGGGAACGCGTATCAGAAGATCAGCGTATTGTATTTGTATCCGGTAACTTCAATGTTCTTCATCCGGGGCATCTTCGTCTTCTGCGTTTTGCATCTGAATGCGGCGACTTTCTTGTTGTAGGCGTATGTGACGAGAAATCCTCAGGTGCAATGTTTTCAGAAGACAGCAGATATGAATATGTAAAGGCTGTTTCATGGGTTGACTATGCATTCATACTTCATGACCCCCCTGAAAAGTTCATAAGTGTTTTAAAACCTGCAATAGTCGTAAAAGGTAAAGAGCATGAATACCGCCCGAATCCTGAACAGCCTGTAATTGACCAATACGGGGGCCAGCTGCTGTTTTCATCGGGGGATATACGTTTTTCATCTCTTGATCTCCTGAAAAATGAATTCATGCAGTTTAATGTTTCCACTATAAAGAAGCCGCTTGACTTTCCAGAGCGGCACCATTTTACAATTAATAAGCTTGCAGATGTTCTTGATTCCATTAAAAAATTGAATGTGTGTGTAATAGGTGACCTTATCATTGACGAATACATTACCTGCGAAGCTCTCGGCATGTCGCAGGAAGACCCGACGATAGTTGTCTCCCCGATTTCGAGCGAAAAGTTTCTCGGCGGAGCAGGCATTGTGGCATCACATGCAAGAGGACTTGGTGCAGATGTCAAATTCTACAGTATTATCGGTAAAGACTCAGCTTCAGATTTTGCAAGGGAGCATCTTGAAAAATACAATGTCACGGCACAGCTATATGAAGATGCAAGCAGACCCACCACACTCAAACAGCGTTTCAGAGCCGGCGGGAAGACATTATTACGTGTCAGCCATTTACGTCAGCATGATATCAGTCAGGACATTTATCAGCGTATTTTATCAGATTTTGAAGCAAACATAGATTCAATCAATCTTGTTATTTTTTCAGATTTCAACTATGGCTGCCTCTGTCAACCGCTTGTCGACAGTATTGTTTCCCTGTGTAAACAACATAAAATTAAAATGGTTGCAGACAGCCAGTCGTCTTCCCAGACCGGTGATGTCTCAAGGTTTACAGGAATGGAACTTCTCACACCGACTGAACGTGAAGCACGTCTTGCAGTCCGCGATTTTCATGCCGGGCTTGTTGTTCTTGCAGAAAACCTCAGAAAAAAAGCCGATGCGCAGAATGTGCTTATTACACTGGGTTCTGAGGGCCTTCTGATACACTCATCTGACCGTATAAATGATACCTGGCATACAGACCGCCTGCCCGCATTCAATACTGCGCCTAAAGACCCTTCCGGTGCCGGCGATTCTCTTCTCACAGGAGCATCCCTTGCGCTCGCGGCCGGAAATGATATCTGGATAAGTTCATATTTCGGTTCGCTGCTTGCAGGCTGTCAGGTTGGCAGAATCGGAAATATTCCCCTGTCTCATGATGAGATAATAATGGAGATAAAAAATGGAAATGATGAATAGTGCTGTATTTCTTGATCGTGACGGAGTATTGATAAGTGATGTTGACTTTGTAACAAAAGAGGATCAGATAAAGATACTGCCCGGAGTCTGTAACGCGCTGGTCATGCTGGCGCTTATGCAGTACAGGCTTATTGTTGTAAGCAACCAGCCCATTGTCGCACGCGGAATAATTGACGAAAATGAAGTAAGGCGCCTGCATGAAATAATTGTAAAACGCATTGAACTTGAATCATCCGTGCTGCTTGACGATTTCTACTTCTGCCCCCATCACCCTGAAGCGACAATTGAAAAATACAGAGTAAAATGCGGCTGCAGAAAACCTGAGCCGGGAATGCTGCTTGACGCCGCTAAGAAACACAATATCGATTTGTCAAAAAGCTACATGATCGGAGACCGTATAACCGACTGCATTGCAGGATCAAAAGCCGGATGCACAGCAATACAGGTTCTTACAGGTAAACATACGGAGGCGACAATTTTCACCTCCTCCCCTGTTGACTTGACTTACAAACCCGATTTTGTATGCAGTTCGCTTCTTGATGCAGCTCAGTGGATTGGAAACCGCTGATGAAGGCAATTATTCTCTGTGCAGGATACGGAAGTCGCCTTGGCGATCTGACAAAGGATATTCCAAAGCCGATGCTTCCTTTAAACGGGTATCCGATGCTCTCATATATTTTATCAAATTGTAAACAGAATGGATTTTCAGAAATAGCAATCAACCTTCATTTCAAGCCTGAAATCATAAAGCAGTATTTCGGCGACGGATCAAGGTATGGATTATCAATCAGATACTTTTATGAAGAAACACTCCTTGGAACAGCCGGATCAGTGAGATATATGGCTGATTTCATCGGTAAAGACAACACATTTCTTGTCCACTATGGCGATATACTTACAGATCAGAATCTTTTTAATCTTGTCACATTTCATCAATCGCGCCCCGATTCATACGCGACGCTGCTTGTTCATTCCCGTACTAATTCAAACAGTATTGTAATTGCTGATAAAAACGGCCGTATCCGCGGATTTCTTGAACGTCCATCAGATGATGAACGTAAAAAACATGATTCTACTTTAGTAAACTCAGGGATCGCACTGTTTGACAGAAAACTGCTTGCAGCCATAGGTGAAGACGCAGTTGATCTGCCTAATGATATTTACAGCAGAATATACAGCGACCATCCGTTATACTGTTATCAGCTTGAAAGTTATCGTACTGCCATAGATTCACCGGAGAGATACAGGGCTGCAGAAGAGGCGCTGATTGACAGAAGGTGCAATCTGTCACACTTATCCTGAGAACCGCAGATGAGATTGCAGAATAGATATCAACGGAGAGTGAAAGACTGATCATCTTTTTATTAGTTGATATGAACATAATCTGTAGTAATAATTGAATTTACCATCTTCCTGTACTTCGTTTCCTTTTTATATAAAGTGTATATGAAGTGTATAATCATTGTATTATCATTTATATTGCATTATATTACATACTGTGTTATAATGCATATTAACATGCAAATTGATATGAAGGTATTACAATGCAAAACAATCTCCAATTTATACAATATCTGCAAAAGGTCACTGGAAATGTACCTGAGATAAAAAGCATACCGGAAGATTTACTAAGAAAACTCCCGTTCTTCATACGTGACAACTATCAGTTACAAATGGTAACGTTTATAGGACAACAATTTGTTCAGGTTGTTGTTGATGAATATAGTTCCCTGACGCCAGTTCAACTGCAAACGCATTCTGAAATAATCCAAAAGGTAGTTGGAAAGAATATCGTTTTTGAATTCTCAACACTCCCTGCATATTTACGTCAAAGGCTTGTTCTAAAGCGCATTGCCTTTGTGGTACCTGAAACACATCTATTTATTCCCTTTTTAGTAATGGATTTCCGATCAAAAACACGAGGAACAATGCAAGTCAACGGGAATAGTAAAACACCATTTGCTGCCCCTGCCCAATTACTACTTCTATATCATCTGCAATGTGAAAATATTGAAAGCTATACACTTGGTGAATTGTCAAAAAAAACAGGATATTCATTGATGACACTCTCTCGTATTGTAAAAGATTTATCAAGTAAAAATGTATGTGTAATTATTCGAGATGGTGTACGAAAATATATCAGGTTTTCTGAACAAGGAAAAACCTTGTGGGAAAGGATATTACCATATCTTCAAAATCCTGTTTTAGCAGTAGCATTAATTAAATATGAAAAAAGAATAGAGACTCAATATACTAATGCCGGGATGACCGCACTTTCCAGGTATACCTCACTCGCAGATGATACTATACCTACTATTGCATTAACTAATCATACCTGGAACGAGATAAAAGCAAAAGAAAATGTTGTGGAAATGCAAATTCACGATGAGGATAGTATGCGCGTTGAAATCTGGCGATATGACCCTTATTTACTTGCAAAGGATGTATCCAAAACAATAGATCGTCTCTCGCTATATCTATCGTGCAGAGAAAATGGTGATGAACGGGTTCAGATTGCGCTTGAGACACTTCTTAAGGGGATGCCATGGTAAGAGGGTTGAATTTATTCTCAGAGCATTTTCGCGGATTTAATGATTCGTATGTTCTTATTGGCGGATCTGCGTGTGATATATGGATGCAAACAGTGGGGCGGTCATTTAGATCAACCAACGATCTTGATATTATTATTGTAATTGAGACCCTCAGTGCAGACTTTGTAAAGCGTTTCTGGGAATTTGTCACTCTCGCAAAATATCAGGCTGGTGAAAAGATTAACGGGAAAAAAATACTTTATCGATTTCACAGACCAGAAAATACAGCCTATCCGTTTATGATAGAACTGTTTTCAAGAAATCCGTTTGATTTTGAAATTGACAGTTCCATTAAATTAAGTCCTATTCCTGTCGATGCAGAGGTATCAAGCTTATCAGCGATTCTTATGGATGATGACTATTATCGTTTTATAATAAGTAATAAAATAAATGAAGATACAATCGGTGTATCTTATACACCTGCAATAGCTCTCATTCCACTCAAAGTAAAAGCATGGCTTGACCTAACCTTACGAAGTGATCAGGGAGAAAATATTGACCAAAAGAACATAAAAAAGCACCGTAATGATGTGTTTCGATTAATTAGAACTTTATCTGAAGAAGATAACGTCAAACTTCCCGGGAGTATTTTAAAAGATGTTGAAGAGTTCATTGTACACATGAAAGAAATAAGCGAAAGCGAAATCCACAGTATCGCACAATCAATACAAGTTAAACATGTTGATATAACGAAAGACCTGGATCGGATAGAAATGATTTACAGTTAAGTAAAACTGGTTCACCATAGAAAACAGAACAGTGAGAATCGTATGCAACATGATACTAAGAGGATCTTTAAAAATCAACAATACATATTCTGCATTTTGTATCCGTCAATATTAAACGAGATACAATAACACTTTCGATATAATGAATAATAATTTTAATATCATGCCATACTGTTCAGCGCTTCCTCATTAACCATTGCAGCTTCAGCTCCAAGGGCAATATCGTGCGAAATGACAGGTTCGGCCTTCTTTTCTGTCATCATGTCAACCCAATGATGCAGAATGCCTGCATGACATGTTTCGGCAAGGCCGTAAGTCTGCGCCGGTACATAGAAATTTAAAATCCCCAGATTTCTGAGTACATTGTCATTTTTCATACCGGACAGGGTAATGACATATCCGCCAAGTGAAATGGCAGTCTTTACAGCACGCAAAATATTGGGAGAATTCCCGGAGCTGCTGATAGCCACAAGCATATCTCCGTCATTCATCCTGCGGCGAAGGGGTTCCGCAAATATTTCATCATAACTGAGATCATTTCCAACAGCGGTCAGAAGCGACAGATCGGAAAACACCTCTGTATGTACAAAAGCATTTTTTGCAAGATCCGCGCTTGTGTGGCTAGCCATTGAAGCACTTGCGCCGTTTCCTATCATGTAAACAGTTTTTTTCTTTCTGCGAATATTCTGTGTCCAGTCTTTCCACTGTTTAAAGGCTGATTCGCAGTCGATTTCTTCATTGGTAATTCCGATAGTAGCTGATAATGCATTCATGCAGTCATAAATTTCATTTACATTTGATTGCCAGCTCATACCCAGTCCCCTTTGGCCGTGTGTTTTTCTGTCTATATCTCTTTTATCGGCACAGAGGGGAAAAATCATTAGCATTTTTTATATTATTATCATTTTTATTATTATGGACACCCCGGCAGAAAATCATAATGTAACCAATTGAAAATAGGTGATTAACATACTCAGCAGAATCAAACAACAGTTTTAAAAACCTCTTTTTTTCTTTAAATACAGGTTTTCAGAATAGGTGGAAGTTTTTGTGGATTCGTTACAGCAGTTTAATTTTTCATGTAAAAAATAAACTACATTCGTAAAAAAATATAACGTATATTGGAACAAAAATAGTTGTAAATACAACTATTTTATTTACTCAGCATTATTTTAACTAAGGCGAAATACGAATGTAAAAAGTACCCCGGTGATTATTATTGTGCGATTAACATATACCGTTTTTGCCAAATCAAGCTAAACACCACAAATTCAAAAATACAGCTGAAAAATTACTGAATTTCAAAACTTGTTATAGTAAAAGGATGAAACATGAAAAATAAAAAAATAAAATTGACATACAATATTGTAGTCGGAATTTTACTTTCAGTCTGTATTATATGGGTATGTTCTCGATTTGTACATCTGGGTAATGTGGAATTTACAGATAATGCACAGGTAAAGCAGCAGATTGTGCCAATAAACACCCGTGTGCAGGGATTCATAAAAAAAATATATTTCGACGAGTACGAATATGTAAACAAAGGTGATACATTGCTTGTGCTTGAAAATATAGAATATCTTTTTCGTCAGGCGCAAGCCGAAGCTGATTACCAAAATGCTGCTGCCGGCAAGAAAGCCATGGGAACTACAATTCTGACTACGCAAAGTAATATCGATGTATCTGAATCAGGAATTGACGAATGCCGTATACATATGGAGAATGCGCAGAAAGAGAATATAAGATATAAAAATCTTTATGAACAGCAGGCTGTCACCAAACAGCAGTTTGATGCTATAAAAACCAATTACGATGCTGCAAAAGCGCGATATGAACAAATGCAGCGCCAACGCAACACTACTTCTTTGGTTAAAGATGAACAAACCCTGCGCCTTGATCAAAACGATGCTCAGATTAAGTTGGCGAAAGTAGCAGTTGATCTGGCACGTCTGAATCTATCCTACACCGTTATTCTGGCTCCCTGCAATGGTGTAACAGGGCGTAAAAATATTGAAACAGGACAGCTTTTGCAACCAGGCCAGGCAGTTCTTGACCTTGTGAACGAAACTGAAAAGTGGGTAATTGCCAACTACAAAGAGACACAGACCACAAATATTAAAGTCGGTCAACGTGTAGATATTAATGTTGATGCTATTGAGGGTGTTACATTCAAAGGAGCCGTAAAATCTATTTCCCGTGCTACAGGTGCCAGCTTCTCCCTTTTTCAACAGGATAATTCAGCTGGAAATTTCGTTAAAGTTGCGCAGCGGATCCCTGTGCGCATCGAATTGACAAAGGACAACAAGGCAGATGATTTAGCTCTTTTACGTTCAGGTATGAATGCTGAATGTGAGGTTAGATTTTAACTTATGCATAATCATTGCGGACCTTTTTCTATTCCTGACATTCGGAATTTCATTCCTGAAAAAGTCAAGCCCTGGATTCTTGTTGCCTTTGTTATTGTATACCAGCTTTCAGGCGGAATCTATTTAGCATCTGTCAGCGAAATGTCAGGAACAATGGCATTGATGCATCAGGATATTATGATGGCGGGCTATGCGTCGCTTGTGGGCATGGCTCTTACGTTTACTATTATGTTCCGTCTTAAATTCCGTTTTTCTATTAAAAACAGCCTGATGACCTCAGCCACAGGTTTAATAATCTGCAACCTGATTTGTTTACACACGCACAGTATTCCAGTGTTGATAGCAACATGTTTTGCAGCTGGTTTTTTCAGGATGTGGGGTACATTTTCCTGCAATACTACAATTCAACTCTGGATAACGCCTGCACGTGATATGCCCGTATGGTTCTGTTTCATCAATCTGCTGGTGCTTAGCGGAATACAGATTTCAGGTATGTCAACCGTTTTTACAGCCGGTCTTTGTAAATGGGAGTACATGCATTGGTTTATTATTGGTCTTTTGCTATGTGTGTTGTTTGTTACTTTTTTCTCATTCCGTCATTACCATTCCATGAAAAAGCTGTCTCTTCGTGGGATAGACTTTATGGGAATGTTTTTATGGGGAATTACAATTCTGTGTGCCATTTTTGTACTCAATTATGGTGACCATTTTGATTGGTATCAATCAATCTATATAAGAATTGGAACGATTTCCGGATTGGCAACTCTGGCACTTAACCTATGGCGAGCCTCATTTATCAGCCACCCTTTCATAGAATTAAAAATCTGGCGCTACCGTAATATATGGCTCACTTTTGTATTGTTTATAGCGGTGAATATTTTACTCAGCCCATCAAGACTTTTCGAACAGATCTATAATGAAACCATTCTCGGTTACGATGCACTTAATGCAATTTCGCTTAATTGGGCAGTGCTCATGGGTATTGTGTGCGGTGTATTTTTTTCCTATCAATTTTTTGCGTTACGAAAGTGTACATACAAATCCATGACGCTGATAGGCTTTTCGCTGGTGCTGTCTTATTTATTGTTAATGTATTTCAATATTGATTCTAATTTACCAAAGGGAATGCTTGTGCTTCCACTGTTTTTACGGGGTATGGGCTATGCTGTTATTGCAATAACGTTTATAACTGCAATTTCATCAATACCATTTGAAAATTTCTTTCAGGCACTGAGCGCACAGACATTTATCAGTGCATGTCTGGGTTCACTTATCGGCAACACAATACTTGAATACTTTTATAAGTTGACAGTAAATAAAAACATCATGCTTCTTGGCACAAATCTTGACAATCTAAATCCATTAGCAAAGCAGATTCCTGCTGATGAACTATTCAATCGCCTGCAATTACAGTCAATAATTGTGAGCATGAAAGAAATTTATGGTTTGCTCTGCCTGTTGGGATTCTTCATTTTAATGGTTTTCTTTTTAAAAGAAAGCACACTGCGTCCAAAAACCATATTTCCGAAATTCAGAACAATTCGCCGTTTAGTTAAGCACCAGATTAGAATGGATAAGGTATCAGCTGAAAAGTAAAATCGTATGGCAGATCCGTCAAACCTGCCACGCGATATCACTTTACAGAATATTCAATTATTTCACTTGACATAACAGGCCTGGTTTTTGTCAGATACCCATACCACTTGTAAACCATGTCTGAAATGGAGACAATCGCAAGAATTGCCATCAGTGCAAGAAGCCCTGCATCAATCTTTAAATTCATTGCAGCAGCTGAAGTCGGGGCATTCTCTGCCTTGTCAAGAAATATGTTTATAAGCTGCCATGAAGTGATAAGTGTAGTGGCAAACATGAAAATCATGGGTACAAGTGTAACCCATATATAGCGTACCTTGCCGGCTTTAATCAGAAGTGTTGTACCCACACCAAGAGCAATCGCAGCAAGGAGCTGGTTTGTCACCCCGAACATCGGCCAGATAGTTGATATGTTTCCTGAATATATAAGATACCCCCATGCCGCCACAACAAGCAGGCTTGAAGCAAGTATTCCGGGAAGCCAATTCTGTCTGCCAAGCGGCTTATAGAAATGGCCGCCGAATTCCTGAATAAGAAAGCGGGCGACCCGCGTACCCGCGTCAACAGTTGTCAGAATGAAAAGAGCCTCGAACATAAGCGCAAATGTAAACCAGTAAGGCATCAGTCCACTAAGACCTGGAATATGCGAAAATATAGTTGTCATACCGACAGCCAGTGACACTGCGCCTCCGGGACGCCCCTCAACATTGAGCCCGACCATGGCGGAGAGTTCTTTTATTTTGTCAACTGGAAATCCAAGTGCTGCGATTGCATCGAAACTCAGATTAGTGTTGATGGCAAAATAATCACCGGGGATCAGAATACAGGCTGCAATAAGCGCCATCATTGATACAAATCCCTCTGTTATCATTGCGCCATAGCCGATTGGCCGGATATGACTTTCAGACATTATCATCTTTGGAGTCGTGCCTGACGCAATAAGAGAATGAAAACCTGAAATGGATCCGCATGCAATTGTTATAAACATAAAAGGGAAAAGATGACCGGGAATTATGGGGCCGCCGCCCTGTGCGAATTTTGTCAATGCAGGCATCTGCAGAACCGGCGCCATGAAGATCACGCCAATGGCCAGAAGCAGAACCGTACCTATTTTCATATATGTTGACAGATAATCCCTTGGACATAGAAGCAGCCAGACTGGTAAAACCGATGCAATGAAACCATAAATACACAGAGCCCACACAAGCTCATGACTTGACAGCATAAAGAAATGTGCAATTGAAGAACCAGGAATAAGTCCTCCTAAATAAACCGCACCCAGAAGCAGGATAATACCGATCACACTGACTTCCCCGACCTTGCCCGGACGGAGATAACGCATGTAAAGCCCCATAAGAAGTGCTATCGGTATGGTAAGACCAATTGTGAATGTGCCCCATGGATTGTCCTTCAGCGCGTTGACAACAGCAAGACCGAGTCCGGCAAGGGCAACTATTATTATAAAAAGAATCGCAACAGAGGCGGCAGCTCCTCCTACAGGCCCGACCTCATCCTTGGCGATCTGAGCAAGCGAATGACCATTGCGCCGTACAGATGCGGTTAATATTACCATATCATGCACTGCACCCGCTACAGCAGCTCCGATAAGAATCCACAGAAAACCCGGCACATACCCGAATTGTGCGGCAAGCATCGGACCGATGAGAGGACCGGCACCTGCAATAGCAGCAAAATGATGACCAAACAGTACCCATTTATTGGTCGGATCGTAGTCGATTCCATCATTAAGACGCATAGCCGGGGTAATCCGGCGTGAATCGATAGCGAGAACTTTAGCAGCAATAAACGCAGCGTAAAAACGGTATGAGATCGCATAGAAACATGCCGATGCAGTCACGATCCAGAGCGCATTCACTTTTTCCGAAGGGTTGACAATACCTGTAACCACGGCAATTGACAAAGCCGCAACAATGGAAACGGCTCCCCATAGTATTTTGCCGGTTATTTTCATAAAAAGCAGCTCCTTTATCTTGAAAAAAACATACCTTCATAATTAATTTACACTAACAGACTGTATTTACATAAACGATCAGACCTGTAATGCTAAATTAAATTAAAACACAGGCTCTGTAATAATTTTTATGCAGATGGTTTTTTCAATTATTAAATTATTATCCTTTTAAGTAATTATTAAAATCCATCTCATCTGCCGCTTGTACAATTGAAGACCATTGACAAATAAGTTTAGAATGCATTACATATTCCTTGTTACATTCCTTATCTATTTCAGATCTGTTCAGTTGAAGCAGATCATAGTACCCGCCGAAATACTTCTTTACAATATTCTCAAGAAATAACTTTTTTCCACTTTCGCGATAATCTATGCCGACATCAACAGGATTTTCAAGAAATGCTGACGCTGCGGCAACAAGATCTGCAACAGAAGCCCCATGCTCAGATGAATTCATAAGTGTCTGCATCAGCGACCAGTAGACAGGTGAATGATCACACAGTTTATATATAGCTGTGAGATATTTCATATAATACTCACGACCATGTCTTGACGCATGATACAAATGGCAGACACGTCGTTTATGAAACACTGTCTTATATCCCAAAATGCCGGCAATTTTAAACGGCAGATAATCTGTTCCCAATGTCAACTTTGCCGCGAGACATGGAAAATACAGATGAATATTGCGCATTGCAAAATTTCCTGCTTCAGGTGCAGATGATTCATCGGAGCTTTTAATATCAGACTCTGCACTATATTGCTCTAAAGAACCTTCAATTGTATTTTTCATATACTCATCATGTGCAGAAACCGGAATCGACAGTGATGACAAAAAATCAGAAAATGCCTTCATATTATTTTCAGCAAAGTTGCGAATATCAAGATTCCATTCACCAACATATCCGCTGCCGACTATTGCGACATCATTATTATTTTCATTATTCAAAATGCGCAGTTCATTTAAAAGAGGCATTATATGCGGTGCCTGTATTTCAGTATCAGAATCGCGGCGATGAATCACATCATAACCGCCTATAATTGACATAATATAAATACGATTCATCATCGCACCATAATCTGAATAGGAAGGTACAAACATATTCTGCCAATCATCCGGAAGTGCGGCTTTTTTCAAGATGGAATTTACGATATTGCATTGAACATTCCATGGAATGTGAACAATATTGACATCTGGATACTTACCGCGAATTCCATTGATTGCCTTGCGGTTTTCGCATTCAACAACATTATTTCCTGAATCCAGAACGATCACATCTATATCGGCTCCATACTCATTCCGGGCAATATTTACTTCTGAAACATAGGATGAGAGTGAAATGTCAATATTGCGATTTGTTGGAATAAAATAGGCATGTTTCATTTAGATTCTCCAAATCTTTTCTTATGGCATCAACCAGGTGCCTGCTATCCAGATTGTCAGAATGATTCAAATTGAAGTGATTAATTGACAATCAGGTAACAGTTTTACTATCTGTTAAAAAGCTGTATACTGTATCTTTTTTAATAATACAATTGAACCTATTAATAAAAAAATAAGTCCGTCAGTCAATATACTTTGTTAGCTTTCTGAAATTACACAGATATGGTATAGGGTGTGCGGATGAATCGCTGCTACAGAGTCGTAACACTTAATTTCAGTTCGATTACACCATCATACTATGCAGGCGAAGAGCTATCATTTCAAGTAATTTAGTGAATCCCTGATGTTTCTCCACTACATTTTCTTTTATTTTATTAATCACCTCAGAGTGTGGCGGATGGACAGAAATAGCGAGTATCTCCTCTGCTACATCAATAAGAAAATTATTAGCCGTTGCAATAACCTGTTCTGCCTCATACCGTAGTGTATGTATCATCTGCTTATCTCGTGAGGAAGCCAACAGTGAAGGAATTGCGAGTTCATAGCGCATACAGCGAGACATATTTAAAAAACCTTCACGTGTACCAACCCAATCATAAAAAATCTCGTTCAGTTGATCATAAACACGGGTAACAGCAGGATCTTCAAAGTCATAATCTTCTTCACCGAGAACACCTTTAATTCTGCCGTTAGCAATAAGATTCTGCTCTATTTTAGTATCAGCATAGGGAAGCATTTTACAAAAAGTGACTGGTGTTGAACCATCCCCACAGATTTTACGAAGGAATTTTAAATCTTCACCAATAAGTTGCGGTGTAGTCCATGGGGCGAAAAGCATAAACCCGTAATCAAAACAAATATCCAATCGTTTCAGGATCTCAACAGCATTAAACGTTTGTTCGAGTGTACTGCATTTATTCATGTGTTGCAGTCCAGTATCAGTTCCCGTTTCAATGCCCATATACACTAAAAACAAACCGTGATCACGCATCATTTTCAAAACTGGTTCTTCCACTTCATCCGGACGACAATTGACTTTCCAAAGTACTTTTTTATCCAGTCCATGATACGCAAGGTGATTACAGAACTCAGTAACCCATTTGCGACCAATTGACGTTCCCACAGGAAAATCATCATCCTGAAACATGAAAGCAGTACAGTCCATCTCCTTATGCAGTTGCACCATCTCCTCGACAACAAAATCTGGTCGTCGTAATCGCTTGACTTGTCCGGGAGACTGAGAGTAAAACTGTCTGATACTGCAAAACACGCAGTTGTATCGACAACCACGACTAGCCAGTAACGTAGCGTATTTATATCCGGGAACCAGTTCACGAAGAGGTGGTCGCAATGGAGGAGGGAAATTATCGATATCGCCTTCCAATGGCCGAAATGAATTCGCGGTCAGTTGACCATTACTGCGAGTGGCGATTCCCTGAATTGATTCCCACTGTTTTTGTTGTGCAAGGGCGTTTACAAGCTCTGTTAAGGTATGCTCTCCTTCAAATAATACTACGGAATCAAGTTCGGGTATCAGATCCATAAGTTGCTTCCATCGCAAACTCGGATAGTGACCACCAGCAGTAAAGTGGCAGGAGACTCCGTTTTGACGTAAATATCCAAGTAATTTACCAAATGCATGGATGTGATACTGAAAGATAATAGAAAACCCAACCAGTAAAGGTTGACGTAAACGGATATGTTTCAGAATTTCTTCCTCACCAAACCTGAAATCAACAATATAAGGAGCATAACCTCCACCCATAAGTGTTGAAGCCAAATACCCAACACCAAGATTGTCCTGGTCCTGAAATGCTATAAAGACGACATTGCCATTGGCAATGTCGTCTGTTGTACTGGTTGTCAAATCCACTGAAAATCAACCTTTCTGGGCGATTTTGGCTGCAGCAGAAACAAACTCAGTGTAGCGAGCCTGTATCTGTGTCTCCAGTTTTGCAACGTCTGCTTCATATACAGACTGCAATAAACTAATCCGCTCCAGAATATCAGGTTTAACATGCTTCAGCCAGGCAGGATCAACAGCCCATTGACGACGAAGAATCTTTTCCAGTGAAGGATTAATGGCAAAAGCGTCTTTAGAAGCTTTTGGAAGAGTAACTTTGGGGGGCATAGTAATCTCCTTTTTTTATTAGTGTGTAATGATCAGTTTGATGAAATATTCACCTTGAAAACTAATCTTTTGATTAATAACTATGTCGTGATATCTCTTGCCAAACAGGCATTCAGTAACTACAGCCGATCCAAATTACCAACATACACCTGAAATTAATATCCCACCATGCAATAAACGAAAATTCACCCAGTCAATTTGTGTATCTTCAAAAATAAATTGCAATAAAAACAAACAGAGAATAACATATAATTTTCTATCTTTATGTTTGTTTAAATTAAACTATATAATACTATTTATGATGTCAAGCTATTTTTAAGACCTGTATTTTCATTGTTATTACTCAGGTACAAAAACTGCGTTTCTGCTCATCCTGTCTGTCAAAGGATAAACGTAATACTGAAAAGCCTCATGTTCAAAACGGAAACCCATACCAGCACCATATCACTGACATATGCAGATTAAAATTAACGCGAACATTTTTCCGCAGCCGGAATTTTAAATGGCAGTATAAACCTACTTATCTCTGAATAAGTCAAGAAACCGATTTTCGTAGAGCTCAAAAAGATTCCATCTGTCAAGTTCTTTTTTAAGCTCCGCAGCAACAGTTTTATCAGTTTTTGCATCTAAAAACATACGTTCTATTTTTTCCATTACATATTGCGGAACTTTTTCTTCGTCAATTTCTTCGAGCTCATCATCTTCTTCTTTATTAGCAGTGCTGTTTCCAAACTCGCGGATCCGATCTTCAATAACCGCAAGCTGCTGTGACATAGCCTCAACACTTTCACATATTTCTGTTGTATCAATTTTTAAACTCAGAAAATTGTCGATTGCCTTTATAAGTTCAAGTGATGCTTTTGGATAACTGAGATTCACGGCATATCCTGGAATTGTCCCGAGTAAACATGCAGATTCGATCTGGCGTGACGCGGCAACGCCAAGAAGCAGACCATTAAGCCCGGCAATGTACCCATCCGGCATCGGTGTCATCCCTCTGTGCTGCAATTCAATAAGAAACTCAGGTATATTGCATGTGACAAGTACCTGAGATTCATCTGAATATGACATAGGCTGGGCAAACGCCGCAAACGTAAACACGTTCTTTACAGGATACTGTACTATTACGTCAAGAATAGTTTTGATAATCATGATTCCCTCTTTGCCGCTGAACTGGGCATTGCTCTCAAAAATTATCAGATCAGGGTCATTCAGATAATAAAATACCGCAGTGGGAATCTCAGGAAACTGGGCAATTCCATTTTTAACCACAATCGAATCAGGAATAAAAAAAGGGCTCATATCAATCTCAGCAAATATTTTCGCCCCAAGCTTCTGCCTCAGATAGTCAACTGTAATCAGACCCACATTTCCCATCCCGGGCCATGCTGCAAGAACTGTCGGTGCGCCTTTAAATTTTATAGATTCAAGTGTTTTCATTCTTTTTCCTTAAAATTTGAAACCTTACACGTGATTATAAAATTAATGCAATACTGGTGTCTATATTCCATTTCATATTAAAGCAAACTTATTGATACGGGCTATAAGTATACGGAAAGCCAATTAATATGTGTTTTTATATTATCTCTCAAACTTACACTAAACACAAGTTAAATAATCTATTTTCCTGAGTATGAATTTCACAGATAAAAAATTATTTCTTGCACCGATGGCCGGTATAACAGACTCTGTTTTTCGTCAGATCTGCAGGGCTAATGGGGCTGATTGCACTGTCTCCGAGATGGTAAGCGCAGAGGGCCTTTTCTACAAATCAAAAAACACTGCGGATCTACTTTACTTTAAAGAATGCGAGCGTCCACTCGGTATACAGCTTTTCGGGTCTGACCCCGAGCATCTGGCACTTGCAACACGCTTTGTTTCTGAAAATATCAGACCTGATTTTATTGATCTTAATTCGGGGTGCCCTGTTGCAAAAGTTGCCGGAAAAAACGGCGGGGCATCACTACTTAAAGACCGAGCGCTGTTTGAACAGATTCTTCATGCAATGGTCAATGCAACAACAATTCCTGTAACTGTAAAGATCAGAAGCGGATGGAACAAGTTTGAGTGGGTTGATAAAGATTTCGCAAAAACAGCCGAGCAGTGCGGTGTTGCAGCCATTACTTTACATCCGCGATCCCAGACCATGATGTTTACCGGGCACTCGTTCTGGGACCGTATAGCAGCTGTAAAGCAGGCAGTTTCAATACCGGTTATCGGCAACGGAGATATTACTACTGCGGGTGAAGCATTGCAGATGCTCAGCGAAACCGGGTGCGATTCCATTATGATCGGCAGGGGAACATATGGTAACCCATGGATTTTCAGTCAGATAAAAGATGCCCTTGATCGTAAGGAAGTTAAAGAACTCACTTACAGAGATAAACTCCCGCTTGCAGTAGAACATCTTCGTCTGTTTAAAGAGCAGTATGGAGAACTTCGTGCTTCAAAAGAGATGAAGAAGCACCTTTCATGGTATGTCAAAGGAATTCCTGATGCGACACAGATCAGAAATCAGATATTCCGCACTGAATCGTATTCTTTACTTTTAGAAACAATGGAAAAACTGCTGTCAGAAGCAGTTTTAACGGAGTCAACAAATTAACAGGAGCTGCAAATTTACTTATGGACAACAATAACCTTCAGTCAATACTAAGCAGTCTATATAACAAGGATATCTCTGTCGAGCAGGCCGTTGCACATCTGAAAGATCTTCCATATCAGGACCTTGGATTTGCCAAAATCGATCATCACCGCGCATTGCGTAAAGGCTATCCGGAGGTTATTTTCTGTCAAAGTAAAACTCCGCAGCAGGTTGTTGCAATCGCAAAGGCACAGATGAGTCATGGCGAAACTGTTTACGGAACACGGGTAAGTGATCAGGTATTGGCAGCTGTAAAAGAGGCAATCGCTGATGTTGAATACGATGAGCTTGCCCGGGTTTTCTGGCGCAGATCGGAATCATGGAAAATGTGCGAAAATACTCACGGCAGAATTCTTATCTGTGCAGCAGGAACAGCAGACCTGAGCGTGGCAATGGAAGCACAGCGTACACTTGAAATCATTGGTCATGAAAGCCGCATACTTTCGGATGTCGGAGTTTCGGGAATTCACAGACTGTTTTCACATAGAGAAATTCTTCAGGATGCATCAGTCATAATCGCTGTAGCCGGAATGGAAGGCGCATTGCCGTCGGTTATTGCCGGATATGTCTCATGCCCTGTAATCGGGCTGCCTACAAGTGTCGGATATGGATCACACCTTAACGGAATGGTACCGCTGTTTGCAATGCTCAACTCATGTGCGTCCGGCCTGACAGTAGTAAATATCGATAATGGATTCGGCGCTGCATGTGCAGCAGCATCAATTAATTCCGTAAGAATTATTTAAAAGTGAAGCCCTTTACCAATGTATAATCAGACAGATAAACTCTGTGATCTATTATGCTGCAGCACAATCCACATCTTCTGAATATTATCAATTTCAATACAATTTATCTATTGTATTTATAAAAAATCACCAATATAATACTATTATTGAGATCCATTCTGTATTCGGATATTATTAAAACCGGAAAAATTATATAATCATGATTAAAGAGCTTACACTGCGCTATAAAATAATTCTGGTTGGAATTACGGCTGTTTTCATTTCACTGCTTATTACCGGCAGTGTAATACATTTTGAGCTTTCAAATTCACTTCTTGATATTTACAAAAAAAAAGCTGTACAGCTTGCTAAAGACATGTCTGTAATTCTTGATATAACTATACAGGAGGAAATAAAACTTGCAACAGTAATCTCCACTGATCAGGTAATAATCAAAGGTCTGTCAGCCGGAGACTATTTACTTATAAGAGATCATCTGAAACTTATCAATAAAGCCAACCCGTCATATCCGCTGCCAATTCTTATTATTGACAAATCGGGATTTGCCCAGATCACCGGTTTCATGGAGAATAATGCGCCAGTCGATGTATCTGACCGCAAATATTTTAAGGATGTAAAAAACGGGAAAACCGGAATTGAAGGACCGATAACTTCCAGATACGGCGACAGCAGAATATTTATGATAGCAAAACCAATGTATAACGGTAAGGAATTCATAGGAGCAGTTGCAATTGCATTGAATACAGACTTCTTTGTAAAAACAACTTCTTCAATAAAGCTTGACAAAACAGGTTATGCCTTTATTACTGATAACACAGGACTTGTATTAGTACATCCTAATAAAGATTATATCTTTAATGTCAACCTGTTCAAAGAGCCGGGCATGGAAAATCTGTCAAAGCAGATGATCAGGCATGAAACAGGAGCGATAGAATACACATTCAGAGGAACAAAAAAAATCGCCGGCATTGCTTTTGTGGATATTACAGGCTGGACTGTGGGCTTTACACAAAACAGAGATGAAATAATGGAGCCTGTAAATCAGATACTTATATCCATTGCACTTATAGGGGGAAGTCTTTTTTTAATAATAGCGATCGTAATTATAATCCTTTTCTCAGGAAGTATCAGTTCCCCTGTACAAAGAACAATCAACCTGCTTAACCAGCTTACTTTACATTCAGATAATGTCATTATAAACATCAGTCTTGACAGAAAGATACTATTTGTCAATCAGGCTGCTGAAAAAATTCTCGGGACTGATAAATTGAAACTTATCGGTACTGAACCATATCTGAAAACCGTGGATAATATTCCTTACGAAAAAATCTGGGAAGATCTCAAATGCGGAAAAACATGGTCTGGAAATATCACCGGCGCAGGAAAAACAAATTCCCAACTGACACTTGCCGCGCTTGTTATTCCAATTATGGATTCATCCGGGAAAATTCAAAGTTATCTGGAAATTGCGCGGGATATAACTGAAGAATTACACCTTCAGACAATGCTCAGACAGTCGCAGAAGATGGAAGCTCTTGGTGCAATGGCCGGAGGAATAGCACATGATTTTAACAATATACTTGGTGGAATATTGGGATTTACAGAGCTCGCAATGCTTTCAACTGGTAATCCGCCGGATACAGAGCGGAGCCTCAGAGAAATAATGACAGCATCCGAAAGGGCACGCGATCTCATAAACCAGATTCTTTTGTTCAGCAGGCAGTCACAGCCGGAACTAAGACCTCTTATGCCTGCGCCGATTATCAAAGAAGCAATAAAAATGATGCGCGCGTCAATCCCTGCAGAGATTGAACTGAGATCAACAATTACAAGCGATTCAACAATAATGGCAGAACCCATTCAGCTTCATCAGATTGTAGTAAACCTCTGTACAAATGCGGTTCATGCCATTGAGAATAAGCGCGGTTTTATTGAAATTGTTTTTGAAGATATTTTTGTTGATGAAACGTTTATACAGCTTCATCCGGGTCTTGGTAAAGGCAGACATGTTTCACTCAGAATCACAGACTCCGGTAAAGGGATGTCTACTGAAACAATGGAACACATTTTTGAACCGTTCTTTACCACAAAACCGCAGGGTCAGGGCACTGGTTTAGGATTGTCAGTAGTTCATGGGATCATTAAAAAGTTAAACGGCATAATTACTGTTGACAGTGTGGCTGAAAATGGAACAACTTTTAATATAATACTTCCCGCAATTTCGATAGATATAGAAATGAGTGATAATAGAAGTCAGATTATGACCGGCGGCTCTGAAAGAATACTTCTTATTGATGATGAATTGTCAATAATTGAACCACTCAGGAGCATACTGACAAATCTCGGTTACAAAGTTACTTCATTTACAGAAAGTACAGTGGCATTTGACGTATTTAAAAATAATCCCAATGAATTTGACATTATCATAACAGATTATTCGATGCCGCATATGACTGGAATCGAGCTTATAGAAAACATTAAAAAAATAAGAAGCGACATACCGGTCATAGTCAACTCCGGCTATATAAATGACTATATCTCGAATATATCAAGAAAAATTGGAATTGATAAAGTTCTTGCAAAACCTGTGAATACTTATCAATTGACAGATGCTATAAGGAAGGTTTTTACAAAAAAGCAATAATATCAATAATTGTGCACTTTTACCGGGGAATTTTTACACAGTATATGTGTTTCCAGTTTTTCCCGGTTATATAGAAGCAGTCAGTATCTGCCCTGTATGAAATACCATTGAGCACGGACTGATCTGATTCCACTTTTTCCTGTTTGACAATATTATTACAATCAATAATTCTTTTCACCTTCCCGTCAGGAAGGTTTATCTCATAAATATTGTCATCAAACCATACATTTGCAAATAACATATTCCGTGCATATTCAAGCTCATTGAGATTCTTAAGAGGCTTTCCATCAAGTGTCACCGGTATTTTTTTTAAAATCGCAAATGACGAGTCCCTGCAGAATATTGTATCTGAACCATTGCTCATTAAAATTGACTTTGTGTTATTTGCAAGCCCCCAGCCTTCCCCTTTATATGTCAATGCTTTTTTATATATGAGCTCCGGAAAGGAGTATACAATGCACTGCGTTTCTCTCCAGGTCAATTGATAAAGATACTTTCCCATGACTGTGCACCCTTCAGAAAAAACACCGGGTACTGCAATTTTCTTAATTATGGAACCGTTTGTATCAAGAACACGGAGACTTGACTGATCATACAAACCTGTGCTTTCGTAAATGAATCCGTTCCTGAATTCAAGTCCCTGTGTAAAGGCGCCTGGATCATGATCGAAAACATCAATTACCCATGGAATAATGCGCAAAACAGGATCTTTATTTTCAACAGCAACACACTGAATAACTGATGTGTAAAGAAACAGAATTGCAAGTGCAAAGTATTTCCATGAGTGATTCATAGGATTCTTTCTTATTTGTTTTTAAACAATATTGACATAATTCCACACCAGCCCCAGCTCACTGAGCGGAGTCGAAGTGTGCGGTCGCAGGCGGATAGAACATCCCGCATGATACCTGCCCATCCCTTGATGCACTGGTAACAAGCACACTTGAAACGCTATCTTTTTCTTTAATCATGCCTGCTATTTCAGGGTTGGGTCTTTTGCGCGGCAGCAGAACACTTTTACTTTTAATACATGCGCATGCAAGAACGCCCGACAACAGACCGCTTAATGCGAAACAGTTTCCGAACACTGCGCTTGTAAACACGCAGTCAGTATTGTTTTTACGCAGTATTTTTTTCAGCAATCTTTTTTCATATTTATCCTGAGGCCCTCCGGATGCTCCGGAAATAACAAGATCAGGCATGCACTGCATAAGCTCATCATCAGACACAGGCTGATACAGCGCAACTGCTCTGCCGGACGTTTCTTCTGTCAAAGGCTCGAAAACCATAAAAGCTCCGCCCTCAGAGAGCGGATAGCCTTCAGTCCGGCAATTGCCGCCTGGAAGATATGACGGTATACGTCCATTGTACCAGCCGTATTCTGCATAGATCTGCTCTACAAAAGGTGAATACTCCTCTGCTGAACCCACAAGAAAGGAATCGTATTCATTGAACAATAATGATTGCGCACCCGCAGAAAGGATATCCAATCCGGAAGATTCAAGTCCGGTATAGGTAACTCCTCCACTTGTCAATTTGAACATTGTAGACACTGTTGACAATGGTGCATTTGTGACACCGTTTGAAAATGCAGAAGGACTTGCATTATCAGCACCGTATGAATAAAGCAGTTCGTGAAAATCAACCAGATATGATGTCGAGCCATGTGTCAATGCTACTCCTACACCCATTTTTTCAGTTGACTTTCCAGACATATTCAATGCCTGATCCGCGGCACTTGCAGCTATGCGTACAAGTTTTGACAACCGCCGCAGTTCTCTACTGTTCTGCCCCTGCGGCAGGGGAATGTCATCAATGATTTTTTTAATTTCACTTACATTCAGTTTGTCTTTTGTAATCATATCAAATGATAAAACAGATGGGGTGACAATTCCTATTCCTGTTACTGCTACACAATTTTTTTCATCAGGAATCATAGTGCCTCCAGAACAAGAGCCGCTACTTCTCCGCCGAATCCGACCGCAACAATCAGCACAAGCTTTACATCATGATTACGCGGATGAATAGACACATTAATCTTTGTAAATAGCGGATCAGGATCATTACAGAACAGTGTCGCTGGAATAATGCTGTTATTTATTGTCAAAATTGACAATACAACAGATATTGCGCCTGCGGCTCCATAAGTGTGTCCGGTCATTGATTTTGTTGAACAGACGGGTATTTCGGACAGACGGTCTCCAAATACAGCATAATATCCGTTGTATTCAGATAGATCATTCTGTACTGTTGCAGTGCCATGCGCATGAATGTGATCAATCTGTTCAGGCGTCACTCCTGCATTGTCAAGAGCTTTCCTTATAGCAGATGCAATCCCGATACCATCAGGATGCGAACGCGTATAATGAAATGCCTCAAGAGCGGTCCCGAATCCCTTTATCTTTGCAATTGGTTCTGCTTTACGGCGGGCCATCTTTTCGTATGACTCAAGCACTACAAACGCGGCACCTTCACCGGGATTGAGTCCATCGCGTACTAAGCTGAAGGGTCGGCATACATTTTTAGATAACAGCCTGAGGCAGTTGAACCCTGCAATGATAAATGGAGAAAGGGCATCAACACCTCCCGCAATAGCAATGCTGTTCTGCCCCCGCATAATTCTGTTATATGCAGTACCTATTGCAGTGCTTCCTGATGCACATGCGGAAGACACGGAAATATGTTTACCTTTAATATGATATTTTTTTGCAAGAGTATTCCCTATTGAATCGGGCATGACATTTTTTACAAGGTCAGTATCTGCCCTGGAGCCTTTTTTCAGTGCATTGAAATACAAGGTCCCGCCATGCATATTTCCAAGTGTTGTACCGGTAATCAGATCTGTATCTGATAAATTTTCATGGCCGGCTGATTTAATCGCCTGACAAAATGCATTTTCAGCAAGAATGGCTGCGCGGTCTGGTGCCGTTTCGTCAATAGTTTCAGCGATTACCGTATGGGGCACTTTTCCGCATACACAGGGATCCGGCAGCTCTCCACTGAAAAAATTATGCTGCTCAATACCGCTCCTGCCCGACTTCAGGGCATCAAGATGTATTTTGCAGCCGCTGCCCAGTGCTGAAACAATACCGGCTCCCGTTATGTAAACATCATTTTTCATGATTGTAATGCCTGAGCATTCCTCTTTTCAAGTGCACGCATGAACAATTTAAACATTTTCAGCCGCTGCGGTTCATCTTTGTAAAATGTATCCCAGGAATAATGAAACATTTCCTGAAGTTTTTCAGGCGACATCTGTTTCGGCTTAAAAACAACATTTCCCGCATTGTATAGTTTATGATCATTACTCAGGACACGTCCGTCCCTGATAAGTTCATCCCTGACAGGAGTATGCGCAAAAGGAGTGAGAATTGTAAATTCAGCAAGATCAAGTTCTATCTCCAGTAAGAAGTCAACCAGTCTCTTTATATAGTCTTCATTCTGATCATCAGTACCAAGAAGGATTGTACCCTCAACACCTATGCCATAGCTTTTATAGCGACGTACTCGCTCTCTGATATGATCTGATGTGTCAAATATGGCCTGATATACATACCAGGCACCGGCTTTAGCAGCCTTTTCAAGCACCTCATCATCGTCCTCTATCGGATGGCAGCACCAGATTTTTTTAAGCGGCGCAATCGCATCAAAAAGATCCATCTCCCACTGTTTGTCCTGTGCGAGTGAATTGTCAACTATAAACAGACGCTCATTGTCAATTGCGCTAAGCTCTTCAACCACTTTATCAATTGGACGCGGCCTGAATTTTCTTCCGCCCAGATACCCTGTACAGCAGGGAAAACAGTTGAATCTGCACCCGCGTGACGCATGAAAAAGGTCAACCATTTTCGTACCCTTGTAATCATACTTTGAATAGTCAAGTATCGAGCGGCGTGCCGGCCCGACCTGATTGATATCAGGGAAATTATTCATGTAATTGTACGTTTTCTGGAGCCTGCCGTTCTTTTTATCATCAAAAACCATCGCAAGACGCCCGCCTTCAACTTCACCCAGAAACACACTTGACGCATGCAGCTGCACCTCTTCGGCATGAAGCATCGTCGAGATTCCGCCGAATATTACCTCTGTTCCGGTTTCACGGATAAGATCAGCTATTTCAAACGCACGCGGCAGCTGTGAAGACAGCATTGTTGAAATACCGACAAAATCCCATTTTGTAAGGTCTGGCAGTTCCTGTACATTTTCATCAACAAAAGTCATATCAACCCATGCAGGAACCTCTGCTGCCATAACTACCGGGCCGTGCGGCGGCAGATGGAATTCGGTTTGATGCTCCAGTTTTGGCCATTTCGGATATACAAGCAGAAATTTCATTAAAACTCCGATGCTACTTTTAGAAAGATTTTATCGCGCAGGATTTCATAGTTGAAATCTATTACGAATTTTTTAAAATAATTATTTGACTTATAATGACCCATTGTTAGATTCACAGATATCATATGCCCGATTGATGCGTTCTTTGTAAAGCTTGTATCTGTCAATAGCTCACTTGAATAGTGATCGAGTTCAAAGAACTCTCTATTGACAACTCCAATCAGGGAATATCCTATTGCACCGTAAAAATTATCGAAGAAATATAAAGAGCCTCTGTTAATGTTTCTTGAAACAGGAAATACGAATTTAAGGCCTGATGATGTCTGCAGAAGGGTTTTTGAATCTATGTCATCAAGAATATCATTTGGCACACGCGTATCAAAGAAATCAAGTCTTCCTGCAATATCAACTTGAAGTGACATGTATTTTGCGATTGAAAATCCATGGAAAAACTCAGTCTGCGCGAACAGGCTGTTATGCACAGCAGTTGACGTATCAGAATCACCGTTTGAATAATCGGTAATTATCGATACAGGAACAAACTGAGGTCCGCAGAATAATGTCCATTGACTGTAATTGCCGTAATTATAATTTACATCTTCATTGTATTTTCCAAGATTATTCCAGATAAATGAAAGTGGTATTTCCCCGGCTCCCATCCCTGAAAAAGGATAGATCTCGGCATTGACACCAATACCTGCAGAACTGGTTCGGGACAGCTCCCATTGTAAAGTCGGGTTGACAACCACAACTGCCGGAAGAATCATATAGACCATACTGGCATAGATGTCCATCTGCAGTGTTGCGCGCGACTCACTGTTAGTCAAGCTATACATAGGCTGCAGTATGGGGATCGCTTCAGGACTGAAACTGGAGTCATCGCTTTCTTCTGACTCTGAAGCATTTTTCGCAAGCATCAACTCAAGCCTTGACGACAACACTTCATTTTTACAGAGCCGGCTGTGCGGTATTTCATTTTTCATTTTTATTGTATTACGAAAGAAATTCTTATCAGTATTTTTCATTAAATATTGACAAGTACTACTCTTCCAATTGTAATCATTATTATTATCAGATGAAGAATCATCCCCGGTATATAAACCTGCCAGACCCAGAGAAATCCCAAGCGTTTTTGACTTTTTCTGTATCGGATCCTGACGATATTTCAGTATGGCGGCACCGGCAAAATAACTCACTTCGTCAATTGTATCATTATTTCTCTCAAATATGAGTTCATCCTTGAAATCCGCCAAACCAAAAATCTGTATTTCAAGCAGTGACCGTCCATAGTGAGGTACATATTTATTAGCGTTTATCAACACTTTCCCTTTTGGCTGAGGCAGAGGTTTAAAAGAACATGAGGTAACTGATGGAATTTCGTAAGGCCGCCCCTCACTGAAAACCTTTTCAACAGTAAACCCTCCGGTACTGTAACCGCTGTAAAGTATTTTACCCATACTTCCGGCAAAAGGTGAAAAACATCCTCCGACAGCATCTGTGTGCCGTAAAAGATCACTGCCGTCATCTTTGCAGCTGTAAATATTATAGATACCGTCATAATCTGCACTGAAATATATCCGGCTGTCAGGAGCCCAGAATGGCGATTCCTCCCTGCCCTTTCCTGATGATAAAGATTTTACAGCTGTATCAAATACAGAATACAAACTTATCTGTGAACGGCCGTTTACAACTCTTTGCGCTGCGAATCTGGTACTGTCCTTACTGCTCCATGTGCATGAAATGAAAGGTTCACCCATTGTACCTTCTGTCATTTCTTTTACATTACCTGTGTTTATATCAAGTAAAGACACTGAGAACACACCCTTATTATATGTAATTACAGATACGGCTCCATTTACAGGAGACACGGCAATATCATATGCCCGTAGTCCTCTTGTCAACCTGACTGTTTTTTTGGTATTGATATCATATATAAAAACATCATTGAGATATGAACCGGATTTATCCGGATCACGTGACCTGATAAAATATATTTTTCTGGAATCCTTTGAAAAGCTCCACGATGTATGCACATACCGGATTCTTATTTTCGCATCAGTTTTCCCGTTGTCACAGATAATCAGGTCAGTCTGACCTGCATCATCGCGCCCGCTTGACAACCATCCCCAGAGCTTTCCATCAGGAGAAATCTCAGGTTTGCTGTTAATGAGCCCTCTGTTGTAAATAATCTCATTATGACTGTCAGGCGATGGGAGAACGACACTGTAGTGCTCTTCAAGACTGTCTTTCCACTCACCATAATATGATTCTAATGTTCTGCCGGTCTTTTCTGTAAAAAACTGATCTATACCTGTTTTTGCCAGTGAACCCGCTTTAAAAACCGCAGCTATCTGCTCAAGTCCGATATGGTTTTCAAGAAACTTTACAAAAGAATACCCCTGATTGTACACCATCTCATTGCCGCGCGAATCATGCGCAAAATTACCCATCTCGTCAATTGTCAGAAGCGTATTTGACATTGCAGCTGTACGCAGAAGCATCTCGCGCCTGGAATCCCAGCAGTCATGCCCCAATTTTTCAGAACCAGCCTGCGCAATACCCTCAGCCAGCCAGTTGGGCCACATAGTCATACGCGCAAAAGGCTCCTGGACAATTAATTCTTCTGATGGTGTTGTCAGAGAAATGTTAAGTGATATATCAATCATCTGCCTGCTCTTTTTACTCTCAAGACTCAACAGATGTGTTATCTCGTGTGAAATAACATTACGAAGCCATGTGCTGCTTCCCCGATAATCAAAATTTGCGTCAGGCAGCCAGATCATGATTGCCGGCGATGTATAATCTGCCCAGCCGTTACTGTAGTCATCGTAATCTGCAATTGTGAGATCAATTTTACTTCGAAACTTATAATCGAATAAGGGAGCCAGTGCTGAATATGTCTCTTCAGCAATTTTCCATGTTGCATATAGTGCAGGCGCAGTTTTATCGTAGTAATTGATTGAAAAATGCTCTGTGCTTACTGTTTTCCACTTAATTTCAGGATGATTGAAAGAATATACACTGCATAGTGATACAAGCAGGCAGCTCAATATTTTCCAAAATCGCATACGCATTCCTTCTGCAATTGCATTATTTCAATCCATACATGTGCTATCAGATTTTAATTATGGCAAATCATCAGGCTGTTTTTTTGATCACACCCGTTAAAACATAAAGTCTGAATTATGTATGTAAAATAGTATTCGGATTGTGATGTAAAGATCATTTTTACATCATCTGTCTGTAACTGACAAAAGATCTTTGATTGCCGCAGGGACAGTCTCAATTATATCCGATGCAATCACAGAATACTCACTCAGCTGTTTTGATGCAATAACGCCTGATTCACCATGAATATAAGCTCCAAGAATTGCGGCATTCTTTACAGCTGCACCCTGGGCAATAAGTGATACAATAAGACCGCTCAGTACATCTCCGCTTCCGGCCTTTGCAAGAGCCGAATTTCCATAAGGCAGAATATATGCATTTCCATTATGATCTGCAACAATGGAAGGACTCCCTTTTAAAAGCACTGTTATCTGATATCTGACTGCAATTTCCTTTACCTGCGCAATACGTTTCTGCGGTTCGGAGTCCAATACACCGAAAAGTCGTATCCACTCTCCCTGATGCGGGGTGATGACCATATCTGCGCGATGATCTGCCATTTTATCAACACAGTCCCTGAATGCATTCAATCCATCCGCATCAAGTACTATAGGTAAATCAATACGCCTGACAAGCTCCCGGACACATTCCGATGCCGGCAGGCTGTGACCCATTCCAGGCCCGATACACAGCGCGTTTTTTCCATCGGCACTATCTACGATCTGGTCAATTGCCTTAAGGTCAATTGCCCCAGATGGTGTTTCAGCAACAGGCAGGAGTACTGTTTCAGTCAGTTTGACAGACAATATATCTGTTAGTGATTGAGGTATTGCAAGAAATGACATGCCGCAGCCTGTGCGCATCGCAGCGCGGGCGACAAGTGCCGCGGCTCCGGCCATTCCCCGTGATCCGCATACAAGAAGCACACGTCCGTGATCCCCTTTTGATCCATAAGCGTGACGATCAGGCATCATCTGTTTTAAATCTTTCATTTCAGGATGCCAGGTATTGCTGCTGTTTAAATCAACGATTTCCTGTCTGTAATCAAGCTTCTGAATTACAAGTTCCCCCACATGCATCCGTCCGGGATAAAAATAAAGTCCGGTTCTGGGAAACCCCATTGCAACAGTTATAGATGCATTGACACATGCACCAGATGGCAATCCAGTATCATTGTCAAGCCCTGATGGTGTATCAGCAGCTATTACAGGTATATCGGTTCTGTTGATTGAGAAAATAATTTCTGCATATATACCACGCGCTTCACCTTTAAGACCATTGCCGAGAAGGGCATCAATAATTAAAGTAAACATTGACAGATCAGGTACTTCTTTGCTATCTGTAATCAGAACGACATTCCCGCAGTTTTCTATATACTCATTATATGCGCAAAGCGCTTCACCAGTGAGTTCATTTTTTTTACAGACTGCAAAACATGTTACATCATACAGATCTCTTTTGAGCATCCACCCTGCCGTATAGCCATCCCCTCCATTATTCCCTTTACCGCAAAAAATCGCAATTCTGCCGGATTTATTATCCTGCATAACCTTTTTAACTGCATCAACCAATCCCTCTGCAGCCTGTTTCATCAGAGAATATCCGGCAGATTTCAAATTATCAGTTGTACTTGAATCTATTTCGCGTATCTGTTTAACTGAAAGTACAGGTATCATAAATCCCTTTTATATGATTTTAAAATGAACTACAAATAATAATCTGAAAAAACAACAGTTTATAGGCTATATTTGATGATTTTTCAGTAAAATTGAAACCGGATTTTTTTTACTGATAATGGTAAACTTATTCCTGATTCTTTTTCTTATTGTTAAAATATATATTTTTGCCAAAAGCAGGGATATCATGCCGCGATTATTTATAGCAATAGACTTGCCGCAGCAGGCAAGGGATCAGATCAGCGATCTGTATTGCGCCATCAAGGGTGCAAAATGGACTGATGAAAATCAGCTTCATCTTACACTCAGATTCATTGGTGAAACAGACTTCGATACTGAGGACAGGATCATCGGAGCACTGGAACATATTCAGTTTGATCCATTTACCATAAAACTTCAAAGCGTCGGATATTTCCCCCCACGTAAAGATCCCAGGATTCTCTGGGTCGGGGTTGATGACAACAGCTGCCTGATGCAGCTTCAGGCGTGCATTGAACGCTCACTTGTTAATTTACAATTAGAGCCTGATACCCGAAAGTTCCACCCTCATATCACTATAGCTCGCCTTGACAATCCACACAAGGAGCGTGTAGTTGAAATGATAACTGACAACAGTCTCTTCTGTATAGAGCCTTTTAGTGTGTCAGATTTTCATCTTTACAGAAGCTACACAGGCAAATCTGGCGCACAGCATGTTCTTGAGGCAAGCTTTGGCTGCTGATTGTTAATTTCCTGTACTTTTCATTTTTTCAGTATCTGTCTCGCTCCCTTTAAAAACCAGTTTCATCCCGCATAGCGGGCAGCTTCCCGGTTCTTTATTGTGAATCTCAGGATGCATTGTACAGGTCCAGTATCCTTTGTCCGGAGCCGCTATTGATGAATCACCCGGATTTTTCATCTTTTTCACATCTGTTTTTTTCATCTTTGGACCTGTTTTGAGATCCTTGTTCTCCATTTTCATTTTCTCTCCGATCAACTCAGCACTCTGACCGGTTTCTTCAAGCTTTTTAATGAACATTCCGGGATCGCTCTTAACTTTGTCAATACACCCGGCACAGCATACATATATTCTCCGGCCATTATAATCGACATATTGTTTTTTGTCAATAGCCTCGCCCATAACCGGACAGGTTGTCTGAGGTTTCAGACTCATTGAATGAACGGCTGTTTTTGATGAATCAGCCAACGATTTTTCTGTCGTCTGACCAGCAGGCAGTACAAATATCAATGTTACAAGAAAACATCCCGCAGAAATCATATTCGCAAGCATTTTCGTAAATCGCATAAAATCTCCCTTTGTTAATTTGAATTTCAGACTGTTTTATTTTATCGCCAATTATTTCAGATTATTCAACTAACTGTTTTTTATGAATATCCGCAGCAACATTCCTTTTTTTCCACAAATAATAGATCGCCGGATATGCAAGCAGCTCCATGATCACAGATGTCACCACTCCGCCGACCATTGGCGCGGCAATCCGTTTCATGATATCTGATCCTGTTCCCGAACTCCACATTATTGGCAAGAGCCCCATTATTATAACCGATGCTGTCATGATTTTAGGACGCACACGCTGCACAGCACCCTGATCAATTGCATTTTTCAAATCTGACAGATTATTCATAATTCCTTTTTTCTTTGCATCATTAAAAGCATTTTCAAGATATAAAAGCATGATTACACCGGTTTCCGCATCCAATCCGGCAAGCGCTATGATACCTACAAGTACGGCGGTACTCATATTGTAACCGAGGATGTATACAAACCATACAGCTCCTGCCAGTGAAAACGGCACCGCAAGAAAAACTATTGCTGTTTTAGCAAGAGACCGTGTATTCAGGAATATGATAAACAGAATGATAAACAGTGTAAGAGGTATTACAAGCATCATTCTTTTCTGCATTCTTTCCATGTTTTCAAATTCACCGCTCCATACAACTGTATATCCTGCCGGAATATTGACTTTCTGCGACACAGCCTTCCGGGCATCTTTTACATATGTTCCTATGTCAACACCTCTTATATCAACAAACACCCATGAATTCGGCCTGGTGTTTTCGCTTCGTACAACCATAGGCCCCCTTGATGGCGTTATTGAGGCAATCTGACCGAGCGGAATCTGTTTCCCGTCCGCAGATGCAACAAGTACATGCCTCAGCGACTCGATATTGTCACGCAGTTCACGGCTGTACCGTAAATTGACAGAATACCGTTCAAGACCTTCCACTGTTGTTGTAATATTCATGCCGCCGATTGCGGTCTCAATCACCTTCTGTATATCACCTATCTGAAGTCCAAAACGCGCAGCCTGCCTTCTGTCAATGTTGATATCAAGAAAATTACCGCCTGCTGATCGTTCAGCAAACGCTGACGTTGTTCCCCTGACGCTCCGTATCACACTTTCCACATCTTTGCCTATTCGCTCAAGTGTGTCAAGGTTCGCCCCGGATATCTTGACGCCTACAGGTGTCTTTATACCAGTCGAGAGCATATCTATACGTGTTTTTATCGGCATTGTCCATGCGTTTGTCAATCCAGGAAATTTTATTGCCGCATCAAGCTCATCGACAAGCCGCTCATGTGTCATGCCTTTACGCCACTCCTCCTGCGGCTTGAGCTGAATCGTAGTCTCAAGCATGTCAAGTCCTGCCGGATCTGTGGCGGTTTCAGCGCGTCCGGCCTTGCCAAATACACTCTGCACTTCCGGAAATGTCCTGATGATTTTATCCGTCTGCTGGAGAATCTCTTTTGCCTTGGTTATCGAGACTCCGGGCATAGTTGTCGGCATGTAAAGCAAGTCGCCCTCCCATAACGGCGGCATGAATTCCGACCCGATTCGCATAAGAGGATATACAGTAAGGGCAATCAATACAATGACAACTGATATGGCAGTTTTTGGTTTTTTAAGTATGTAAACAACAATTGGCTGATATAACATTATAAGTAATTTATTAAGCGGATTTCTTTTTTCCGGCAGTATTCGCCCGCGAATGAAAAAACCCATAAGTATCGGAACAATGGTTACAGCAAGGATCGCCGATGCAGCCATTGAATACGTTTTTGTAAACGCAAGCGGCTTGAAAAGACGGCCTTCCTGCTCAGTAAGCGAAAAAACCGGTATAAATGAAACCGTTATGACAAGCAGCGACCAGAAAAGCGACGGCCCGACTTCACACGACGCTGCTTTTACCATTTCCCAATGACTCAGCCGGTCTGATTGTGCAAGGCTGTTGTTGTGCTCGATATGTTTGTGAAGATTCTCTATCATTATTATCGCTGCA
>Ga0209373_10000526_pt1 | contig 61104 bp, 44 predicted proteins | sample Higcelweek5metaG_FD_187173 | JGI IMG/M metagenome (GOLD analysis project Ga0209373, IMG submission 187173) | Freshwater pond sediment microbial communities from the University of Edinburgh, under environmental carbon perturbations - High... | ecosystem: Environmental > Aquatic > Freshwater >...
ACTGAAGCTCCGACGTCGACGGAAGCTCCGACGTCTACCGAGGCCCCGACTTCGACGGAAGCGCCGACCTCGACCGAGGCTCCGACTTCGACGGAAGCGCCGACTTCGACAGAGGCTCCGACCTCGACTGAAGCCCCGACTTCGACCGAGGCTCCGACCTCGACTGAGGCCCCGACGACGACCGAGGCTCCGACCACAACCGAAGCTCCGACCACAACCGAAGCTCCGACCTCGACCGAGGCTCCGACTTCGACTGAAGCGCCGACGTCGACCGAAGCTCCGACCACGACCGAGGCCCCGACTTCGACGGAAGCTCCGACGACGACTGAGGCTCCCACCACGACCGAGGCCCCGACGTCGACGGAAGCGCCGACGTCGACTGAGGCCCCAACCTCGACTGAGGCTCCGACCACGACCGAGGCGCCGACCTCGACGGAAGCGCCGACGACGACCGAGGCTCCGACCACGACTGAGGCTCCGACGTCTACCGAAGCTCCGACGACGACTGAGGCTCCGACCTCGACGGAAGCTCCGACCACGACGGAAGCTCCGACGTCGACTGAGGCCCCGACGACGACTGAGGCTCCGACGTTGACTGAAGCTCCGACGTCGACCGAGGCTCCGACCACAACCGAGGCTCCGACGACGACTGAGGCTCCCACCACCACTGAGGCCCCGACCACGACCGAGGCGCCGACCACGACCGAAGCCCCGACGTCGACCGAGGCTCCGACGTCGACCGAGGCTCCGACGTCGACCGAGGCCCCGACGTCGACCGAGGCCCCGACCACAACCGAAGCCCCGACCACGACCGAGGCCCCGACTTCGACCGAGGCTCCGACGTCGACCGAGGCTCCCACCACAACCGAAGCGCCGACATCGACCGAAGCTCCGACTTCGACTGAAGCGCCGACGACGACCGAGGCTCCGACCACCACCGAAGCCCCGACGACGACCGAGGCTCCGACCACAACCGAAGCGCCGACATCGACCGAAGCTCCGACTTCGACTGAAGCGCCGACGACGACCGAGGCTCCGACCACCACCGAAGCCCCGACGACGACTGAGGCTCCCACCACGACCGAGGCTCCCACCACGACCGAGGCCCCGACGTCTACCGAAGCCCCGACCACGACCGAAGCCCCGACGACGACTGAGGCTCCCACCACGACCGAGGCCCCGACGACGACCGAGGCCCCGACCACAACCGAAGCGCCGACATCGACCGAAGCTCCGACGTCTACCGAAGCTCCGACTTCGACTGAGGCTCCGACCACCACCGAAGCCCCGACGACGACTGAGGCTCCGACGACGACCGAGGCCCCGACTTCGACTGAAGCGCCGACCTCGACTGAGGCTCCGACCTCGACTGAGGCCCCGACTTCGACTGAAGCGCCGACCTCGACGGAAGCTCCGACGTCGACTGAGGCTCCGACGACGACCGAAGCGCCGACCACTACCCCGGCTCCGGTGGTGGATGATCAGGCGCAGGCACCGGCTTTGAGTGTCAGCATTGGGGCCGCAGTGGTGACCACGGCGGTCTACGAAGAAACCGTGACCTCAACGACCACCACCACCATCACCTCGGCGGCGCATTCGACATCGGATTGGGCCGGGATCACCGACATGACCAACCCGGTGACGTCGGCGACCAACACCTATACGTCTGGTGATGATCAGGTCTATGTCAGCGGCAACACCGACACTTTGGTCAGCCTGAAGAATGGTGACGATGACATCTATATCGGTGGGTCGACCAATAATGGCCTGAGTGCCGGGTCTGGTGATGACACGGTGATGATCGTTGGCAACGCCAACGGAACGATTGATCTGGGGGAAGGCAACGACCAGTTCTATGTCGGTGGAGCCCTGAACAACGGCATCACCGCTGGTGCTGGCGATGATGTTGTGGAAATCAAGGGCAATGCCTCGGGGACCATCGACCTGGGCAGCGGCAACGACCAGCTGGAAGTGGGCGGGAACGTCAACAACGGTCTGACCGCTGGTCAGGGCGACGACACCATCCTGATCCATGGCACGGCGAACGGGACGCTCGATCTGGGCAGCGGCAATGACTGGCTGTCGGTCGAAGGCACGGTGAACAACAACATCATCGCCGGTGCGGGGGATGATGTGGTGTTGATTGGCGGGACGGCCAACGGCACCATCAACATGGGCGAAGGTGACGACTATCTGGAAATCAGTGGTACGGTGAACGGCACCCTGATCGGCGGGAGCGGCACCGATACCCTGGTGTTGTCGGGCTATACGGTCGAAGACTGGAACAACAACGTTAACGGTATCCAGAGCAAGGTCAGCGGGTTCGAGAACATTATTCTCTCGAACGGAACGGTGCTGGGGGACAGCAGTGCTGCGACCACCACCACCACCGAAACGACGACGACGACGACGACCACCACCGAAACCATCACCACCAGTACCTACAGTTATGCAATGGAGGTGACAGCAGCGTTGACCGATACCGACGGTTCGGAAACGCTGTCGGATGTGACGATCGAGAACATCCCGGCTGGCGCGTCTGTCTATCTGGATGGCGAGTTGCTGGTGGCCAACGAAGACGGCAGCTATACGATCCCGGTAACCTCGGGCGAAGCCGTGTCGTTGACGATCACCAGCGCGACGGAGCTGGATTTGTCGAACGTCACCACCTCGGTGACCTCGACCGAAAGCAACGGCGGTGATACGGCCACCACAACGGTGGTTGCGTCGGGCGAGGATGCCGGGGAAACTGTCACCGAGGCCCCGACCGTCACCGAAGCGCCGGTGATTGACGATCAGGCACAGGCGCCGGGACTGGAGGTCGACTTTAGCACCGCCGAAGTCAGCACTGAGGTCCATCAGGAAACTGTCACCTCGATCACTACCACTACCACGGCGGCGCATTCGGCATCGGACTGGGGCGGCATTGCCGATATGACCAATCCGGTGTCGTCGGCGGCCAATGCCTACACCAGCGGTAATGATCAGGTTTCTCTCAGCGGGAATGCCGATACGCTGGTGAACCTGCGGGAAGGCGATGACACCATCTATATCGGTGGATCGACCAACAATGGCCTGACCGCCGGAACCGGGGACGACACGGTGATGATCGTTGGCAATGCCAACGGCACCATCAGCCTGGGCGACGGCAACGACCGTTTCTATGTCGGGAATTCCCTCAACAACGGGATTTCGGCAGGGGATGGCAATGATCAGGTCGAGGTGAAGGGCAATGCCTCGGGGACCATCGATCTGGGGGCCGGGAATGATCAGCTGGAGGTTGGTGGCAACGTCAACAACGGTCTGACCGCCGGGGCTGGTGATGACACCATCCTGATCCACGGGACGGCCAACGGCACGCTTGACCTCGGGACCGGCAACGACTGGCTGTCGGTGCAGGGAACGGTGAACAACAACATCCTCGCCGGCAGCGGCAATGATGTGGTGTTCGTCGGGGGAACCGCCAACGGCACCATCAACATGGGCGATGGCGATGACTATCTGCAGGTCAGCGGCACCGTCAACGGCACCCTGATCGGCGGAACCGGCACCGATAGCCTTGTCCTGTCGGGCTATACGGTTGCCGACTGGAACAACAACGTGAATGGCATTCAAAGCAAGGTCAGCAGCTTTGAAAACATCAAGTGCTCGGACGGGGTGGTAAAGGGCGACAGCAGCGCCTTTACCACAACGACGACGACCACCACCACCACGACCGAGACGGTTGTGACCTCGACCTACAGCTATACGATGTCGGTGACGGCAACCTTGACCGATACCGACGGCTCGGAATCGCTGTCGGCGGTGACGGTGGACAACATGCCGGTGGGGGCCTCGGTTTACCTGAATGGTGAACTGTTGGTCGCCAACGACGACGGCAGCTATACCATTACCGTGACCTCGGGCGAAGAAGTGGCGCTGACGGTGACCAGTGCGACCGAACTGGACCTGTCGTCGGTGACGACTTCGGTTACCTCGACCGAAAGCAATGGCGGCGATACCGCCACCACCACACTGGTTGGTGCCGGGGTCGAGAGTGGCGACGTCACCACCGAAGCCCCGACCACCGATGACAGCAGCCATGACAACAATGGCTTCGGCAACGGAGACCAGGACGCTCCGGGCAATTCCGGCGACCATAACAACGCCGAAAATGCCACGGACAGTGCAACCCCGGTCGGGTTGCATCTGGGGGACATGCCGCTGGATGGTTTGGGCGATAACGGCACTGGCACCAGCTCTGCCGATGGCCTGTGGGGCACGTCAGCCAATGACACGCTTTCAGGGCTTGGTGGCAATGACGTGATGACCGGCGAGGCGGGCAATGACCGGCTGGATGGCGGGGATGGCAATGACGCCATTTACGCCGGTGCCGGAGACGATACCGTCTGGGGTGGCAGTGGTCATGACGTGATCACCGGGGACGCCGGGAACGACCTGCTTGATGGTGGTGACGGCAACGACACCCTCTATGCCGGGACCGGCAACGATACCGTCTATGGCGGTGAGGGCAACGACCTGATCACCGGCGATGATGGCAACGACACAATCAGTGCGGGCAGCGGCAATGATACTGTCTATGCCGGTGCTGGCGATGACACCGTGGATGGTGGCGACGGCAATGACACCATTACCGGCGATGCCGGAAATGACGTGCTCGACGGCGGTGCCGGGAATGATGTGGTCTATGGCGGTGATGGCGACGACACCATTTATGGTTCGGTTGGCGATGACCATCTGTATGGCGATGCCGGGAACGATCTGTTCGTCTTTGGCGATGTGACCGGCTCGGTAACCGTCGATGGCGGCAGCGGTAGCTGGACCGACGTGATCGACATGGACCTCGACGGTGGTCCGGCCTCGTCGCTGGCTTCGGGCAGCTGGACGCTGGAAATCGACGGCCAGAGCGTGGTGATCGACAGCGAACACGGCTCGATTGATACCGAAGGCAAGTCGGGAACCATCCACACCGATCACGGCACCATCGACTTCGACAACATCGACAAGATCGAGTGGTAAACGGGTCGGTGACCTGAAACGGAAAAGCGCGCGGCGGGAAACTGCCGTGCGCTTTTTTGTCTGGACCAGCGTGCGTTCAATCTGACGCAGGCACGCTGGTCTGGCCTTTTGTAGTGCCGCATTGTTGTTGCGAAAACCGGCTCCCACTTTTCGCACAATGCCGGTAGTTTTTAGTTTGTCGCATTGCTTTTGCGAAAACCGGTTTCCACTTTTCGTACAATGCTCTAGCGGGGCAGGGGGACGGGATCATGGTCCCGTGCCCCGCCTTATGCCGTGTCCTGCAGGTGGACCTGCCGTTTCAGATAGCCATAAATCCAGGTCTTGGAGGGTGCCTGATCACCGAATTGATCGGTGAGGCGGGCCTGAATACCGGCATAGGACAAGCCATCCTTGCGGGCTTGCAGGATGGCCTGCGTGATGTCTTCGGTTGGCGGTGCAAAGCCCGTGTCACAGGGCTGGCCGAGGCGCGCAGAGGTGTGGAAAACCGTACACAGGGCTTCCAGGCCCCGCCGCAGGGCCATCAGGGCCGTCGGGCGGTCCAGCAGCAGCGGAGAGGCTGCATTGTCCAGCACCACATCATCAAGGCAGCGCAGAACCAGCGTCGGAGCCTGACAGGCGGACAGGGCGTTCTGGGCCCGTCGCCACAGGCGGGTAATGTAGACTTGCCGCCGCTCCGGAGCCTCCGGCATTGTCGGGCGGCCGTGGCTGGTCTGGTCAAGGGCGTTCCAGCTGCTGGTGGTGTGGCGGCTGGGCATGGCGTTCAGGTGCTGCCACGCCGTATGGGTTGAGCGGTACTGCTCGGCGGCATTGATCATCTCGTCCGTGATCAGGGGGACGGCTTCCCCTGATGGCAGGGTGATCATCCGGCGATGCCGCTGCCCGAGGGAGGTGTGGATCCAGGCCAGCATCATCAGGGCGGAATCAAAGCTCTGATCAAGGCGCAGGCGGGTCAGGTCGGTGGCGGTCGGGGTGTGCAGGCCCAGACTCTGGGCGCGACGGCGCAGGGCGGGAGGAATGTCGGGCAGGACGGGTTTCTTTTTTCGCTTGCGCAGGGTCTTTTGGGGAACGGAGGGCATGGGGATCCTCTTGTGTGTTCTTGTTTTGTTCTGAATTTTTCATCGCTGTATGGCTGTGCCGGGCGGTGTGAACGAACTCTGCCGGGAGGTGAACGCTTTTGCAAGAGAAAAATGTGCTAAAATAGAACGTGCGCTGTGCCGGGAACCGTGGCACACTCCGTGCCATGAGTCTTCACCTGAAAATGCTCCGCCTTCAGCGCGGTCTCACTCAGTCCGAAGTGGCGATGCGCTTGGGATTGAGCAATCATTCTGCGGTTTCAAAACTGGAAACGGGGAAGCTGCGCCTCGATGAACGCCGCTTGCGTGCTCTGGCAGCCCTGTATGGCGTCAGTGTGGAAGAAATTCTGGGGATGACCCCCGCGCCCCCTCCTGCCGCACCGCTGCCCCCATCCGGCGAGCGGGTCAGTGTGCCGGTGCCATCCCAGCCGTCCCTGGATACCGGGGCGGCGCTGGCCCTGCCGATGCCGATCCGGCAGGAGATGGTGCGGGATTTGCCCGTGCGTGGCATTGCCGCCTGTTCCAGTGGGGATGGGGCGTTCCAGATTGAAACGGCGACCGTTGATTATGTTCGGCGGCCTCCTGCCCTGGTGGGGATCAACGAGGCCTATGGCCTCTATATGACCGGGGACTCGATGGAGCCGAAATTCCGTTCCGGTGATCTGGTGCTGGTGCATCCGGGGCGGCCGGTGCGGCCGGGGGATCATGTGATCCTGTTGTTGCGCGACCATCCGCGCGCCGAGCCTTATGCCTATTGCAAACAGATGCTGCGGCGGCACGGAGGCAAGGTAACGGTCGGGCAGTACAATCCGGCGATGGAGCTGGAGTTTCCCGAAACATCGGTGGTCACCATCCACCGTGTGCTGGAAATGTCCGACCTGTTCGGCGTTTGATGCCCGCCTGCGCGAGCGGCTTTTCATGGCTGGCGGGGCAGGGTATATCTGGCAACTGACATTCTTTTGACCGCCCCCTCTTCTTGTTTTGACCGCCCCAATGGAGCGTTTTTTCCCGTGAACAGTCCTTCTGACCACATCCCGTCTGCCCCTGCGCCGGATTCCCTGTCGGCTTCGGCATCGTCCCTGCGGGCGGTGATTTCCTACATTTCTGCCCGCGACGAGCGGGTCAACCCGCTGAGCGTGATCAATCGGGCGGAACCGGACGAGCCGGTGTTTGTGCTGCGCGCCCGTGACATGGTGGCGACGGCGGCCATTGAATGGTGGCTGTGGTGTGCCCGCAATCGTGGCGTTCCCGACGACAAGCTGGCGCGGGCCGAGCTGCAGCGGCGGGCGGCCGATCTGTGGATCGAAAAGCGCCTGCCGACGCAATCGGGGCAGGAAACGGGCAAGGCGGTGGTGCGGTCGGCCCGGCAGGAACGGGACGAGCCGGACAGCGTGCTGAACCATGCCCACCCCGACGAGCCGGTGTTTGTGATTGTGGCCTCGGACGCGGTGGCGGTGGAAGTGGTCGAGTTCTGGGCCTTCATGGCCCAACGCCACGGCGCCCCGGACAGCAAGGTGCAGGCGGCGATGGAAGTCGCCAAGGCGATGGCCCGCTGGAGCCACAAGCGGGTGGTCGGCACCGGCAGCCGTCCGCAGCGGGCAGCGCCCGGAGCGGCAGCGCCCGAGGTACAGCGTCCGGTCCACCGCACTCACATGCGGTTGGTGTGCCTGGAATGCGGTCACAGCGAAAAGGTCGGCGAGCCGCCGTTTGATGCCGAGCTGTTGGCATCGGTGCGCGAAGCCACCGATGGCGCTTGCCCGGCCTGTGGGGCGGCTCCGTCGGTGGACCCGGTCAGCGGTCTGTCCCGGCGGGTGCTGACGACCGAAATGGTGGCCCCTGACAGCGCCCCGTAAGACTGACGAGACCCTGTGGACAGCGGTGGCGGATGACCTGCCGCCGCTGCCGGGGGCCTATGCGGTTCAGATAACCCTGACATCCTTGTGCCTGTTACCGCCCCGGTTTGGCGGGAAGGCTGTGGATGCCGGGGTTTATCTGTATCTGGGCAGCGCCTGTGGCGGTGGTGGCATCCGCGCCCGCTGTCGCCGTCATCTCTCGCCGCACAAGACCTTGCGCTGGCATGTGGACTGGTTGACGTCGCAGGCTGACCATCTGGCGGTGCGGGCATTCCCCGGATTGCGGGAATGCGCGCTGGTGGCGGCGGTCGTCGCGGCGGGCGGGCAGGTGCCGGTTCCCGGCTTTGGCAGTTCGGACTGTCAGACCTGTGCAAGTCATCTGCTGTCCCGTCCGTCCGGCGTGATATATTGGCCGTCGTGACGGGCGTCGTTGTGCATCGACTGTATCAGGGGCGTGATCATGCTGACCGAAGTGCGGGCTGTGGTGTTTGATTGGGCCGGAACCCTGATTGATCAGGGGGCCTGTGCCCCGGTTGCGGCGTTGATGGCGGTGTTCGCCCGCGAAGGCGTCGCCGTCGCCCCCGCCGAGGCGCGGTTGCCGATGGGGGTTGGCAAGCGCGAGCATGTCGAGGGGCTGCTGGGCTTGCCCGGCGTGGCCGCCCGCTGGTACGCCGCCAAGGGCAAGGCTCCGACCCGTGCCGATATTGATCGATTGTATGCGGCGCTGGAGCCTGCGCTGATGGCGGCCTTGCCGGACCATCTTGACCTGATCGACGGAGCCGCCGCCCTGCTGCGGGATTTGCGGCGCTGGGGCATTCAGGCCGGATCGACCACCGGCTATTCCCGCCGCGCGATGGAGCCGGTGCTGGACGCCGCCGCCCGCCAAGGGCTGGAAGTGCAGGCGGTGGTCTGCGCCGGAGACACCCCGCAAGGCCGCCCCCATGGCGACCAGTTGGCCGAAGTCCTGCGGCGGCTGTCGATCGACGAACCGCACCGCTGCGTCAAGGTTGACGACACCACCAGCGGCATCGCCGAGGGGGCGGCTTGTGGTTTATGGACGGTGGCGGTGACCCTGTCGGGCAACGCGGCAGGGCTGGACCGGGTCGCTGTGCGGGCTGCGTCGTCTGACCTGCTGCTGTCCTGCCGCCGTCAGGCCGCTGCACAGTTCGAGGCCTGCAATCCCGACTACATCATCGATTCCGTCGCCGACCTGCTGCCGGTCCTCGAAGATATCGCCCACCGGCTGACCCACGGAGAACGCCCTGTTTCTGTTCGGGAAATGACCGGCTGAAGGGAAAGTTTCTGCTGACCCAAGAAACTGCTTGCCAAGCCGCTGGCCCCTCAGTATAAGCATCCCACTTCGCGCAACATGCGCCACACTGGTTCCCCCGAGGCATCGCCTCCGCGCCGAACCGGCACCCTGAGCGGGTGTAGCTCAATGGTAGAGCAGAAGCTTCCCAAGCTTACGACGAGGGTTCGATTCCCTTCACCCGCTCCAATAAATTCAAGCACTTAGCGTGCTCCCCCCGAAATCATCTGGAATTCTTGGCACAATTTGGCACGATGGCTCCTTCGCGTGGGCTTGGCCGAGAGGTGTCGTCATGGCTGTGAAGGACGTAAGGCCGAAGAGCCAATGGCGGGTTGGTCAGGTCATCGAAGAGGGTATTCAATACCGAGGTGACCACCAATTTCGCGTTCAAATCCGCAGCCGTGGGCAGAACCTCTCCAAGACGTGCGAAACGCTAAAAGCGGCTCGGGAGTGGAAAACGGCGACCGAGGGGAAAATTCTTGGTCGCCACGTCATTGATCCTACTTTGCCTGAGCGAACGACGGTGGCAGCCGCTGCTCATTGGGCGATAACCGAGTTTTTGGGTGAAGACCCCGCGGGATGGAAAAAGGCGAACGATAAAAATCTGGTCAGCAAGTGGCGCTGGTGGCGTGATGCGTCCCCCTTTCGTGAGTGGATGCTTGTGGACGTCAAGGACAATCACCTTACGATGTGGGCGCGCGCCGTGCTCATGGATGATGTCGGTGACGACGTTGAGGACGAGGTTGATGCACGGGCCGAGGTTGTGGCCTTGGAGGGCAACGACAAGCCCGTGTCTCCTCAGACCATCATTCATCGCCTCAACGCATTGTCCCGACTGATGCAAGAATGGCGCCTCGACAACGGGCTGTCGGAGCAAATCCTCCCGAATCCCGTTACCAAGGGCGTTCGTCCGCCGAATGGGAAAGGGCGGCACCGCCGACTGAACAAGGGTGAGGAAGAAGCCTTGGCAGAGGCAGTCGCCGCGTCATCACGGCCGTGGCTTGCTGACGCGGTGAATCTCGCCATAGAGACGGCAATACGCCAGAGCGAACTGGCGACCCTGACATGGGATCGCGTTCACCTTGATGATGAGCACCCCTACCTCCATTTGCCCCGGACTAAGAACGGCAGGGAGCGCAATGTTCCGCTCTCCGATAGTGCCATCGATTCGCTGCTTCGCCTGCGGGCGTTGGCCAACTATAACAACAATGGGCGCCAAGCTCGCATTGAACAGGCTGGGACGGATAAACAGAGGGCTGCGGCACTGGCTTCGCCGACCTGGGACAAGCCATTGCCCGTGGAGACAGGGCGCGGGGTCATCCATGCCTTTCGCGACGCAGTCGAAGCCTACCGCGCAAATAGTGGCGCTGGGCTGGATGACCTGCGCTGGCATGACCTCCGCCACGAAGCCGTCAGCCGTCTGTTTGAGCTGACCACGCTCCGCGAAACCGAAATTATGGCCATTGTTGGTCACCTCGGGCATGACATGCTGGTGCACTACGCGACATTGCGGACCAAGCATTTCCGTGACCAACTTCCCACTGCCGACGGTGCCAAGGGTGATCCCGCAGGGACGATCAAGCTACGGCCTGGCAAGCCCGCCATGATGAAGACCATGGAGGGGAAATGGGTCAGGTTGTCGGTAGTCGATGACCTGCTGCGCACCTATGCGCGCGCGATGCTGGATAGTGCGCAGGCCGAGGTTTCCAAGATTTCCACACGCCCAGATGAGGAGGCCAACGGTTAGATTTTTCATTGGCTCCCGTTCGACGGTCCCTTCAGCAGAGACATCAGCACTCTCGTTGGGAGAGAAAATTCCACCGCACACGATAGCGTGAGTCAAACGTGGTGCCGATGTACAAATAAAGGCTCTTCCCGTGTTTCGGGGTGATGGAAAGTCATCGGGCGAGCAATGTGCCGACCGGTGCCCCGAGGAGTGCTTTTCCTCTTCGGCGTGCGTTGTGGGTGAACTGGAAGAAGGCGAGCTGGACCTCCCCCTCCAGAACAATGTCAAGGAGTTTTGCGACCAAACCCGCGCGCAGGTGACCGGTCATCACCTGAGTGTCGTTCTCATTCAGTCCCGGCTCCCCGGAAGTCTGCCGGTTCGACAGGTTCAACCCCATGAAATACAAATACAATACTCACATCCGCAGCGATTGGTGATGTCCGGCCAGAACTGTCCGGGCCAGATCGTCGAACCGCTCCCCGCACCCATGGCACAGGTAGCATTGCCGGTCCCGCTGGCGATCGTCATGACCATTGAGCACTACATCATGGCTCGTGCATCTGGAGCGGCGAACACCAGCTGGCCAGCGATGATGGCGCACAAGTTTAAAGCACTCCTCGTCGCCGATCAAAAGCGACAGGTTGATGGCGGTGGACATCGGACGAGACCAAAAGCGGGAACAAGGGCTGCTTTGAATCAGCATTTCAACGTGCTGAACAGGCAAAAAATTCACACTAGCATTACAGTTGCGTATTTCTTGTGATATGAGCGAGCCTTGCGACTGCCTGATGAACTCGTCGCCAGATTGACCATGCGATGATGTGGGCGGGTTGGATTTGGCGCTGAGCCATCCTGGTGGCGATGCGCCTGATCTCCTGCATGGACCATCGGATCAGGTGTATGTCTGGGGGGTGATCCGCCGCGCCCACTTCAGTGTTTTTTGGGGTGTCTGGCGGTTGAGATGATGGCGGATGGTGGCCAGCATGGCAAAGGCGAGCATGACCAGGGAGACATGGCGGTGCCATCCATGCCAGGACCGTGTCTCGTTATGGTCGAGACCGAGTTCGTTCTTGGCTGTCTCGAAACTGTCCTCGATGGCCCAGCGGTGACCCTCGACCTGGACCAGGGTTTTGATGCCAGTTCCGGCGGGGCACCAGGTGATAAAGAAAGCCAGCTCGCCATCGGCGATGTGCCGACGGATCAGCAGGCCGCGCGTCCACGGGCCGGTGCGATTGGCGCTATACTCGGCGGCGTCCAGGTCGGCCAGTTCCAGATAGGCCCAGTCATGCAGGCGGGGCCCCTTGGTGCCCTCGCCACAGGACAGGCGCTGCCAGTCGCGGGGTTCCAGTCCCTCGGCGATGCTGCGCGCCGTGCCGCTGACCGACCTGGGCTTGTCCCGGGAATTGAACCGGTGATCGGCCCTGACGCCCAGAACATGGCCCTTGCCCTGGCGGCGCAGCAGCATCTCCAGGTCACCGACGCCATAGACGCTGTCGGCAGCGACCCAGCCGAACGGCGTGCCCGCCGCCACGGCGCGCTCGATCATCGCCATGGCCAGCGCCGGTTTGGTGGCAAAGCCCGTCCCATCTGGAACATGCGCCGCCGCCAGCCGATCCGCGTCATCAGTCTAGGCCTTGGGCAGGTACAGTGCCCGGTCGATGAAAGCATGGCCATGCCGCAACACGTAACAGGTGAACACACCAATCTGGCAGTTCGTAATCTTGCCCGCCGAACCCGTATATTGCCGCGCCACCCCGCATGATGCCTTGCCCTGGTTCAGGAAACCCGTCTCGTCGATCACCAGCACGGCATCATCGTCAGCCAACGTCTCCAGCGCATAGTCCCGCACGATATCCCGCAGCGCATCGGCATCCCAACGGCCCCGACCCAGGATCGCCTGCTGCCGCCAGGGGCCGGGGTCGCCTGCCGCCTCAGCCCGCATCCAACCTGTCTTGCGTTGTTCCGCCCCCAGAAGCCCGTCCAGGAACAAACCCGCAGACGCCGCAACGCGATCTTGCGTGAACAACGGACGAATTCGGTCCTTCACTGAACACAGCGAAACCGACCACAGACCGAGCGTATCCTCAAGCGAACCACACATTCCACGGCACTCCAAATCATGGGCGCCCATGGATTCAGAACTGCAAAAAAATGCAACTTTAATGCTAATCACTGACTACCTTGAACCATTACAAGTGTCCGCCCGGACATAGGTGACATAGAAGTTCTTCAGCATTCGGTGTTCCTGCAATCGGTCGCCGAGCGAAAAACCTTCACTCTTTATCGGCGGCTGAAAGATATCGAGACCTCGGTCCAGAACAACCTTCCAACCTGTGTCTGTCACAATATCCCGCGCATGGGCCGTACCAGATGTATCGAAAGCCCAACTGAACTCGACGCCAGTGCCGATGCAAGCTGTCATGATCGACTCGAGCAGTTCTCGTTGCCTCGAAATGTTGCCCTCATCTGGTCCCGTGACGAGGTGGATTCTGACCAAATTTTCGGAGGGGGTCCGTCGGATCACCATTTCGACGAACTCCATCATGTTGCGGATCTGATAGAATATCCGGATGTATGGGTCGGTCACAATGATCAGGCTTGCCCCGTCAATATACGGACCGAAGAGCTTTTCGTAACTCATGCCCTTCCGGTTTTCCGCGAAAACCAAGTGACCTTCAGCGGGCTGTGGTGCTGATTGTGGCGTGGCCTGTTGTGCCGTGGATGCATCAGGCTCGACGACTGGGGATACGGCTTTCGCCGAAGTTTCGTCATCCACAACCACGGCATCGTCCTGCGCTTTCGGGTCGAGTGCAGGTTTCAGATTGTAAAACTGCGGGTATTCCTCCTCTTCGACCGTCGTCACACGGCTTTTCGCTCCATCTGCGCCGACATAGTGGAAATCTACTTCGGGATAGGTGCTGTCGATGCGCGCAAGCTGATCCTTCACCCGTTTGCGGCTTTCCATCGCCAGTCGTAGCAGCTCTTCGACCTCGGTTTCCGTTTGGCTGCCATCCGGGAAGATCAGCTTCAACAGGCCAGACATGGTCTTGTAAATCGCATCGCGATCGCGCGTTGAAATCTTCTCGCTGACCTTGAAATATTGGTCGGGCCTGTTCGAAAAATCCTCCGACCGAAGGTGTCGCAAGATCTCCGCGAGGTAATCGACGATGAAGCCGTAACCCTTGGTGAACATTTCACCGCGGATGACATCGATCTCCCAGCCCGGCAGGTAGGCGTGCAGGCGGTCGATGAAGGCGGAGTCGTGGAACTGACTGGGCAGCGCCTCAAAGAGGTCGCTGTTCTTGAGCATGAAGGAAACGTTGTGGTCGGTGTTACCAACGAAAGAAAAGCTGGCTTCGGCGCCCATTGGGTTGACCCCGCGGGAAAACGACTTGTTGGCCATGTAGTTCTTCATGATGTCGACCAGCGCCTTGTTCGCGGTCTTTTCGCGGCCAGCGAATTCGTCGAAGGCGACCACGTCCCAGTAGCCGACCAGACCGATGCGACCGTTCGAGTTATTCACGAAGAGCTTGGGGATAGTCACCTCCCCCCCCGAGATCAGCTGCCCATGGGGCGAGAACTCTGAGTAGATGTGCGACTTGCCGGTCCCCTTGGGGCCCAGCTCGATCAGGTTGTAGTTCCGCTCGACGTAGGGGATCAGGCGCAGCAGCTGCAGGAGCTTGCTGCGTCGGCCAAAGGCTTCCGGTTTGAAGCCGATGCTTTGCATCAGCAGGTCAATCCATTCATCCGTAGTAAAGGCAGACCTCAGCTCGCGATACTGGTCGTAGTTGACCTTTGCGATCTGGATCGGCTTGATCGTTTCAAGAATCCAAGGCGAGATCCGGGCGTCCTCGGAGAATTCGTATTGCACATCCGCGATGCACCACACGCCCGTGACCAAGAGTTTCGGATGCGCTTTCACAGTACCGCTGTCGACAGCGACCTTCTTGATCCCCAGGTTGTCGAACACCGCTTCGTAGCTGTCAGTTTTTTCGTTGAGCGCGACGCTCACCTGGTCGATGACCTTGTAGCGACCCTTTTCCTTGATCGTGGACTGGATCAATCCAGCTTCGCTGCGGTGGACATAATGCTTGCGCAAGATGTCCTTGACCGTCTCGATCCCGGTCTGGATCGAGGCTTCATCGTCCGTCGCACAATACTGGCCGAGAAGGTATTCCAACACATATGTCGGTACGATCGCGTTGCCCTTAACCGCTTTCACAAGGTCCTTTCGGACCACGAAACCCGCGAAATGCTCGTTGATTTTGGCGTCGAGGTCACTCATCCGCAGGCTCCTCAGAAATCAAAGTCGGTGGTTATGCCGCGCCGCAGTTGGAAACGATGAGTGGCATAGTCCTGATAATGGTTAGTCTTTCCGACGCGCTCGCGCAGCTTCAGAATGACGTCCTGATTGTTGAACCGATCGGCCTCGCGCGAGAGCAGAAACTTTCGCGGCATCTCCCGTTCGCGGGCATTGTCGGATCGGAAATCAAACATCAAAGTGTATTCATCGGAGACCAGAGTGCCATCGGTCGCGTAGATCCCCGCCAAGAGTTCGCGCGGCCGCATCTTTTCCGAAACGGGTTGGGCTTGGTAAAGCGTCACCGCTGTCTGTCCCGAGGAAATCAGGCTCCGGCCGGTGACGAAGATCTGCACATCGACCTGGCCCACATCGGTCTCACGTTGCTTTCCGACGCGGATCACCGGGACAACAATCTCTTGCAAGCTTGCCCCGCCGTGGACAAATCGGCTGCCTGCACCCTTCACCCGCATCCGATTGATCGAATTCGGGATCAGGACATCGAGGTCCCCAGAAAGCCCCAGGCCCGTCGCCGAGAAGTGCTTCATGCCCGGGGTCGATGCGAGCCCGCGTCCAATCACAAAGCGCCGGTTAAGGAAAAGGATCTCGGTACCCTGTGGATCGGCGATGGCGAAGTCGCTCTCGTCGAGCGCCCGATGCTGGTACAGGAAACCGTGATCAGCGGTGATCAGGATGTTGGAAAAGTTGGCCGAGGTCAGCTTTCGAACCAGCTTGGTCAGATCCTCGATCGCATCCTCTGCGGCCTCGGGTAGCATGTCTTCCGTTTGCAGCTTATCGCCGATGGCGTCGATCCGGTTGTGGTAGACATAGACGATGTGGTGGTCACGGAAGAGCGCCTTGCCGTCTTCGGTGCGCATATTCATCACATCTTCGGATTTCAGCGCCTTTGCGGTGTCGCCTCTGCGCCCCGCCGCGAGCAATTTTTCCCGCGCGGCGAGTCCTTTGGTGTTTTCCCCGTCGGAGAGAATATCGCCGCTGCCATCCTCGGCCATGGCAAGCGTGCTGTGCGGCAAGAGCGCCGCCATGCCCAGCTGGGTGTAGCTGGGCAAGGAGCTGATCATGGGTTTCAACTCAGCGTCAAAACGGTCCAAGGCTCGAATACGGCGCAGGCACTCTTCTGCGACCTCGAAACGCAGGGCGTCCGATATGATCACCGCGACCTTCTGGTCCTTGCGCCGATACTCCGCAGCCTGTTCTCGATAGAAGTCAGCCTGCGATGGATAGCCGGGGACTTTCCATTCATTCATGCTCGCAATCTGGTCCTGCCAAGCGTCGTTCAGCGCCAGAACGAAGCTGTTCGTGTAGCGGTTCTCGACGGATGCATAGAGATCGGCCAGCAGGGATGCCTGGCCGCTTTTCTGCATGTGGTAGATGAACTTTCGGTAGAGCTGATCCAGCCGGAACCAACTGGTCACATAGCGCCGCACGCCTTCGGCCGCACTCGTCATGCCGAGGTTCGCCTCTGCTAAAGCCTGCTGGAATTCGGTGGCGAAGCCGATGGCCTGATAGATGTCCTCGTATGTCGGATACCAATGACTCTGCCGCCGCTCGCGGACCCAGCCCAGCACCTCCGGGGCACTGACGGTCTGGCTCGACATCGCTTGCACGATCTGGCGGATGATGTGGCGATCGATCAGTTCGAAATGGTCGATGGCGACCACCGTGCGAAAATCACGCAATGCGAGATCATCTTCTATATTGAGCAACTCCTGGTATCGCTTGGACAAGATCTCAAAGGCGTCCGCCCAATGGCGGTTGTTCTTCCAACGGCGGAAGACCAGCAGGGCTTCGGCATTCAGGGCACCGTCTTCTGCCAGCGCCCGGGCATAGGCCGACTGGAACAGCGCGATGGCGAAGTCCTCAAAGTCGGGTTCATCAGCCTTGTAGCCATAGGCCTGGTCGACCTGCTTCCAAAAGAAATCGGTCAGCCCTGAACGCTCGATCAGCCGCAGGGCGTCGTCCTTGCTGACGGCCCACTCGCCCAACAAGGCCTCAATCACAGTGTCCAGCCCGCCCTCGGCACCCACGCAGACGGCCAGCATCCGCAGGCGCATCTGGGTCTGGGTGTCGGACGTTTGCATCAGCCGCTTCAGCGCCTCGACGCGGACCTTGGCGCGGAAGAATTCGATGTGCCCGCGCACCACGTTCTCGAACTGCAGGGGCAGGCCCAGATCGGCCAGCCAGATCGCTGCCTGATCGGCCTTGAACACGGTCGAGGCCAGCTGGACGTCCAGCAGCCAGTTGTCCACCATCTCGGGCTCTGGACCATCCTTGAACAGCAGGAACTTGCCCTTCGGCTCCTGCCGCAGGATCCGGTACTTCAACCCGAATTCGTTGTTCGCGATCTCCAGCTTGGTCACGCCGGGCAGGCTCACCGCGTCGAATTCCGCCCGCATGTCGCGGTCGGCGTCGTACCAGAAGACGATCCGGTTCTCTTCGAACAGCTGCCGCAGGCTGGCGGCGATACGGTCACTCATCCGCCGCCTCCAGCCCCTTGATCGGCTTTAGCGCAGCGCCAAACAGCGGGTAGTTGCGCTTGACGCCGTCATCGAGGTCGATCTCCTTCTTCTCCTGCGCCAGCGGGAAGATGACATCGCGCTCCCATTCCTCGAGCTCGGCGATCTGCTTAACGATGGTGCCCGCAGCCTTTTCGGCCTTGGTACGCTGTGCCTGCGTGGCCGAGGGGTCGTCGGCCTGTTTTGCCAGCCGTGCGCGCTCGGCCTCCAGCTTGCGGATGAACTCGCGCAGGTAGTCGTTCAGCAGCACCGACACGGTGTCAGGCCGGTAGCGGTGCATGTAGATCAGCGCCTGGAACGTGCCCTTGGGGCTGGAGAACATCCAGTAGATCGGGCGCTTTTTGTAGCGCTTCACATGGTCGTCATAGAACCCCTTGGCGAAGTATTTGCAGATGTCACCGACCTGCGCCTCGACGAAGGCGAGGTTCTCGCGGAAATGCGTATCGCCGAAGGTCACGCGCAGGAACTTGCGGAACCGGTCCGCGATGTCATCGGGGAACCAGTTTTCGAATTCCTCCGACAGCACGGGGATGACGTTGTCCTCGTCGGGCAGGAAGCTGGTGTCCGGCACGCGAGCGAGGTAATCGGCCAGCGTCTCGCCCTGGTTGGCGAGGATCAGGCCCGGCGCGTCGAGGCTATAGCGGCCGAACATGCAGCCCACAGCATAGCTGAGGAACTCAGCCATCGTCCGTTCCAGCAGCGCCTGCTCGCGGTCTGCATCGGTCTTGCCCGTTCCGATGGAATAGGCGGGGTTGCAGGTGAGAGTGATCTCCTCGATCGGCACCTCGGGGGTCAGTTCGTCCTGAAGGCCATAGGCGTCGATAAAGATGCGGTTGTTCTCTTCCTCCAGCCGCTGCATTTCGTCCGCCATGGACTGCCAATGGGCGCGAAGGCGGGCATAGGTGACCTCAAGCGTCCCGGCCCGGTGGTCGGGCGAGAGCAGCGGGAGCGTGGTGAAATCCCAGGAAGTTTCGTAGGCGTCCCAATCCGAGCGAGCTAGGCTAATAGCCGCGGCGCCAATGGCCTCGGCTTCTTTGGCGATCTCTTCGCCCGCTATCCAAGGAAGCTTCGAAATATGCCCGCTTTGAAAATCCAACATCGGCGCAAGTACCTTCAGAAACTCGAAGGTAACTTTGCTATTGAGGAATGCTGTGACAGCTTCAGTGGAAGCACTCTTTGGAAATAGGCAAGGGCCAGTAGATTCGAAAAGCTGTCCTTCTGGGAAATACCGGAAAGCAGTCGAACCGCTCGAAACACGCGTCCAGCTTGCGCCACGCTTAAAGTAGTTGTGTGCGTTCCGTAGGTTTGATTTCGGAAAATCTTTGAGATCTTGCCCGTCGTTATTCCAGTCTGCAGCAAAGTCGTTATTGCCATACCACTTGCGATAAGGGCCGCCCTTCTGGCAAGGCCTCCAACGGGTGCCTAAGCTGTCAACCTCGTGCCAAAGGCGCAAGAAGCGCTCATTGTCGCCCGTGTCAAATCCCTTCCCAATATCCGCAATTTCGTCAAGACTTTTCCCGAGTTGAAACGCGCTGCGTGCCTCCCTAGTTGGCCAGTAGGCGAAGGGGCTACCAGGGATCTTCTTGAATTCCAATTGAGATACCGTGAAGCGGTTGTAGTCATGATCCAAGAATAGCTGCCGGATTTTTTCTGGTGGTCGAACATCAACATGAGCCTCAAACAGCCGTCGATAAACACCAACATTTTTCGAAGAAGGGGAATGATTGAAGGCTGTGTAGGCAACCGTCCCAAAATCGGACCCGAATATACCTCGCCCGAGATGCAAGAGAGAGCTAATTGTTGAATTTTCCAGAAGATGGACGCGAAGCTTTTCAAATGAGCTGAGAAACATCCATGAAGGGATGTTAATCATTCCAGTAAAGCCGCCCCTACGACAAATCTCCAAAGAGCGCACCATAAACGCAGTCATCAGATCATTCTTGCTGCTTGGAAAGTGCTGTTCCAGATAAGCGCGCAGACTTTGGTTCATACCACCCCAACCCATGTACGGCGGGTTGGCCACGACCACGTGATACTTCGACGACAGCGCCTCGGCCATGCGCAGTACATCCAAAATGCGCTCATAGGCAGCTGGCGCTAGATCATTCGGCCCGAATAGAGCGGTCCATTTCTCACGCATCTCGGCCGGATCGCTCAGCCTTGGCACGATCAGCGAGCCGAAGTTCTTGGCCTGCTCGAACTGCCCCAGCGTCTCTCGCAGCTCATCGGTGAACAGATCCATGCCCACCACGGCGGCCACGTCCTGCATCTCGGCAGGGGCAAAGCTCACGTTCTGCAACACGCAGATGTCGGGCTTGGCCTCCATCCGCAGGAACCGCCGCCGCCCCAGCCTGGCCGCCGCCTTCATCGCCAGCGCAAAGGCCGCGAGCGCCCCCGCGCGGTCGTCGATCTCCACCCCGGTCAGATTGTTCGCCAGGATCAGCGCGGGGATCTGCACGGCCTCGTACCCTTCCTCCTCATAGATCGCGTAGAGCAGGTCAAAGGCATAGGTTAGCATGTGCCCCGACCCACAGGCCGGATCGCAGACCTTGATCTCCTCGGGCTTGCCGATCTTCAGGAAATCCGTCTCGGGCTCTTCCGGCGCGATGTAGTAGTCCATCCGCTCGGCCAGCTTTGACGCCGGCCGGTTCAGCAGCCAGAGCCTCCCAAGGGAGTTCTCGACCAGGTAGCGGACGATCCAGTGCGGGGTGAAAAGCTGCGTTGCGGCCGGGATGTTCTCGGCCTCGATCTTCTTGTTCTTCTTCAGCGCGGCGAAGACCTGGTCCTTCTTCTCCGAGATGTAGAACTGGTAGAGCCAGCCAATGATCTCGACATCCTGACAGGCGTCCGGCGTCATGGTCTCGCGCAGATAGGCGAGGATCGAGGTGTTAGAGAGCAGGTCGGTGGGCAGCAGAAGCTCGGTGTAGTCGTCGATCCGTTCGAACAGGAACGGCATGGTGGTCTGCCAGGAGTTGCAGATGGCGACGAGAAGCAGTCGATACGCCTCGGCCTGAGGGTCCTGGCTGGGAGTCAACCCCTCCAGCAGGTCGCGGATCTTGCGGCGGGTGGCCTCGGGCACGAGCTGTTCGTTGATGTTCCCGGCCTTGGCATCGGCAAGGATCTCGGGCTGGAACTGCCCGGGCAAGGGAGAGACGACGCGAACGGCGCTGAGTTCGTTCACGTCGAGGAAGCGCAGGGCGGTGAAGCGGTTGAACCAGATATAGGCGACCCGCTCGATAACCTCTTCGGCGCCGTGCTGGACGATGCTGGCCTCGAGCTTCCTGAACGCAGCCGGATGCTCGCGCTGAGCGGCGGCACCGTCCGCACGCACGGCCTCCAGCTTCGCGGCGACCTGTTCGATGAGCACGCGCCGTGCGAACTGAGCGAACTTCTTGAGTTTCGTGGTGTCCATCAGCCCGCCCCCTCGCTAATTCGGCGGAGTGACTGCTCTCCGAATTGTCTTTGCCATTGTTCAAAATTCAGGATGATGCAGCTCTCGGCGCAATCGTCCGCCCAGTCCGCATGCCTGATCGGAATGGCTTTCCGTAGTTCATCCTGTTTTGCAAGCAGCAAAGCATTATCCAGACTCTGCATCGAGAGCAGAACGATATAGAAGACCTTGCGGTCATTCTTGCCCTGTGCTGACCGGAAGAACTGGGTGTCCCTGAATTTACCCGCAAGGCTCTGGACCAGCTTGCCTGAGTGCAATTTTTCGACAAAAGCAGCCGGGTTTTGAGCGTTGGGGATGTCGGGATCCTTGATCTCGATAAAAAGGTAATACGCTTCGTATTCCGCTATGAAATCGACGCGTTGGACAGTGCTACTCGCATGGTAGTCATTGTCATCGAAATGAATCACTGCTTGTGCCCCGGGAAAAGAGAGCTCCAAGTCTATTTCCTGTACTTTTGTCATAGCGCAATGCCCTTCAGCGAACGCTCAATTTCCGCCTCGTAAAGTTCTCCGAAGGTCTTGGAAATGCCCGTCGTCACAAGCTGTCCGTAGTCATCTGTCGAGTAGACAGACATCTGTCCGTCTTCTTTGCGCCTTTGCAGCACGTGATATCGGACGTGGTCCTCCTTGCCTTTCTTGTCCATCAACAGGTCGAGCCATTTCAGCAGGACGTAGTCGTGGGTGGCGACAACAATCTGCTGACCATTCCGCGATAGCTCCAAAAGGACCAGAACCACTTCTTTCATAAGCTTCGGGTTCAGGTTTGCTTCCGGCTCGTCCCAGAGAAGAACGCCGGTTTCTCCCGGATTTATCGACCCGTTGCTCAGCAGCCTGTGAAGGACGCCAATCTTCCGATATCCTTCGGCTGTCATTCCAGTTGGGAACGACTGGCTGCCACTCGAGACAAAGCGGGTTTGCGTCGAATCCTGATAGGCCCTTGCAGTCTGCGACTCAGACCGTGATGGAGCAGTCTTGGGCTTGGCCTTTTCTTCATAGTGCCCCGGCTCAAAATTGAAGCCGCCGTCGTCCCTCAAACGATACCTGCCTCCAACAAGATCAACCAGTTTGCGGAGAACGTTAGACAGGCGCGGGTCCTCAATTGAGCCAGTTGTCTTTTCGTCAGAGCCGGGCTGTACAAGGAGTTCCGCCAGGTTCACGTAGCCATCATCGAAAATCATCTCGACGGTCGCGCGGTCATGATTCGGGTGTCGAATGCCACGAACCAAGGAAAGCACTTCCTTGGTCGGAATGTAGACAGGCGTATCGGCGGGCTGAGGCTGTGCAGTACCTAAGGCGAATTCCAAGTATTGAAACTTCGCGCCGAACGTCACCTCGATGGCGGAGTCATCACTGTTCACCAAACGTAGCCGTGTCGGCGATTGAGCGCCTTTGGACGATAGGGTTCCCACCCTGTCGTCCTCGGTCGAAAAAATGCGCAGGAATTTCCCTGATGCAGAGGCAGAGAAACCTTTATCTGAGCGATCAGGATATTTTCCGCCCGCCATCAGGCCCAAGCCATATATGGCCTTCAGGAGATGGGTTTTGCCAGTCCCATTTGACCCAATAATGACATTGACTCGCGGCGACAGCGAAAGGTGCAGCTTTTCGAAAGCAGTAAAGTTCTCGAAATCGATGTTGGTGATCATCAGACGATTACTCTCTTTCCGGACCGGATGTGAGCGAGCAGGCTATTCTTCATTTCCTCAACATAAGTCTCGACGTCACTTTCTTCTGCCAGATACGGCTTGGCATATTTCGGCCTGATTTCAGAAGCGTTGATGTATGATGGCGGCATAGGCGCCGGTGAAGCACGGTCGCTCAAGCCGGGCGGCGTTGGCGCGGGCGCAGGTGCCCCCATGCGGCCGATGTCTGCCAATATCTGCTGGATCAAGCTGGATCGCGCGCCATTCGCCCGATCGCGCAAGATGGGGATCATCGTGACAGCGTCGAGCCCCGACTTGTGCGTGGTGATTGCATGCCGGACCTTGTCCTGCTGCTCTGGGGATAGTGCTTGAAACTCAGTCGTCTGAGCGACTTTCTTGGCGCAATCATCCACTGCAGCGATGACGGCCTTGCGCTCCTTCAGGATGTCGAGCTCGACCTTGTCCTTAAGGGTGTAAAGATCGGACTTGAGCGCCTGGATGGCTGTTCCCTTGTAACAGTCAGGGTCGCGCAGGGCAGCGCTCAGCTTGTCGCCTGCGGCGGCATCGACATAGCCAATATTGGCTTCCTGCGACTGCAGGAAGTCGCGTACGTCGTCGTAGATTTCTTTCTGCGCACCGGCCATGAAGCTGCGGATCGTGTCGAGGATGCCATCTTTGGCCTCAAGCAGAGCGTCCTCGTGTTTGACAGGCTCGGTGATGTACCAGGCCGCAGGCTTACCAATCATGGCAACGACCTGGTCCCGCAGGGGTTCAAGTGCCGCCACGAAGGGGTATCTGTCTTTCTCAGTGACACGCTGGTTGAGCTCATCAGCAAGATTGCGAGTGCTTTCTGCCCATTCTCCGCCAAGTACCCGTGCGTCATAGCCATCGGCCGGCAGCCCGAAAAGCTCCTTGTAGAGATCCTTTGCCGCCCGGATCTGCGACGCGGTGAACTCCATCTGTGGGGTCAGGAGGATGTTGCCCAGCATGTGGCTATTGTTCAGTCCCCGAGCGAGCTCCGCCCCTTCAAGTGGCGTGCCATCAGATCTAGCTTCGCATTTGCCTTTCCCCGAGAGGCTGGCCGTGATGCAGAGCGTTGCAACTGCGGGCCATCCGTAAGGCTTCGCCTCAAACCTCTCTGTGAGATACTTTACCGAGACCTTCACACCGTTGCGTGCTTGACCTTGAATATGGTTCAGGACGTCAAGCTCTGCCTCGGTCAACCCCGTGCCCGCTTCGCCGAAAAGGATGGACGAAGGGCTTGCTGCCTTGGCGATATCGGATTCGACGTAGTTTACGCCCCGAAGCATCGGCAGGTTCACATAGACCTTGTCGACCAGCGCCTGGAACGCCTTGATGGTTCGCTCTTGTGGCTGGTCGCCGCCGATGTCGAGTTCGTCGCCACGAACAAACAGGCGCGCGGTGGCCATCAGCTTGCGCAACCGCAATTCCAGGTCTTTGGCGCGACGAGCGTTCTGTTCACCCTTTTCCAGAATGATCCGGTCACGGCCGGGTTGCGGGGATCCGCTGCGCGATTGCCTGATGAACTTGTCCGTTTGCCGGAACAGCGTCAGATCCCGAATGAAACGGACATCCGGCTGAAGGACGATGGCCAGTTCCTCGCGCCCAAGGTTGCGCATACGGATGGCATCAGGAGAGGCGGCGGCGTCGTTGAAAGGGCTGATGATGTTGATCGCCAGTTCGTATTCCCGCCCAAGCAGATGGTCATCGAGTCTCCGGCTAAAGGGGTACTCATAGCCGGTTGTCAGGTGCTTGATCTTGCGGTGTTTCAGGATGGTGTCGAAGGCAAGGGTCTCAAGCTCCTTGCTTATCTCTGTCGGATCAACATCCAGTGCCTTGATCTCGGCCTCGACGTCCTTCTCTTCGTTGGTGAGGAACTCGTAGACCTCCCCATTGCGCTGGATGTAAGTCTCCCGTTCCAACAGCGCCAAAGCGTCCTCGATCTTGCGACGTTGCCCCGCCTGGTCGGCCTCAAATTCCGCAAGCAACAAGATGCTGATGTTGCGTACAGTCGGTTTGAACTCCTTGATATATTTGACAAGGAACAGCGCTTTGAGAACGCGGACAGCAAAGGGATCGTCGAGGTTGCGTTCGGCGATCTGGATCGATTGCTGAACCGACGACTTGAGAGCGGTTCGGATCCCTTCGAACATGAGATCAAAGGTAGCGAGGCCACCGACCGGGCGATCTGCCAGCGACTTGGCCACCTCTTGGAATACGCCAAGCATCGAGCGTTCACCGACCGAGCTGTGCTTACCCTCGAACGCGTTGTGCTGAGATAGCGAGGTAATCGCCATCTGGAACAGCGTATACTGGTAGGGCGGAAAGGGGTAGCTCGCGACGAAATGACCGCGGTCACGATAGTTCTTCAGACGGATCGAACCATCAGCGAAGTCGAAAAGGGTCTTGAGGTTGTTCTCTTCCTTGTCATGGAGGTTGCCCAGCATGATATGTGCTGCATCGGTTTTTGACAGCAAGCGGCGTTGAATAACCTCAGCCACATCCGCCGAATTCAACGGCAGGCGGTTGGCAAAGCGTGCCTGGATCTTGGAAAAGTCATTCTCCTGACGCGCGGTCATGTCACCAACCACTTCGGTGATAGCCTGCTGAGCCGTGACGATGATCCACGCCTGACCCTTGCACTTCGTGTTCAGGCTCTCGGCGATCGTCTGAAGGTTGGTCATCAGCTTGACGTTGTCAGCGATGTACTGACCGACCTCGTCGACAAAGAAATTCAGCCTGAAGTTCGGTGCCTGGCGGTCAATCCAGGTTTTCACGGTATTGGCGAAATCCTCGATAGAGACCCGAGTATCCTTCCGGTATTGTGAGAGGATGTCTTTGGCGTCCGCAGCATCGGTCCCCGTCGCCTGAGCGAAGGCAGCAGCGATATTGCGCCCTTCGAGCAACGCTTCCTCGCGGCCTCGTGTCTCCCAAGGCTTCCCGGAAAACTCCAAGAACGCCGCTTTGAATGCATCAAACTGGCCGCGCTCGTCGAGCTGCCGTTCAAACTGTGCGATATGTGGCTGCTTGCCGTAGTAGCCGCACAGTTCGTCGAAAACCTTCTGGAACACCGCAAGCAGCGCATCGACGTCATTTTTGGAAATGACATCTGCCTTTTGGTCAATGTTGAACAGGATCGATTTGGAAGGGACCGAGACTGCCTTGCGCAAGGCGCCAGCGAGCATAGGCTCATCTTTGAGCTTTTCTGCGAAGATGTCGAACGCCTTTACCCCGTCCACTTCCCGGTTCTCAAGCAAGAGCGCAAGCATCTTCAAAAGGTGTGACTTGCCCGAACCGAAAAAGCCGGAGATCCAGACACCGTTGGCTGTCCTATAATTATTGTAGGCGTCAAGGAATTGTTCGAGCCGTTGTCCGATTTCACCCGTGATCACATACTCATCAAGTTCGGTACGGAGGCTGGCTTCGTCATCTGCCTTGATGACGCCGTCAATGGACCGGTCGACAGGCTTCTCAAAAATATCACGCATCGCAACGGTCATTGGGTCAAACCTCGTAATTCAGAATATTGAAGGCCCGGTAATACTTGTCGTCGTGCAGGCGCCCAAACAGATCGAGCGATGCTCCAGTCGCAAGTGCATGGGTGTAGCTGCCAGGAAAGAACAGAACGGTCGGCTTATCCTTTGCCGTGCTTTGCAGGTTGTTCAGCACATTGTGTGACCGAATATAAGGATAGACCTCTCCGACCCCGGACAAGAAAATAACATCGTGAGGAATCGTCTCGATGGCCTCGCCGATTTTTGGGATCAGGTTTGCATTCGCATCCAGGACGGATTGGAGAAGCTCACGAAGCTCAGTCTTGTCGGTTTCAGGCTCGATCTGCAGAACCTGGTCCAGAATGCCGCGCTCTTCGAGAATGCCCAGCGACAGGTCATAGAGGCTCAAGTCAAGAACCGTGGTCCCAGCGTGTGTGATGCGTGCGATCAGGTCTTGTCGGTCTTCCGCCATTGATAGCCCTTCTTCAGCGGGGAAGGGGCAAATGAAGAACGGCACTTCGTTGCCAAGCCCTTGCTTGGTCAGAAACCGCTGACTCGTGACCACCTTGAAGAGGTGTTCGGCTCGCTCTCTTCGGCTGATCGACTTGGTCATGACGCACCTCCCTCGCGTGCCAATCCGGGGAATAGAATTAGATCTTTGGGCGACTTCTCGACCAGCATCGACTTAAGGCGAGGAGAAACATAGGCAGACAAGATCCTGTTGTCGTTCGAGATGACATTTGCTTCGCGCATTATCCGGAAGAGGACCTGCCGCAGTTTCGAGCGCGTCGTCGGGCTGATCCCAGCAAGTCCTTCGTCCCATTCAGCCTTCGCAGAGAAAAGTACATCGAAGCTATCGAGCGGTAGGTCGAAATGGAACGACAGAAAACGCTCATGGATGACTTCGGTCGCGAACTCCCGGACAAAACGGTATGCTCGACAGGCGGCAAGCCACAGCAATGCCTGCTGGTCCTGGCGATCTGCGCCATCAACCAGAAACTCGAGCTCTGCCTCGTCTAGCATTGAAATCCGGTTGACGATCTCACGAAGGGTGCGACGGCGCGACGCGGCCTTGGGCAACGAGGTGATGCCTTCCTCCAGCGCATGGAGCAAGGTAACGTCCCACGCTTCTGTCGAGACATGAAGCCGGGCCACTTCCACGCTTTCGTTCAGGAGCAGACCGCCGGTCGCGAAGGACATCTTGTAGGGTTGTAGATTTGCGGTCGTCATGGCGCGGCACTTCCAACGCGAAAATGAATCTGATCGCGATTGATCAGCACGATCTGCTGATCCTGCGGCTTCCTGGCGGATGGATCTGTGTCCAGCCCAAGGCGCTTGAGGGTGTAATAGAGAAGCGCACGACGAACCTTGATTTCGGCCTTCCCGTCCTGCATGCCGTAGTCGAGCGCAATCACCCTGGCCTGTGTTTCAGACAGGTCCGGGTGGGGGCCAATCTCCAAGGTAACCTCCGAATGCCAATCTTCGTCTTCGGCGGCATTGACAACGGCCTCGGCGATCCCGCGCACTTCCAGCATCCGCGACAGCAGGAAGTCTTTGAAGCAATCGTCCGTCATGCAAAAAGCTCTTGCATGCCAACGATACCCATCGAAGGCGATGGCATGCGGTGCAATCCAGCGCCAACGCGGCTCGGGATTGGACAGGGATTGGTAGTTGACCTCTATCGCCTCGGCACAGCGAATAGCGCCAACGACCGCGCGCAAGGTTTCAAGATGAACGCTTCGTGCAGGAGTTGGAGTCGAGCCATAGGCCGGCAGTTCAGTGGTCCAGCTGTCATCGCGGTCGAGGAGCCCTTCCGCGAGGGAGCGCAGCTGGGCCAGGTAGCGGCCAGCGTCCAGCTTCCCGAACACAGACTTGAACCCTGGGCCGCGCACATAGGTACGTGCGCTCTTGTCGTAGGTCATATTGTCGGGGGCGAAGCTGATGTAGCGGTTCAGATCGGATGAAGCCTGATTCACCGACAGTCCGAACTGCTCCATTACATCGCTTCGGTTCACATGCCCCTCCCAAAACAGGCGAAACTCGATGAACTCGAGCCGCTGCTCGATGCCCCAGCGAAGTTCCGACCTGTCGTTTTCCACTACGCGCTCCCAATTTGGTAGATGCACACAATTACTATACGCGCACAATTATTGGATTCTATCCGGCCGGGGGTATGCGCGCAATCGAAATTACGAGTAATACCAACGGCCTTAACCATTGACTGACGCCCACTGGCGCGATGCGATTGACCGGATACGGCTGGGTGTAGCGATGAAATCGTTCCACGCTTTGCAGCAGGCATCGACGATGTTCTCGTAGCTTTCCCATACGAGGTGGCTGAGGGCGTTCTGGCGAAGGTATTGCCAGACGTTTTCGACCGGGTTCAATTCCGGGGCGTAGGGTGGCAACGACAGCAAGGTGATGTTGTCCGGGACCACCAGCGCACCGCCGGTCTTGTGCCACCCTGCGCCGTCAAGAATAAGGATGGCGTGGGCATCCGGAGCGACCTGGCGGCTGATTTCGGCCAGATGCAGGGTCATGGCTTCGATGTTGACTGTTGGCAGGACCAATGCCGCGGCGGTTTCCCGCGCCGGACAGACGGCACCAAAAATATAGGCCGACGTATGGCGACAGTCTCGCAGTGTGGGAGGGCGTGACCCGCGTTCAGCCCACACGTGGCTCAGGGTTCCTTGTTGTCCAACTCTCGCCTCGTCCTGCCACCAGACTTCAAGGGGCTTGCCTTTCGCGGCTTGCGGCAAAGCGGCATCGACAAGGTCCGGGAAGTTTTTTTAAAAGTCTCCTGAGCCTCTTCATCCTTTTTCGGATGACAAGGCCGGGGTGACAGACGTCGGAAGCCCAGTTCATGCAGGATCGTACCAATCGTGCGCTCGGCCAGCTCCACACCAAAGCGGTCCCGAATGACCGCTTGCAAATCGATGCGGCGCCAACGAACAACGCCATCGACCTTTACATCCGGCCCCTTGCGCACGATTTCGGCCAACGTCGCCTTTTGCCCGGCCGTTAGCCGGGGCCGCCGCCCGCCTTTCGTGGTGTCGTTGGACAAACCGGCAAGGCCCTGCCCGTTGAACCGGTGTACCCAGTCCCTCAGAGTTTGCCGGTCCATCCCACAGGTTCGGGCAGCTTCCTCCCGAGAGGCCCCTTCCTCCCGAGAGGCCCCTTCCAGAACAAGGGCGATTGCCAACATCCGCCGCGCAGCCTTCCCATCTCGCGCCCGACCGGCCTCGCGCCGAAGATCGGACGCCGTATACTCAGTCCGCGTCACCATCACTGCTGTCGACATATGAAACCCTCGTGAAACGCTACAAGATAGAGCGAATCACGCAGAGCCCCCGAGCGCAAGCCCATTAACAAGGGTTAGTCATTTCGGCCATTGGTATAATGAGGTGGCCCCGGAAACTCGGACAGAGTGATAAGCTAATCCTGACCTGATGAAGGACGGGAAAATGGGTAAGGTTACAGGGAAACGGTATTCGGCAGATTTCAAGTCGAAGGTTGCCCTTGAAGCGATCAAGGGTGAGCAGACGTTGGCAGAGTTGGCCGCCAGATACGGGATTCATCAGGCGATGATCGCGCAATGGAAACGTCAGGCCATCGAAGGGATGTCGGCGACATTTTCCGGCAAGGCGGAAGCGGCACCTACGGTAGACCCGGCTGAAATTGAACGCCTGCATGCAAAAATCGGCGAATTGCTGGTGGAACGTGATTTTTCAAGGGATGCCTCTGTTCGCCTGGGCTTGATCAGGGGCGAAAAATGATCGAACCGCGCCTGCCGATTGTTCGCCAGTGCGAACTCCTGGCCCTCAATCGCTCCAGCGTCTATTACCGGCCAGAGCCAGAGAGTTCGTTCAATCTGACGCTGATGAGATTGATCGACGAAGCCTTCATGGAATGCCCGTTTTATGGCTCCCGGCAGATGGTGCCGTCCATCCTCTTGGCGGCATGATCACCAAACGGGATTAGCTTATTCTGGCCGCCCATCTGTCCAAAGGGGTGGGGCCACCTCACCAATTTGTCGCAGTTATCGAGTCCAACGAGCTGTGGCGGGGCATTTGCTAGTACTTGGATGGCAATGCTTTAGGTTCGGCTTGCTGCCTGCCCTGGGGTATTTGGCGGCAGTAGGCGCTCTGATATCTGTTCTCGTGGTTGTAAAAATGCAGCGCATGGGTGATCAATATGGGGTAATGTGTGTGCTCTAAGGAAGGGTATTTACCATCCCGCTAACGAAGCACAAGGATTCGCTAACCCGAACGAGCCAGTCACAATGTCGAACGAACAGCCTGTAGAGTCACAGCTCGATCGGCTCCAGTTTGTGGAGTTGCGCGTGCGATTCATTGGGGAGATACGCCGCCAGGACTTGGTCAGGCGGTTTGGCATCCAGTCTGCCGCCGCATCCCGGGATCTGGCGCTGTACAAGGAGCTGGCTCCCGACAACATCGATTACGACTCCAAGACTCAGTCCTACGTCTTGGGGCAACGCTTTCAGCTGTTCTTCTACGTCTCGCCGGAGTTGGTGCTCTCGCGGCTGATTCAGGAGTTTGTTCACGGCGAGCCGATAGGGCTCAAAGTTTCGCTTGGAAGCAACTTTCCAGACACTCTCACCCACCCAGATCTGGACGTCATTGCGAGTGTGAATCGGGCGATTCACCAGAAGTGTCCGCTCAGCATCGAGTATCACTCCATCTCTAGTGGATGCACCGAGCGGGAGGTCGTCCCGTTCGCGCTGATCGGCGGCGGCCTGTGCTGGCTCATCCGCGCCTTCGACCGGAATTCGCAGGAGTTCCGCGATTTCGACATCACCCGGATCAAGCACCCCATTGTCCTCAAGGGCCAGTCAGTGGCAGCTCATGAAATGAGCGATCAAGACATCCAGTGGACCCGGATCGTCGAACTAGAGTTGGTGCCGCATCCGGATCAACCCCGAGCGGAGACCGCCAAGATGGATTACGCCATGCGTGACGGCGTGCTGCGAATCGAAAAGCGCGCCGCCTTGGTCGGATACTTCCTGAGACAATTGAGAGTCGACTGCTCGCCGGATCATAGTCTGCGCGGGCACGAATTTATACTCTGGCTGAAAAATCACCTGGCGCTGCACTGCGTCAAGAACGCTGCGTTGGCGCCGGGCTACCGCTCGCCCGACAAAACAAGGGAGAGTAATAAGGTGGCCTACGACCCAAAACGCGCACTGGAACTGCTCCGGATCGGCTCCGGACGCGCCGATGCCACTTTCCGTGACGGCCAAGAAGATGCCATTCGTCACCTCGTCGAAGGCAAAGGCCGCTTGCTGGTCGTGCAGAAGACTGGGTGGGGTAAGAGCTTTGTTTACTTCATCGCGACCAAGTTGCTGCGAGAAGCCGGTGTCGGCCCTGCGTTGTTGATCTCGCCGCTGCTGGCGCTGATGCGAAACCAGATCGCAGCGGCAGAGCGGATGGGGGTTCGCGCCGTCACCATCAACTCCGACAACATGGATGACTGGACAGCAGTCGAAGGCAAGCTGGCCAAGGGGGAGGTCGACATTCTCTTGATCTCGCCGGAGCGCCTGGCGAACGAGCGCTTCCGGACGCAGGTTCTGGCCGGCATTGCCGCACAGATTTCGATGCTGGTCATCGACGAGGCACATTGCATTTCCGACTGGGGCCACGACTTCCGCCCGCACTATCGCCTGTTGGAGCGGATCGTCAAAACGCTGCCGCCAAACCTGCGCTTGCTCGCCACCACGGCAACAGCGAATAACCGCGTGATGAAGGACCTTGCTGCCGTGCTCGGTCCGAAGCTGGACGTCTCGCGTGGCGACTTGAATCGGACCTCGCTTTCCCTGCAAACGATCCGTCTACCCAGTCAGGCCGAGCGTCTGGCCTGGCTGGCAGAGCAACTGGCCACGCTGCAGGGCCACGGCATCATCTACACGCTGACGGTTCGTGATGCCAATCAAGTGGCGCAATGGCTGAAGACCCAAGGCTTCAACGTGGAAGCCTACACCGGTGAAACCGGCGATCGCCGAGAACAGCTTGAACAGGCGCTGCTCAACAACCAAGTCAAAGCGCTGGTTGCCACAACAGCGCTAGGCATGGGTTACGACAAGCCAGATCTGGCGTTTGTCATCCACTATCAAATGCCGGGATCGGTCGTCGCCTACTACCAGCAGGTTGGTCGCGCGGGACGCGCACTGGACTCCGCCTATGGAATACTCCTCAGTGGTCAGGAAGAGTCTGACATCACTGACTGGTTTATCCGGAGCGCCTTTCCGACCCGACAAGAAGTTGCCGACGTCCTGGGCGCGCTTGAAGACGAGCCCAACGGGCTGTCTGTTCCCGAGCTGCTCAGTCGCGTCAATCTGAGCAAAGGACGTGTTGACAAGACGATTGCACTGCTTTCCCTCGAAGCGCCGGCACCCATCGCCAAACAAGACAGCAAGTGGCAGCTCACGGCGGCAACGCTGAGTGAAGCGTTCTGGGATCGAGCGGAACGCCTTACCGTGCTACGGCGAGACGAGCACCAGCAGATGCAGGACTACGTCAGCCTGCCGTTTGGTGATCACATGGGCTTTTTGATTAGCGCACTCGACGGCGATCCAAGTGTTGTCACAGAACCTGCCTTACCGCCATTGCCCGCAACCGTGGATACCGAGCTGGTCAAAGCTGCCGTCGAATTTCTTCGTCGAACCAGCTTGCCCATCGAGCCCCGGAAAAAATGGCCCGATGGTGGAATGCGCCAATACGACGTCAAGGGATTCATCGCTCCTGCCCACCGGGCCGAATCCGGCAAGGCCCTCTGCGTCTGGGGTGATGCCGGTTGGGGTGGCTTGGTTCGAAAGGGCAAATACCACGACAGCCGCTTTTCTGATGACCTCGTTACTGCGTGCGTGCATATGATTGAGGAGTGGAATCCGCAGCCGAGACCAACTTGGGTGACCTGCGTTCCTTCGCTTCGGCATCCCGAATTGGTGCCGAATTTCGCGCAACGCTTGGCTGCTGCGTTGGGTCTGCCGTTTCATATGGTCATCGTCATCAAAAAAACAGACCTAAGGCCCGAACAGAAAACGATGGCAAACAGTACACAACAGGCGCGCAACATTGATGGTTGGTTCGCAGTCAATAAACCGCTCATATCTTCCGAACCAGTCCTCCTGGTGGATGACATGGTCGACTCGCGCTGGACGCTGACGGTGTCTGCATGGCTACTGCGCGAAGGCGGTAGTGGCGTGGTTTGGCCTATGGCCCTCTCACAGACGGGGCACGGCGAATGACGCCAGCCCTCTCACCCAACACCCAAGCGATCCTGCTGCTGACTGCGCCGCTCATTGCCGGACGAGGCACTGCGTCATCGGATCTGCTCTCGCCTGGCGAATACAAACGTCTCGCGCGTCATTTGCGCGAGATCCAGCGTCAGCCTGCGGATCTCCTATCGCCGGATGCAGCTGAGATCCTGCGTGCGTGCCAACCGGTGATTGACGAGAGCCGCCTGCAGAAATTGCTGGGGCGCGGATTCCTGCTGAGTCAAGTGATCGAGCGCTGGCAGGCACGCGCCATTTGGGTGGTTAGCCGTGCCGATGCAGAGTACCCCCGCCGTCTGAAGGCCCGCCTGCGCGAAGACGCCCCGGCAGTGCTCTATGGCTGTGGCGATATGGCCTTGCTCGAAACCGGTGGGCTTGCCGTCGTCGGATCGCGCCATGTGGACGACGCCCTGATCGACTACACAATGGCAGTTGGCCGGCTCGCTGCTCGGGCAGGTAGAACGCTTGTCTCAGGTGGCGCCAAGGGCATCGATCAGGCCGCCATGCGGGGCGCGCTCGAGGGTGGTGGAAAAGTTTGTGGCGTGCTGGCGGACAGTCTGGAAAAGACCACCATGAACCGCGAGCACCGCAACCTGCTGCTCGATGGGCAGTTGGTGCTGATTTCGCCCTACGACCCGAGTGCCGGGTTCAATGTTGGCAACGCCATGCAGCGGAACAAGCTGATTTATGCATTGGCAGACACCTCTCTGGTGGTCAGTTCCGACCTCAACAAAGGTGGCACCTGGGCAGGCGCTGTCGAGCAGCTCGACAAACTCAAGTTCGTCCCGGTCTTCATTCGATCGACGGGCGAGTCTTCAGCCGGATTGGACGGTTTGCGAAAGAAGGGCGCACTTCCCTGGCCGAACCCGCAAGACGTGGATTCCTTCAAGGATGTGTTCAACGTGGCGATGCCAACGCCGACGGCGCCCGTGTCACCCGACGCCGCGCCATTTCCTCAGGCCGAGAGCGAGCTATCGGCACTGGTCGACGTTGTTTCCGATGCGCAGCCACCCGCTGAGGCATTGGAAGAATTTCCGCCAGTCACACCAGAGGCCGTAGAAGCAATAGACGAGGCCAAGGAATCTCCGCAGCCGGAATCGACCCCTGCCGAAGTGCTCTTCGCAGCTGTGCGCGCCGCGATTCAGCAGCTACTGATCGTGCCGATGAAGGACGCTGAAGTGTCGGCTGGGCTAGATGTTTCCAACGCACAGGCCAAGGTATGGCTAAAGCGTCTGGTCGACGAGGGCGTATTGGAAAAACAGAAAAAGCCTGCGGGCTATGTCGCCAAGCAAAAGCGGCTATTTGAGTAACCGATGAATACCAAGCAAGAACATAAGCTGCAGTGTGACGGCATTGATATAGAAGGGCCATGCGTTTGAGCACCCAAAAAATCACCCTCGGCCAGCTCGAAAATCACCTCTGGGAGTCCGCCAATATCCTGCGTGGTCCGGTGGATGTGGCTTCTCGCAAAACTCACATAATTCTGCAGAACCCCGTGAACAACCTCCTGAGACACGACACCTAGCTAAAGACTTGGGGACACCGTGCGGCGAGGGTCATCGGCCCCCAGGATAACGCCCCCAGCAGGGCCGACAGCTATGGAGACGAGCGTAGCTCGGCGGAATAGCGGTAGTCGGTCACTACTACTTTCTTGCAAGCCTCGGGGCTATGCTTGTTGGCATGGGATATCAGTTCGTCCACCTCGAAACATATAGCCGCAAGGCCGATTCTGCGGGCAGGTCCACAACGTTTGTGCTTGATGAAGCCGAACGACGTCTGGACGCGTGCCAGCATGTCGCTGAGCCAGTTCCGCCGACCGTCGTCTTCGGTATGTCCGTGTCTGAGGTGCGCGACCTCCATGATGTCCGTGCGGCGGCGGCAATGACCGAGGCGGGGGGTAAAGCTCGGCGCATCCGTTCAGACCAGCACACGTTGGGGACGGTTGTCGCGTCCTTCCCCGTTCCGTGGGATGAGGTCCGTTCTGCCCCGTCGAAGGCGGAGGCGTTGGCTAATTGGGAACGGCGGACGGTTGATTGGTTGCGCGACCAGTACGGAGAACAACTGGTTTCTGTTTTGGCTCATTGTGACGAGCGTTTTCCTCACCTGCACGCCTACATCCTGCCCGCAGACCCGTCGATGCGTGCCAAAGTATTGCACGCGGGATGGTCGGCCAAGGCGTCGGCCGTCGTAGCGGCAAAGGCCGGGGGTGCCGACGGTAAGACCGCGAACGCCAAGGGCGATGTGGCGTACAAAGCCGCGATGCGGGCGTGGCAGGACTCGTATTGGCAGGCGGTTGGGTTACCCTGCGGGTTGGCGCGCCTAGGTCCTGGACGAAGACGCCTGACCCGCGCGGCGTGGCAAACGGAGCAGGCCGCTGCGCGGACGACTGCTGTCTTGATGGGCAAAGCCGACGAAGCCCAACGAGCTGTGCAGGAGGCGGAGGCCGAACTTGGTGCGCGGTCACAAGCCGCGTCCAACCTGGAAGGGAGGGCCAAAGCCGCAGCCGAGAACGCCTATTCTGCTATTGCCGAAGCGAAGATGCGCCTCGCTGAAGCGAAGATGCGCCTCGCTGAAGCGAAGATGCGCCTCGCTGAAGCGAAGCAGGCGGTGGATTCGGCGGTCGCTGCTCGTCGGCAAGCTGAGGCAAACGCTCGGCGGGAAGCCCGCGCCGTCCTCGCGCAGGCACGAATCGAGGGAGCGCACATCGTCGCTGCTGCTGAGGCCAAAGCGGCGCCGATGCGCCGTGTCGGCGGCTGGCTTGGAAACGTCTGGGCGGGATTTCGCTCGGTCGAGAGGAAGCTCGTCGCGGCTGCCGATGCCCGTGTGGCTGCGGCGCGGATGGTCGCTGCCGCCGAAATTGCCGAGGCCAAAGCGCGGCTTCGGGAGGAGGCGCGGCAAGAGGTCGGGGACCTGCTGACGGAACTGCGCCAAACAGCCGCCCGCGCCGAGGATGAACGGAAATGGGCTGAGAAGCGGCTGGAGAAATTGGAGGCGAACGCCAAGCGTCACGCCGAAGCCGCACGGCAGGCCAAGGACGCCCTGGGAAAGGAGAAGTCGGCCCGCCAAAGGGCTGAAGCCGAGCGTGAGCGATTTCAGTCGCTTTGGGCGGATGCCGATAATGTGTTACGGGCGATTGAGCAGGAGCCGTGTGGCGGAACCACTTTTGGGCATTCGCAGCGCTAGACATTCGTTGCAGTGGGCGATACACACCGACGCATCGTCTTACGGTGGGAAATCCTAAAATGGGTGTCGCGATAACACTTAGAACATGCGAGGGACAGTCTCACTTCAAAGAAGCGCTTGTTGGAGCAGTTGCTGTGTTGCCGCAAACCGAGCGTATTCTGTGTTCTCGATTCTTTTCTACGGCATCGACTGGACGACGTTATCCGAGCTCCGTATGTTCCTGACCTCAATCAAGGACTTGGAATCGATAGGCAGCCTAGCTTCTAATGGCTAATATGGATCAACAGGGTATACCCTAAAAATACATTATTGCGAGACAGATTTTCCGTCTCATTTGGGTTGATTTTCTCTCCGTAAGACAGATAGAGTGAAATGTCTAGACCCAAACGAGACGGGGCGCTGTGATGGCGAAAATCGGCTACGCCCGCGTGAGCACTGCCGACCAAGACAATGCGGTTCAGGTGGCGGCCCTCAAAGCCTCTGGCTGCGAGGTTATCCGCGAGGAAAAGGCGACGGGAACGACCACCTCAGGACGTACCGAGCTTGCTACGGTCCTCGACTTCATCCGCGATGGAGACGTACTGGTGGTTACTCGTATTGACCGTTTAGCGCGCTCCATCGCCGACCTCCAGACTATTGTCCGCACTCTCCGCGAGAAAGGTGCGGCCCTGCAAGCCACCGAGCAACCCGTCGATACCAGCACAGCAGCGGGCAAGGCGTTCCTAGACATGCTCGGTGTGTTCGCGGAGTTCGAGACCAACTTGAGGCGTGAACGTCAAATGGAAGGCATTGCCAAGGCCAAGGCTGAGGGCATCTATAAGGGCCGCAAGTCTACCATCGATGCTGACGAGATTCGCCGCTTGCGCGCTGACGGCATGGGCGCATCGGCAATCGCCAAGTCGTTGGGTATTGGCCGAGCCAGCGTATATCGCTTGCTTGACGAAGAGGGTGAGTGACGGAAGGATTTGGGTAAGGCTGGGGATGGTCGCCATGGGATGTCGCCCCCATCTGACGTCGGGGGATTGCTCGCTACTACGTTCGGCTGCGCCAGTGGATTTACCGATGGTGTCGATGACGATAGTGATTTCGGGATAGCCGTGTTCCTCTTTGATAAAGTGGTCAATCCGCTAAGGTTGTAGGCTGCGGCAACGTCTGCCAAGGTCGCAGCCACTTTGCCCCGAACGCGGATGGAGCGGCGGAGTAGTCCGTCGCCAAAATCGTGGACACACAAGCGAAGGACGACGACCGAAGTGGATTGGCTCAGTTTGCGGCGCAGTCGCTCGCCGACTACCCTCCGAGGGGCGAGCGTGGGCCTGCCAGCGTCATCCTCGATCGCAGTCAGTCCTGCACGCGCTACCTTGGCTTTCCAAAGACGGAAGTCTCCTGTCGCGCGGGTCAACGCCAAATCCCGCGTCTGTCTCCGAAGTTCTGCCAGTGCGTCGGGCCGCCAGGTGCGTTTGTCCCCGAGGGCATCGGCGAGCCCTTTGGCGATATACTGGACAAGCGCGCAAGGATGGTCTCCCGCGTCATCGTCGGGAGTGAACCAAAATGACCAGCCGCCCGTCTCGAAATATTCCTGGATGCGCTCAAGCGCGGCCGAGTCGGCACCTCTGATTGTCAGGTGAAAATGCCCGTCGATAGTCCAACCGCCAGAGCCTGCGTTTTGTATCTCGGCCGAGACAACATCCCAGCGAAAGCCCTGTGCTCGGGTCTTGCGTGCGTAGCGCAGCTTGTCACCCAGCTTCTCGCTGGTCTGCGCATGCCAAGCCGCTAGGTCCTCCAAGGGGAAGGTGGAAACGGGCGGTCGGATGACGACCTGTGTTACCGCATCGATGCCGTGTTCCTCGGCAAATAGGGCGTACTCCCGACCGATGCGAGTCTTCAGAAGATGCGCATGGTCGGGATAGCCTGCCCATGCGCGACGAGGGCGCCCCAACACGTCGCGAAGGTCTGAGTCGTCCAACGCAAGCACGCTGTCTGCAATCTCGGCGGGGGCGAGGTAAACCTCGTTCCCGCCGAGACCACCCATGACAAGGAGTTCAGCAAGGGCGGCAGCCTCCTTCCGTCGTTTCTGTGCAGCAGTGGAACGCTCAACGCTCCTCTGCCGTCCAGCACCGTGAAACGGACCAAGGGGCAGGAGCGCGGCCAATAGATGAGCGGGCTCCTGACAGCGAGGATATTCCTCGCGGCCAAGCGGGGGCACGGCCTATTGTCCGTGACGGCTGGCGATTGCATCTGCCTTCCTCGGGCGACCTCGGCTGCGCTGTACGGGCGGGGGCGATGGCGGAGTGGTTTGCAGTGACGCCACCCACTCGGGGAGCTGCGCTGCAATGATGTAGATGGAGCGTCCCAACCGAATATGGGGCGGGCACGGCGGAGTGCCCTTGGGGGGCGTTTCCATGAACGACTTCTGTAGCCAGCCAAGAGGCACACCAGAAAGTTCGGCGGCTCGGGGCAGGCGAACGAGGAGAGGCTCGGAAGGGTCAAACTTGGATTTGATGGTCATGTCAGCACCGTTGTCGGTGCCGGGATGTTTGGCGGTCTATCTCGTGTTTCCTGTCGCCCCGCCGATGGGTGTCGGAGGTAATGGCAACCGTCGCATCTGTTTGTCTCTTGGCTACCGACTGGGACCACCCGTCCCTAGGTCGGCCTCGCATCCTGCTCATGGCCGCAGGTATGCAAGACCCAGTAAATGATCGAGTTCCTGGCTTTCGTCTGGGAGCCATTTCCCTTCGGAAGTGTCCGCCGTATCCGTTACAATGCGGGCGAACGCCACAGTTGTCATTCGCGGCCGTGCTGGTGCGTAACGTCATCAGCAGCGGTGCCAGCATTGCTCAGGGGAGCTATCTGACGTCCATCATCCTACATCGTGTCGCGGGCGCTGCTATCAGCCCCTGCTGATAGCAGCGGTGCCAGCATCACTCAGGGGAGCTATCTGACGTCCATCATCCTATATCGTGTCTGGCGCCCTCCATCAGCCCCTGCTGATGACGGCGTGCCTATGAAGCCCGGCGATTATCCACAAAATTATGGAGTCAACTTGATAATTAGAGAAAGATTTGAAAATTTCAAGGATTTTCTTTAGGCATCTGCGATGTTTGCCGTGATGCTCGAAATGATAGCAATGCGCTAGCCGTTGCTCCCCGATTGTCCATAGAAAACGGGCACAATTTGGCACGAGTATTTCGAAAAACCACGAAAAACGATGAAGCTATGTGAAAATATATGATATTAATATCAATGCATTATTAAATGTGGTGGCAGATATGTTGGGTATAAAATCAGCTTCCCAAGCTTACGACGAGGGTTCGATTCCCTTCACCCGCTCCAAACACTTCATCGACCAGTTCATGGACCCGCGTGCGTTCAACCTGACGCAGGCACGCTGGTCTAACCTTTTGTTCTGTCGCATTGTTTATGCGAAAACCGGTTCCCACTTTTCGCACAATGCTCGAATGATCAAAAACGCTGGCAGCTTGCAGCCGCCGGGTTTTTCTTCGTACTCACTTGCCCTGCCTGTGCCGTCCCATTATCGTCGGTGATCCTTCTTGTTCAACGGATTGTACCGATGATTCCTCGCACCGCCCTGATCCACCTTGGTAAAATGATTGCTCAGGATCTTGCCCATGGCACTGTCTCCGACAGTCTGCCTGCCGCTGGGGATCTGCTGGCGTCCGATCCCGAAGGGATGCTGACTGTGCTGGATCTGGTCGTCAGGGAAGGGGCCAGGAAAAAGCCGAATGACGGGCTGCTCAATGCCTATGGATTGCTGTTTGGCGAGGGATTGCAGGCGCTGCGATATGGCATCGAGCACGACAACCCGCAGGCACAGGCCATTATCGCCTCGGTTCGCGAGCGTATACGGGCACTGTCGGTCGAGGGCACGCTGCCCCCCGAGCTGTTGCTGGTGCTGCTGACGCACTTTGCATCTGCCCGGCTGGATCCGGGGCAGGAGTTGCAGGCACTGATGGGCGAGTTGATGGAGCAGGCTCCGTCGCCCGAGCTTTCTGCCGATGCTCTCGGCGAGTTTATGAGCGGCCTGTTGCGGGATTTCGCTGGCGACATCTTTGCCATCCACGGTCAACTTGCCGAGCATGCGATGGTGGTCCCCGAAGCCTATCGCATGGGGATGGTCGTCAGCGTGCTGATGGCCGATGACCCGGTGGTGCGCGAGGTTGCGACGGGCTGGCTGCTGGACTCCAGCGCGATGATCCGGCGCGAGACCGTCGCGGTGTTCGATCAGGCGGCATCGCAGGATCACGTCAGCGGCACCATGCTGCGGCGGATGATTGCCGTGCGCGCCTGGCTGCCCGAGGACGAGCGCCCGGCTGTTGATGCGGTGATCAAGGCCTGCCGCCGCAAGGGTGTCGATATGAGCCCGCTGGTGGCGGGCAAGCTGGTTTCGGTGATGGCGTCGGGCATTGATGGATCGGGTAGCCAAAGCCTGTTTGTCCTGATCAAGGAAGGACGCAAGCATGCGATGGCCTCGCTGCTGCTGAAGGAAGGCGTCGGCGTGCGTGATGCCTGGGTCAACCACGGCATGACCAAGAGACAGGCCGAGGACATGCTGGAAGAGATCCGCTTCCAGATGGACATGTTCGATATCTCCATTGACCACCTGCAGCAGTCTTTGGGCCATGCGCTGTCGGTCAACGCGGATTCCGGGGTCTTGCCGCCCTTTGGCCTGGTCGATTTCCTCGAGACGATCGGGCTTGCGATGGCGACCCCGGAACCGCTGCCTGATGAGGTTCTGCTGGCCCGGCTGATCGACGCCATCCCCGCTCGAAAGGGCGGACCGACCTCGGTGCGGCGGGCATTGAAGGAAAGCGCTGATTGGCCGACAGAGTATGATTTTCTGGAAAGCTGGTTCGATGAAGGCCCTGAACTGGATGCGCTGTTGAGTGACGAGACGCTGTCGCTGGAACAGCAGTGCGTTCTGGTGCTGGAGCAATACCTGTCATCCCGGCGGGCCATCTGGGCGCACCGCCTGTGCCGGGTGGCAGAGACGCTTCGCCATTGCCCACAGACGGCCGCCGACTGGATCGACTTCGCCCTCGTCGCCCGCGAGGTGGCCAGTGACCGGCCACTGGCGGACATTCCGCTGATGACCATTGTGGCGGCGCTTACCATTGAGGCACGGTAGGGATGAGTGCAGCCCTTTGAGAAGGCCGCCTCTGGGATGTCTCGAGGCAAGGGATGCCTTCCGCTGACCGGAACGGCTGGAGGACTGCTGCTCGTCTGAGAGGCCCACGCCCGGGGGGGGGGGGGGGGCCACGAGGACGAGGCTTTCCCCCAAGCGGCCCTTTTACGCCGCGCCGCTGCTGCTGCCTCGGCGGTGACCGTCTGAACACTCATCGCCGAAGGAGTCGAACGGCTGCCCCAGCTGGGGGAAATTCTGTTCCAGCGACGAGAAAAGGCCATCCGGGCCGGGATGCGTTCCGGGTGAGAAATCTTATACTCGTGTTTCGCACAATATTCTAGGGTACCCAAGCGGGTGGTACGAGTTTGACGTCTCCTCGCCATTCTGCGGCGAGGGAGACTCCTGGAATATCCACCCAGACATCCTCACCAGCGTGATCCAGAATAATTGCTTGCAAGCGTCCCTTTGACCTTAGCACCTCGTTGGCAATCGTTCTGAACACGGCCTGCACGGCAGCAGTATCTTCGTCTCTGGTCTTTCCATCCTTGGTGCCGGTATCGACATCGAAGCCTTTGGGGAAATACACTTGGCTTGGTTGGTCATATATTAGTAGAGCGGGAACAGGATGGTTCGGTTGTTCCATGAAAAACCTATGAAGGCTTAGGGTAACAGTAACATGGTATGCGAGCCAATTGGCACCGCTTCCGATTTCCCACAAATAGTCTGTACGGTCAGCGTGAATAACCTTGATTGTGAGGTCATCCGTCAGGATTTTTATTGGAGCATCTGGCCACTCACCCTCCATATGTGGAATGATTGTCGCTGCCATATTTTCGATAATTTGCAGTGCACGTGATTTCTTAGAGGTAACCTGTGATTCAGAATATATATTTTTTAATTTCGTGATTTCTTCATGGAGAATTGATATCTCTTGAGAAAGTTTTGCATCATCTTTGGTTCTGTCTAGTGTTACTAATGTCTGCTCGATCCGTCCAATGAATCTCTCTATTTTATCTTGCCGGAAAGATGCTGCTCTAACTTGTTCAGATTTTTGCTCAAGGAGGGTAATTTCCTGTCTAATTGCATAAAGATTCTTTGCTGAAATATCAACTTCATGTCGGATATTAAGGCGTTCCTTATCGAAAGTGTCAGAGAGGCCTGGCTGTGATCTCAATTGTATCTCTAGGCCTGCGAGGGCATTGAACAATACTTCAAGTTTTTCTCGGTCGTCACCGGAAAGCCTGCTCAGCGGGTCATTGGTTTCTTTTACTTGAGACCGAAGCCACTCGGTAATGCTTAAGCGGTCTCTCTGGATGCGTATCGCCGAGCCGTAAATTTCACTACTGTCCAATAATCTTTGTATTTCATTCAGTTGTTGCCGCTTTTCAGCTAGAAGCCTAGCGGCATTCGTCTCCAGCTTGCGAAGCTCCCCTAATCGGGCCAGAGCAGGCTCGATCGACGTGACTGAGGCGAAAGCCTCGCGCGTGTTTGTGCCTGCTGCGCGTCGGAGTAAAGCCACGACTTTGTTCCACTCAGAGGGGACTACAGTATTAGGTGGCAGGAGATTAAATTCAATCGCCTGCTGGACCCACCCTTGGAGTTCATATTGCCAAGCATGCACGCTTGACTTTGCTGAGGTCAGAGCGGCCTCTTTCCGTCGCAATTCACGATGTAAACGCTCAAGTTCCCATTTGGCGGTCAACATCTTTGGCGTTAATGCACCTAGAACATAAGGGAAAATAGCTTTGAGCTTTTCTCGGTGCTCCGACGTATCCGCATTATAAAAAAGAACCATTGGGTTCGCTACGATGTATTGCGGCTGAAATGTGAAAGCCATTAAGTCACGGAAACCAACTCGTGATTGAAATCCAGAGTCACTTGCTGGATCTAGGCCAAGATTGGATAGCCCTGCTAGTCTATCCAGCATCTTTTTTACGCCATCAGCTGTTGTGTTTTTTACCGGATTAGAGGGTATTTCTATGCCTTCGCCTTCAGCAAGGAACATGTCCCCTGTTTGACGATTTTCTCCAGGCTCGCGACGGGCTAGCAATTTTTGACCTTCGGATGTCTCGATGATGAGACCGAACCAAGAGCACGCTTGCCGAATAGCGCCGACGGGAATGCTGCACTTCCCTGATCCCAGACAGTAGTCGATAATTGGGATCACGGCGGATTTACCTGTCTTTGAGGCTCCGCTAATGACATTCACCATTCCGGGTTTAAACGTGACAATTCTTGGATCGTGTCCTGCTTTCGACCAAAGAATGAGCTTCAAGATTTGAAATTGCATTAGGGGTATACCTGCAAGAGAGAGAATACTTGGGCAAGCGGTAATCTAGAAAACCAGCGGCCGAGCTTATCTGCTCCCGAGATGTGTGGTTTGAGCCTCTCTGGCGCAGTTGGTGGAGCGGCATCGTTTGATCGCACCAAAGCTAGTTTATAGTCTATGTGAAGTATTTTTGTTGAAACCCCCAATCCAAGTGATTCTAGTGTTAGTTGACGAAAGGTGACTGCCCGGTCGTGTATCGCTATTAATTGCTCCCTCTCTTCACCTAATTTTGATGCTAATTTAGTCAATCCTGAAGACTTGTTTGTTGATTTTATTTTTTCAAGAGACTGATAGTGTAAGAGTAGCGGAAGAACCAGAAAAAAAGCAGGGAGTTGTGGGGTTTTGCCAATGCATTCCTCTTGGAAACTTCGCCCGAACGTCCACAGGAGATGTGCGCCAAACCCAGGGTTTTGCACCAATCGTACTGGCGAGATGTCCATGATATCGACTGTTTGCATGTGCCGCTTCATTCAATCAATGGGGAATAGGGTTTCATATTGAGGGTGCCATCCAACGCAACGCGAATCCGCTAGGCAGTTATATTCACCTGCGATGAAACGAAGAGGGAGGGGGCGTTCTTCTAGGTGACCCGTAATTTGTGTGCACTTCCTATAGAGAGTCCTACCCCGACGGGTTTCCTCCTGATTTTCCAGCGTATCTTCTACTTCGTCACGAAAAAGTACGTGTTGGCGCTTTAAATCTTGCTCCAGCCTATCAATACTCGCCTCGTCAATGAGTCCTGCATCGGCCCATGTGGTCTTGTCTGCATTAGTTTGCAAAAAATCGCTTATTGCTGTCTTCAGAAGGTCCTCGCTCGCGTTAACCGCTTTCAGTTGGCGAATGAAAAGTGGCTCTGTATCCATTAGTCTCGCGACGGCGTTTTGCTGCGGATTTGGAGTGCTTGGCAACAGGCCACCAAGATTGTGTTTACGTACAAAAGCATGAAACCTCCTCCGAAATTCTACGGCTTGCACGATGGCAACTTCTCTTTCGCTGATTAGCCTATCAGCCATGTCACGCGCCATTCCAATTGCAGTTGCAATGAAGTTTTCTAATGTTTCTTTTGGTAGAGTTGGTCGAAGTAATATTCTGATTGGCTCAACTGGATCTTTATCATTATTGAAAGAGAATTTTTTTATTATTTTAATGCATATTTCGTCCCCTGCATTCAAGAATCGTTCAATATGTTGAGGCCATTCATTTTTATGATATTCATTTTCCATGATTTTCTTAATTTTTTTCAATACTTTTGCCGCTGTTTCATCAGATACCGCTGCATGAATTTCACTGACGAAATTTTTAGCCTTCAATGGAGTAATGTAGTAAATAAAATCACTGCTTTCGGCGTCAATGCCTTCTTTACAGCGGTCAGCCCAGTTAGCGAAGGTTTTCCATAAATCCTCCGAACGGTCGGTGGCAGGATTTCCCGTTAGTGCGCTCTTGCACTGCTCCAGAAGGAATGTCCCATCAGCCCGATGGACCGTGATATCGTCGGCATACTCTATCGATACAGCTTCTTCGTCTGTAACATGTAGTAGGTAGTAGCAGAGACGTGCCTGTTGCAGTGAGTATCCGAGATACTGGCCTGCAGCCGAGCTTTTGGGTACAGGGATTGGTTGCGCTATGGTCATGCTCCCCTTGACCTCCTAGGGATGGGTATCACAGCCTATAATTATTTTATCAATGAAAATGCAACTGTATTATCTTATATTGTCAAGACTGCCTTTGACAAGCAATCCTCGTCCGCGAGTTTGGCATCAGAGGATGCTTCCTAGTTTCACCAACAGCACCTTGCAGCGAGCTGTACTTAATTCACTTTGAGCTTCCTTGCTCTCGGTGTCATCGAATGCATCGCTTCGTTGCCCTCGTTCCTCTTGGAGAGGTTCGTTAAATTCCCCAACCATCTCTTTGCAATGCCCTTTCCTCCACCCAAATCGTTTGCACCCTTGCAATTGCAAATCATTCTTACTATCGTCACCCCAAATCCAGTAAACCGTCTTGATCCGGGGTTCGGGGCCATGGGTGACTTTCTTGTCGAAGCACTGCATCTAAAGGAAAAAGACCGCCTGTGGCGGTTTTTCCTGCGCCGTTTGCAGGATCATCACGACGCGGCGGATGCGATTCAGGAAACCTTTTTGCGCCTGCTGACGGCGCGGCCCCGGACGGTGATTGCCAATCCCCAGGCCTATCTGGTGCAGGTCGCCAAGTCGGTGGCCCATCGCACGATCACCCAGCGGATGGCCGAGCGCGGCTTGTTTTCGCAGGATGCCGAGGCGGCGGCGCAGGTGAGTGATCCGTTGGCGGACCCGGAGCGTCTGGCGGCGGATCGGCAGATGTTGCTGCGGCTGGCGGCGTTGATTCAGGATTTGCCGCCGCGCTGTCAGGAAGTCTTTATCCTCAGCCGCCTGCATGGTCTGCCGAATGGCGAGATTGCGGCGCTGTTGGGGATTTCGCGCAACATGGTGGAAAAGCATATCATGCGCGCCCTGCTGGCCTGCCGGGCGGTGCGTGCCGAGGGGGATGGGGCATGAGCCAGACCCCCTCGGCGATCGACGAACAGGCCGCCCTGTGGGTGGCGCGGCTGCAATCGGCGGATGCCTCGGCGGCGGATCGGGTGGCGTGCGAGCGGTGGTGTGCGCAGCATCCGGCGCACCGGGTGGCCTATGACAGCCTGCGCGGCCTGTGGGGCGACATGGGTGCGGTTCCGCTTCCCGAGGGGCACTTGCGCAGTCTGCGCCGCCGTCAGGACCGGCGTCTGGTGGCTCAGGGGGCGGGCGGGGCGCTGTTGGGGTTGGCGGTGTTGGCCGTCGCCGTGCTGCAAGGGCCACGCTGGCTCGATCGCTGGCAGGCGGATTATCTGACCGAGGTCGGGCAGGTGGTGCAGGTGACCTTGCCGGATGGTTCCCGCGCCACCCTCAACAGTGATACCGCCCTGCGGCTGGACTTTTCCGCCGGGGCGCGGCGGGTCGAGGTGCTGCGCGGCGAGGCGTTCTTTGAGGTCGAGCACGACCCGGCGCATCCGTTTATCGCCTCTGACGACCGCCTGACCGCCCGCGCGGTCGGAACCCGCTATGGCTTGCGCCATGGCGATGGGACAGAGGGCAGCGATGTCACCGTCGAACAGGGACGGGTGGCGGTCGGCCTGAGGGGCGGCACCGAAGGGGACATTGAACTCACCGCCGGGCAACAGGCGGTGGCTCCCCGTGCGGATCAACCGTCGTCGCATATCGTGGTGCAGACGGTGGATGCAGGGCGGGAAACATCGTGGCGGCAAGGGGTGCTGGTCTTCTCGCATCGTCCGCTGCGGGCGGTGCTCGATGATCTGGGCCGCTATCGCCGGGGGAAAATTGTTCTGCTGGACGATGAGATAGGCGCGTTGCCGGTCAGTGGGGTGTTTGATCTGCACGACGTTGACGGGGCGCTGGCCTCCATCGCGCAACGGCTGCCGGTGCGGGTAACGGTGCTGGCCGACCGGCTGGTGCTGGTCAGGGCGCGCTGATGGTGACCGTTGACGGTCAACGGCCCGAACCATGCTCTCATTTGGAAAAAAGATCACCCGGCGACGTCAGGAGATCACCGCCCCAACGCTCTATCCCGGTAAGAGCCCCGTGCCTCAGGCGTGAGAACGCAGACCTGAGCGCAACGGGGCAGGGATAACAGGCCCCCGGCGAGGGGCAAGCGGTAAGGACCTGACAATGGGGAACGGCACAATGGCGGCGCAGCGGTGGCTGCAGGGAACGGCGGCTGGGGTGTGTGTGGCGCTGGTGCCCTCATGGGGCTGGGCGCAATCGGCGACCAGCGTAACGCCGAGCGGGCTTTCGGCCCCGGCGGCCACCAGACCCTACGCCGTGCCCGCCGGGTCACTGGAATCGGTGCTGCTGTCGTTGGGTCAGCAAGGCGGGCTGCAAATCTTTTACCCCAGCAGCCTGACCGATGGCCTGACCAGCAAGGGCGTGCAGGGAACGCTGTCGGCGGATCAGGCCCTGCAAGCGGCGTTGGCGGGCACCGGGCTGTCCTATCGCCAGCAGGCCGACGGCACGATCACCGTTTTTGAAACGCCTGCCGGGGGGCAGGGCAATGGCACCCAACTGGCCCCCATCACGGTGGTTGGCAATACGGCGCAAAGCGCCGGCGGCCCGGTGGAGGGCTATGTCGCCACCCGCGCCACCACCGCCAGCAAGGCCGATATCCCCTTGAGCGAAACGCCGCGCTCGGTATCGGTGGTGACCGCTGACCTGATTCAGGATACCGGGGCCTCGTCGATGGCCGACAGTCTGGGCTATACCGCCTCGGTCCTCAGTCAACCGAGCGGCTTCAGCCGTCTGGCCGATGACTTTATGGTGCGTGGTTTCAACATCGCCAGCGGCAACAGCGGGATGTTGCGCGACGGCATGAAGCTGCAATCCAACGTCTATGACGGCGGTCAGGAACCCTATGGACTGGAGCGGGTCGAGGTCCTGCGCGGGGCGGCTTCGGTGCTGTACGGGCAGATGGGGCCGGGCGGGCTGATCAACGCCGTCTCCAAAAAGCCGACCCTTGAGCCCCGGCACGAGGTGGCGCTGGAATGGGGATCGCATGAATGGAAACAGGCGGCCACCGACCACAGCGGCGCCATTGACCCGGACGGTGTGTGGTCCTATCGGCTGGTGGCCCTGAACCGCGAGGCCAACAGCGCGGTGAACCTCGTGCAGGACGATAAGCTGTATCTGGCTCCATCGGTGCGTTTTGCGCCCAATGAAGACTTTTCGCTGACCGTGCAGGCCAGCCATCAAGAGATTGACAGCCGCTTTGCGCCGCCGTTGCCGGTGGCCGGAACCCTGTCGGCGGCGACGGGGAATGGCCAGTTTTCCAGCTCCAGTTTTCTGGGCGACCCGGACTTTGACCGCTATGAGTCCACCGCCGACACCGTTGGCTACGCGCTGGACTGGGAATTTTCCGACGGCCTGACCCTGCGCCACAGCGGGCGATACTATGAATCGTCGGTTGACTGGGATTACATGCAGATCGGCGACTTTGTGGCTGCCAACACCATCGTCCGGCGGGCCAGTGTGCGCCATGAAGAGTCCTATGGCGTGACCTCTGACACTTCGGTGCAGGCAAAGTTTGCCACCGGGCCGGTGGATCATACGCTGGTCGGTGGGGTGGACGTCTATCACTCCAGCTATGACAGCAACCGTTTCCGCAGTGGTCTCGGCCTGTTCAACGTCTCGACCCTGACCTATACCACGCTGCCCAACGTCAGCTATGCCACCAATTACGGCTCGCTGACCGAACAAACCCAGCTCGGGGTCTATGCTCAGGACCAGTTGAAGATTGATGATCACTGGATTGTGCTGCTGGGCGGGCGGCAGGACTGGGCCGACAGTTCGGTGGTCAGCTATCGCACCAATGCCCATAATGGCACGATGGACCAGGCGTTCAGCGGTAACGCTGGCCTGCTGTATCAGTTTGACTTTGGCCTGTCGCCCTATGTCAGCTACAGCCAGTCGTTTGCCCCCCAGTCGGGCACCGATGCGGCCGGCAATGCCTTTGATCCCACCCTCGGCGAGCAGGTCGAGGTCGGTGTTCACTATCAGCCGCCGGGGACGGAAACCATCGTCAGTGCCGCAGTGTACCGGCTGACGCAAACCAACAGCCTGACCACCGACCCGTCGAATTCGTCCTATTCGGTGCAGACCGGGGAAACCCGCTCGCAAGGGGTGGAGCTGGAAGCCCGCACCCAGTTGAACGATCTGGGGCTGGTGGCCAGCTATGCCTATACGGATGCGCGCATTATCGACAGCAATACGGCGGGCGAGCCGGGGTCGCGGGTGTCGGGCGTGCCGCTGAACACCTTTGCCCTGTGGGCCGATTATCGCACCGACAGTCTGGGCATCAAGGGGCTGCGGGTCGGTGGCGGGGTGCGCTATCAGGATGCGGCCAATATCATCGGCACCACGGTGGATACCAAGAGCCGGGCGCTTTATGACGCCATGGTCAGCTATGATCTGGCAACCCTGTCGCCGTCGCTGGACGGTGCGGTCTGGACCCTCAACGCCCGCAACCTGCTGGATGAGAAATACGTCAACTGCGTGGCGGTCGATGGCTGCCGCTATGGTGATCCGCGCACCATCATCGGCAATGTCACCTATCGCTGGTAAGGGCGTGAGCGGGATGACGGCACCGGTGGAGCGGGTGGCGGTGCGCGGTCTGGCCGCCGTGGTTGGCGGCTGGCTGGCCACCAGCGGCTATGCGCAAGGGCTGGCGGTGAGTGCGGTGGCGCTGGGGGCGGCACCGTCCTCGGCGGCGATGGTCGTCACCCTGACTGCCTGTCTGGTCTATGGGCTGGCGCTGCTGTGGGCCTTTGCGGCCCGCAGCGTCTGGCGGGCGTGGGGCGGCGTGCTGGCGGTTTATGGCGTCGGGCTGCTGCTGGCCCATGCGGTGCCGGTGGTTTCGGGATGGCTGGAGGGGAGCTTATGACCTCGGCTGCTCCTTCGCTGACCCGGGTGATGGCCTGGTTGCATGGCTGGCTGGGGGTGGTGGCTGGCTGGCTGTTGTTTGCGGTGTTCGTCACCGGGACACTGGCGGTTTACGACGATGAAATTGATGCCTGGATGCAGCCCGAGCGTCCGGTCTTGCAGGCTCTGGCTCACCCGGAGCAGATTTCCATCGACCGGATCGCGGAAACCCTGCGCCGCGATCTGCCCGCCACTGTCGATCAGTGGATCATCACCTTGCCCGGCGAGCGGCGGGATTTTGCCACGGCGGCATGGTTCACCCCGGATGGTCAGTTCCAGTTGCGCCAGATCAATCCGATCAGCGGAGACTGGCTTGAGACCCGCCAAACCGCCGGAGGAGACTTCTTTTTCCGCTTTCATTATCGCCTGTCGATGCCGGGGGTGTTCGGCAAGGCACTGATTGCGCTGGTCTCGGTGGTGATGCTCGCCGCCTTGCTGGCGGGGATTGTCATTCACAAGCGTTTCTTCCGCGACATGGTGACCTTTCGCCCGCGCGCTGCCGAACGGCGGGTGTGGCTGGACGGGCATTTGCTGGTGGCGGTGCTGTTCCTGCCTTTTCACCTGCTGATCACCTATAGCGGTGTTGTGATGCTGTCGGATGCGGTCATGCCCAGCGGGGTGCAGGCGGCGTTCGCCGACAAGGGTACCGCATGGCGGGCGGGCTGGATGGCCGACCTGTATCCGCAAGGACCATTGCCCAGCCGGGCGGCGCTGGGGATCAAGGCTCCGCTGGTCAGCCTTGATCCTTTGCTGGCTGCTGCCCGGCAGGCCGATGGCGGTCGTGTGCCGCGTCTGGTGATCATCGAACATCCCGGCGATCAGGCGGCATTGGTGCAGATTCATCAAAGCTGGGACGGCCAGATCAACCGCGATCCACAGATATGGGTTCATGACGGTGTGAGCGGGCAAGTGCTGGCACGGCGGGATCAACAGCGCGGGCTGCATCAGGCGTATACGGTGCTGGCGGGGCTGCACCGCATGGCGTTTGCCGATCCATGGCTACGGGCGATGATGGCGCTGGGCGGACTGGCCGGGGCGGCGATGATTGCCAGCGGCTTGATTTTGTTCGCCCGCAAGAGCAGCCGCAGCCAGCCCGACGGCAGCCGCAGCGCCCGCTTTGTGGCGCGGGGCAACGTCGGGGCGTTGGCCGGATTGGGGGTGGCGGTGCTGGCATTCCTGTGGAGCAATCGCTTGCTGCCGGTGGACTTGCCCGCTCGTCCATGGGCCGAGGTCGGTGTCTTTGCTGCCGTCTGGCTGTTGGCGGTGGTGCATGGCTGTGTGATGCCGTCAGTGGGGCGGGCATGGCGGCAGCAAGGGGCGGTGTTTGTACTGTTGGCGCTGGGGCTGCCGGTGGTGGACTGGATCAGCAGGCCAATCGGAGATTTGGCTGTGTTGCCGCTGGTGGCGGTGGGGTTCGGGGCGGTGGTATTGGCGGTTATCACTGGCTGGCGACCGTCGCGGCTTGCCGTGCGCACGGTGCAAAAGGGGGGGCCTGTGCCGCTTTCCCTCGTCCTCAAACGGCGGATGTTCATCCTGTGGGGAGCTGGCGGCGGTTTGATTTTGGCTGGTTGCCTGTGGGGTTGGTCTGCCGCTCAGGGAACCCTGCTGTGGTCACTGTTGCTGTCTTTCATTGCGCTGGTGTGGGCGGTGGCTGTCGGTTTGTGGCGGAGCCGCATGCCACGACAATAATTTACATCCCGGGGAATAGAGATATGCTGCATGACCTACGTAAGGATGTTTTCTGCATGTAGCGTTCTTGGTTGTCTTGTCAGGGAGAATACGATGCCAAGTGATGATGTCTCTGCCGTGGATCCTTTTGCTGCCCTGCTGTCCGATGCAAAGTCACTGGCCGCAGCCGGGGCCAGTGAGGACGCGTTCGCCCTGTTGCAGGAGGGACTGGGTGCCGCAACCGACACGTTCGGGGCGGATTCTCTCATTCATTTTCTGATCCTGAATGCGATGGCCAGGACGGCATTTGACAATCATGACATCGAAACCGCTCAGGCCGTTCATCTGCAGGCATTGAGGATTCTGGACCTCAACCGCATGGAGGGCAGCGAAGAGTATGTGATGGTCCTGAGCAACCTTGCCGAGTGCTCCTTGCGACTGGAGGACTATGTCGAGGCCGAGGAGGTGCTTGCCCGCTGCATCGGGATGTACCGCCAGCATCCTGAACTGGCGCCTGCGGGTCATGCCAATGCTTTTCGCCAGTTTGGTGATCTCTACACGGCGCAAGGGAAGGTGCACGAGGCGCTGGAGGCACTGGAAACGGCCTGTGCCATCTATGAACAGAGTGGCCTGGAGGGTAGCCGGGAGGCCGCGAAGGCATTCTGGTTAAGCGGGCATGCCCTGTTTGAACAGGGGGAATACGAGAAAGCGCATTCCCGTTTGCAGCAGGCCCTTGATATGCGCTGTCGTGAAGATGGCGAGTATTCGATCGGAGCCTATGAGGTCCGATCAGTGCTTGCCGAAGTGTTTCTGCTCCTGGGCTATTTTGGTGAGGCAGAGCTTGCCAACGCAAAGAATGCCATAACGCTTCAGAAACTGTCGGCTGGCGGATCGGTGCTGATGTCCCAGGTCCATCGCCTTCAGGCCCGGATTTACATGGCGGACGGGAGGGAAATGCTGGCGCAAGGGGAGCTGGAAAAGGCCCTTGCCATCGTCCAGCCCGAACTGGGGGACGATCATCCGTTGACCGCTGCGATCCTTGCCGATCTGGCGCATGTCAGGGAGGTCATGCCTGAGCCGGTGGTCCCCGGCTCCCCCGCCTCGACGCAGCGGCGTTCCTTGTTCTCTGGACTGAAGGGGATCTTTCGGGGACGCGGGAAAATGTAGGGGGCGATAAAGCGCCCCCGCCTTTCCGTGCGCCAGCACCTTACCGGAGGCCCTGTTTCTGATTGGGCTTCTGGCTGGGTTCCTGGTCGTCTCCTGTTGCTTCCCGTTGATCCCACAGGTGTTTGACCTCCAGAATGCGGGGCAGGATGGAGAGAAAGACCTCGATCATCTCCGGGTCGAAATGGCTGCCCGCGCTGCCCTCGATGGTTGAAACGGCACGATCAACCGGCCAGGCCTCCTTATAGGGCCGAACCATGGTCAGGGCATCGAACACATCGGCCAGAGCGACGATATGGGCCGCCCGGGGGATTTCTGTTCCGGCCAGTTTAAGGGGATAGCCGCTGCCGTCCCATCTTTCATGGTGATACAGCGCGATTTCTGCCGCCAGCCGAAAGACCGGGGCATCGCTTTGGCTGAGGATGCGATAGCCGATCCGGGTGTGGGATTGCATCACCGCCCATTCGTCGCTGTCCAGCGGTCCGGGTTTGCGCAGGATGGATTCGGGAATGCCGATCTTGCCGGTATCGTGCATCGGGGCCGCCAGTTCCATGGTGGCGCAGTCGTGCGGGCCGTAGCCCATGGCCCCGGCGAGAATTTTTGCGTACTCCGCCATTCGCCAGATATGGACGCCGGTATCGGTGTCGTTGTAGTGGCCAGCGGTGCCCAGCATGAAGATGGAATCGCGATAGCTGCGTTCCAGTTGGGCCGCGCGGACCAGCGACAGGTGCGTGCGGACACGGGCCAGCACCACCGGCGGCGAGACCGGCTTGATGATGTAATCGACCGCCCCGACGGCAAAACCGGCGGTTTCGTCGCCTTCGGTCCCCATGCTGGTGACAAAAATGATCGGAATGTTTTCTGTCTGGGGATTGCTTTTCAGCAGTTTGCAGACGGTGTAGCCGTCCATGTCGGGCATCTGGACATCCAGCAGGATCAGGGCTGGTTGATGCCGTTCGACTGCCGCAAAGGCTTCGCTGCCGCTGCGGGCAAAGACCAGTGGGTATTGGCCGGACAGGACTTGGCGCAGAGCTGCCAGATTTTGCGGCTCGTCATCGACAATCAACAGGGGTCCATACGGCATTCAGGTCTCTCCGGTGCAAGTCCAATAGCGCGATAAAGGGTGTCCTGCTTCTTTTGGAGGTATCGTGCGTTGGGTATCGATGTGTTCCTGATATCGCTCATGAGGGATCAGGCGGGTCTTTTTCCTGCCGTTCGAGGGCTGACAGCAGGGTTTTGATGGCCACCTCTGCGCCCCGGAAGTCGAAGTCATCCACACAGTGCCGAATGGGGGCGATCTGGGCGGCGGACAGGTGAGGGGCCAAGGCGTCAAGGGTCGGCTCTACGACATCGGGGCTATCTCTTCGGCAGGCGGCCAGGGTGTATCCCAGAAGGCGAGAGAGCAATGGGAGGTCGTATTCTTCTGCCGGGCCACCTTCAATGGTAGCGGTTGGCTCATGTTCTCCCGCATAAGCATTTATCGCAATCCGGGCCGCGTCAACCGCCCATCGTAACCGGTGGCTCGCTTCGACACGATTTCCCTGATCCAGAATGGCCCGCTCCAGCCCTTCGGCTTCGCGGGCAACACGCGGCAAGGCCAGATTCCCGGCTGTCCCCTTTACTTTATGCGCCAATCGGGCAATGTCATCGTCTTCCATCCCGTCCAGCTCAGTCATCGTGATGCTGTACTCGCGAATGAAGCCGCGCAGGTATTTGCGGAAGACCGTTTCATCTTTCCACAACATCATGCCTCGCCGGACATCAATGTCCATGGCGATCGCCGGGATCGCAGATGTGCCAACTGGCTGCCCCGGTTCCGGGCCGGCGTCTGATGGCGGAGCAAGGCGGGGCTGGACCAGTCGGCCAACAACGGTGACCAGTTCATCGACATCGAACGGTTTGGCAACAAACGAGTCCATGCCCGCGGCATAGGCAGCCTCGCGGTGGACCTTAAAGGCCCCGGCGGTCAGGGCGATGATCGGAACATGGGCCAGACGGGGCATGGCACGGATATGGCGGGTTGCGGCATAACCGTCCATCACCGGCATCTGGACATCCATCAGGATGGCATCGAACAGCGTGTCCCGCCCCTGCAACACGGCCAACGCCATGTGGCCATCATCGGCGAGGGTGACGTCTGCGCCTTCGCTTTCCAGAATGCGTTTGGCGACCTCGCGGTTGATCTCGCTGTCATCGACCACCAGAATGTCGACCCCGATCAATCGCCGGGGCGTGTCGCTGGTGATCAGGTCGCCGGGCAGCAGTCCCCGGCGGATTTTGGCTTCCTGCACGGCGTTATAAAGGCTGGAGCCGGTCACGGGTTTGCTGATCACCACATCGACGGCATCGACACCGGGCTGTTCCATCAACCGTTCCCGGTCAAAGGCGGTGGCCATGATGATGATCGGCAATTCGGTCGGGCCTTGATGGATCTGGCGCACTTTCCGGGCCGTGCTCAGGCCATCCAGGCCAGGCATGCGCCAGTCCAGCAGTAAAATGTCATAGGGGGGGGCGGTGTCTGCCTGTACCGCCTCCAGAACCTTGTCGCCGGATTCGACCACCTCGACCTGCCAGCCCATGCTGGCGGCGGTGTTGGCCAGCATGGCTCGGGCGGTTTCCTGATCGTCGGCGATCAGAATGGTTTGATGCAGCATTTGCGGCGATGAACTGTGGAGAGGGTTGCTGCTTTCAAATTCCAGCTCGAAAAAGAACTCGCTGCCTTTTCCCGGCTCGCTGTGTACCTGCAGGCTTCCGCCCATCAGTTCCACCAGCCGGCGGCTGATGCTCAGCCCCAGTCCGGTGCCGCCAAAGCTGCGGGTGGTGGTGCTGTCGGCCTGCGAAAATGCCTGAAAGATGGTGTCCTGTTTGTCTTTTGGAATGCCAATGCCGGTATCGCGGACGGCAAAGCGCAGGCGAACGTTTTGTTCATCCTGCGGGGCATGCTTGGAATGGGTGATTTCCAGTGCCACTTCCCCCTGTTGGGTGAATTTGATGGCATTGCTGGTCAGGTTGATCAACACCTGCCCCAGTCGCAAGGGATCACCTTTGAGGAATTCGGCGCCCCGTGGCGACGGGCTGACAAGGACTTCGATCTGCTTGCTGCCGACCGCCGAGGACATGATTCCTGCCAGATTATCGAGCGTATCACTGAGGCGGAACGGAATGCTTTCAACGTCCAGCCGGTGAGCCTCGATCTTGGAGAAGTCGAGAATATCGTTGATCACCCCCAGCAACGAGCGTCCTGCCTCGTGAACTTTGTGGACCATGGTGCTGGCGACAGGGGCCAGATTCTGCTGTTCCAGCAGATAGCACAACCCGAGGATGGCGTTCATCGGGGTGCGTATCTCATGGCTCATGTTGGCGAGGAAATCCGATTTCGCCTGCGTTGCCTTTTCGGCCAGGTCGCGGGTGAGGCGGAGTTCTTCTTCCCGTTGTTTGCGGTCGGTGATGTCAGAGACAAAGGCAACATGGAAATGGCGCATGGCCGAGATTTCGGTGTGCCCCAGAGCCAGATAAGCCTCGAATGACTCGCCATTTTTCCGGCGGATCAGGATTTCCCAGTCCGGGCGCAGGTCCAGCCAGTCGGTTTTCAGTGCCAGCGGGCCCAGCGTCCCATCTGCTGCCCTGATCTGCGCTCCTTCCAGCAGCATGGCGACGTTTTGCCCTACAATGTCTTCGGCCGCCCAGCCGAACAGCTTTTCTGCGGCGGGATTGAAGTTGCGCACAAGGCCGTGTTCATCAATGGTGACGATCCCGCTGGGAGCCGAGCGGACGATGGCTTCGACCTCGATGGTGGCGACCATCACCCGGTGGGCAAGGGTATCGCGATGATCCCGTAGTTCCATCTCGCGCTGGAGCACGGCGGATTTCATCGCCTCAAAGGCTGAACGCAGAGCCAGCAGTTCAGCACCCTGGACCTCGGGCAGGGCCGTGTCATAGCGTCCGAGGGTGATGGCTTCGGCGGCTTCCTTCAATTGTTGTAACGGATGCAGGGCTTTCCGCACCACCCAGCCGATGAACAGCATGATGACGCCTGCCGCCGTGCTGATCAGGATCAGGGAAGAGCGGCGGCTGGCCTCAATCATTGGCTGAATGTGTGAATAGGGAAACTCGAACAGGACGATCAGATCATCGTCCTGTTCGCCCGGATTGATGTTCACCCGGGCTGCGGCAACCCGCTGTTCCTTAAGGGCCTGTATCGGAAGCGCCGTGCCGCCATTGCCCAGAGCCGGGATATCAAGATCGCGGAATTCATCGCTCAGGCGGTAGGGATGACCAAACTCAAAGCCAAAGGCCTTTTGCGGGTCGGGATGAGACAGGAAATCGAGATCGGGGTTCAGCACATAGCCTTGCAGATCACCGCGATATTTGGCCATCAAGGCCTGTGTCCATTGCCAGAATTCGGCATTGATCACCAGAATGCCGATCAGTTCGCCATCCTTGCTGATGACGGGCGTTGCCACCCGCACCATTGGGCGGGGAGGCATTTCAATCTGGTCGTGTTCACGATTGAGGGTGATCGGCGAGACATGGAACTGCCCGGCGCGCAGGGTGATGGTTTCCCGGAAATAGTCGTTGTTGGCTTTGCGTTGCAGATCGGCGGGTGGGGTGCGTGTTATTGTCCCGTTGCGCTGATCGACGCGGGCAATTTCCCGACCGCCATCGGCAATCCCGATCAGGCGAATCTGGCTATAGTCCTCGTGGGAGCGAATCAGGGCTTCAAAAATGGTGCTCAGGCGTCCCAACCATTCATCGGTGGTTTCGCCACGGATGGGGTCTACGCCGCCGTTGTGCAGGGTGCGGATGTACCCGGCGATCGGGGGAATGCCTCCCAGCATCACCAGATCATCGCGCATTCCCTTGAAGTGCTCTTCCATCTGGATTTTGGCGCTGCGGGTGGTCGAGGTCAGTTGTTGATCAAACAATTGACGCAGAACAGCTTCTTCACGCGAAACCGAAATCCCGCTGACGGTCAGGGCCATGGCCACCACCAGCGCAAACGTCCCCATCAGGATGAGGGTTTGCAGTTTGGCCGATTTGATCTTTTGGCGCAGTCCCATCGTTGGCCTCTGCTCTGTTTTCAACAGGAAGGCACTCGCGGTATATTTTCAACAGGACTCAATCATTAAACATGGAGACTGATTGATCAAACAACTTTTGGGATATTTGTTGCGGACTGGATATAATCAGGTGTGTCGGGAGCGCTTTTTCTATTTTTAATGCGGTCCATTGTAATTCAATGATATTTTCCAGTTTGATGCTCACTGTATTCGTTGTTGTGTGCATCTTGTTCCATGTTTCCATATATTTCAGGCTCATGGAGCGCTGCTCCACATCTCGCCGGAGCCTTACTTTGATTTTCCAAGAAAAATGGAGCTTCGGGGGCGTTGACCCGTTCTGGTCATTCAAGCGTCGTGTACTGTGGAGACACGTTCAAGGCTCATGGCTCTTGAGCATTTTCAAGTTGACCGTCGGCGGTCAACGGCTCGGAAAATGCGGCCCTAAAAGGGAAGAGCGTTTTCGCTCGGTGTGAAAACGCTCTAAAAAAACGGGCATCTACTTTTTTAGGCAACCCTTTGATATTCTGTGACTCCGTTGCTCGCTGGGCGTGTTCCCGTGCGAGCACTCTTCCGGGGAAATTCCATGCGTGTCCTTTTGCTGTTTGCGATATTTCTGTCGTCTTTGACGATGCCTGCCTGGGCGGACAAAAAGCCATCAGGCCCTCTTTATCCCCCCTATCCCGAGGTCTGGGGGCAAGAGCTTTCGCCGGGGGTGGGGCGGCCCTGGCTGTTGGGGATTCCGCAGGATAATGGTGATATCGGCCTGCTGTATGGCACCAAGGTCAAAGTACCCGCGGATCGGCTGCGCGGTTTCTTTTCCGGCCATGACACCGAACTGACGTCTGCGACCTTCGAGATGCAGGAACGGCAGGCGTGGGACAAAAAATACACCCAGAGCCACAATGAACCGTTCGACGATTTTTCCTCACGGCAGGACTTGCTGCTTTTTGAAGACAAGGCCAGCAAAGCCTCCATCTGGAGGACGGGCTTTGACTATCATCTGGCAAAGACCGAGGACATTTTTGTTCAGGCCCACATGATTGCCAATACACGGTGGAGCTGTCTTCTCGGTAGCTCCTTTTATGCCCTGTATAAAGACAATCGCGTCGTCGGCTACAAGGTCATCGTCCGGCGCCGCCCGGAAACAGTGACCGTTCCGGTGGGCAAAGGGGTGGTGTGGGTGACCGACAAGGCCCGGCTTTATTATGATGAATGCCATAAAAACCTGCCCTATAGCGACTATCGCACCCGTGTTGCCATCTGGCGGCTGACATCCCATCCGCGTCTGGTGTTGAAGGATGGCACCTTTCTGGCCGTCGTACATTCTACCTTGCGCGCCGATGGCGGTGCCGATGAATGGAACGAGCGGGTGGTGGTGCGGATGCGGCCCGACTTCAGCTCGCCCTATCTGGATCAGCGCGGCGATGTCCATGTGTTGGACTTTGCCCAAATCGAACCGATCCTGAAGGAATCCGAGCAGCGGGCAACGGCTGATCCGTCGTTTAACGATGCCGAGTTCATCTTTGGCCGGATTGGCGATTTGATCGACAGCCTGCCGCCCAAAGCTGCGCCTGCCGGAAAACAGTAACAAGGGCGCGGAGCGCTGCTCCGCACCTCGCTGGGGCCTTGAGGCCACAGACCCCATTTATTTGATATTCAAAGAGAAAATTCTGCTTCGGGATACGTTTTTTCCCGAACAGGTGCGGATGGCAGTCTGTACGGTTTCGCAATTGTCGTGTGGGGAAATATCATGCGCATGTTCTGGGTGTTGGTGGTGATGCTGTCAGCCTTGTCTTCCCCTGCGGTGGCGGAGAAAAAGCCGGTGCCCTTGTATCCACCCTATCCCGATGTATGGGGGCAGGAAAGGCCATTGATGGAGGGAGGGGTGTGGGTTCTCGGAATTCCGCAGGCGGACGGGGATGTGGGTTTGCTTGCCCGTACCATGCCTCATGAGTACGCCGATCAATTCCGCGGATTTTTTTCGGGGCGTGATGAAGAGATTTTGTGGGATGGGTTTGAAAGTCAGGAAACAAAAAAATGGGACGATAAAGATGTAGAAAAATATGATCAGCCATTTAATGCAGCATCTTTGCGTCATAACAAATTTCTATTCTATGATGGAAGGAATGATTTTTATATAGGAAGAGATGGATTTCAAGGGAGAGAGATATTAGTGGGGGGTGATGGATTATATTATAATATGGGAAAATTTTCATATTTATCTAGTAAGAAAGGCTTGGTCATCTATAATCGATGGGCTTGTATTCTTGGTGATTTCATTCATGTTTTGAAACAAAATCAGCAGGCTGTCGCATACAAAGTTATTATTCGCCGTCGCCCGAGACTG
>Ga0209373_10000527_pt1 | contig 61056 bp, 56 predicted proteins | sample Higcelweek5metaG_FD_187173 | JGI IMG/M metagenome (GOLD analysis project Ga0209373, IMG submission 187173) | Freshwater pond sediment microbial communities from the University of Edinburgh, under environmental carbon perturbations - High... | ecosystem: Environmental > Aquatic > Freshwater >...
CATAAGGTTGGCGGCGTTCCTCCAGCATGCGCCGCAGCCGGGAATCCGACCCGTAAACCGCGTCCCCCAGCACCCACGCGCAAGGGACGCCAGCCTCGAGCGCCGCAGCGATCATCGCACGGGCAAGCTCAGGCTTGGTCGCAAAGGCTATGTCACTCGGAACCTGCGCCTTGGCGCGCCGGGCCGCATCCTCCGCCCATTCCTTCGGCAGATACAGCCGACGGTCAATCAAGGCTTGGCCGTAACGACCCGCATAGCCGAGAAACACCCCAATCTGACAGTTTTCAATGCGCCCCGCAGTGCCAGAATATTGCCGCGCCACGCCGACCGAATGGCGCCCCTTCTTCACAAAGCCCGTTTCGTCAACCACCAGAACGCCGCCGACATCGCCCAGAGCCTCAATGACATAGTCCTGAACCCGGTCGCGCAGATCGTCGGCGTCCCAGTGCGAGCGCCCCAACAGCGATTGCATCCGGTAGGGCCGCTCCAGTCCCGCCTGCTCGGACAGCAACCAACCCGTCTTCCGCTCAATCCCCGACAGCAGACCGTCCAAAAAGGCTGACGCCGTTTCCCGCAAGTCCGAACGACCAAAAACCCCGGAGATCTGACCCTTCAGCCCCGCAAGTTCTTGCTCCCAAGCCAGAAGAGACCCCGACCACTCGCCAACAGACATCGCATCCTCCCACCGTCAAGCCGGAGGAGCGAATCACAGCTCCTTATAAAAAGCAACTGTAGTACTAATGTCATAGAATCATCATTCACTTGAATGGGCGAATGGCGTTGATGTTTTTATGTTGAAAGCATAAGGGATAAACTTGATAAAATTTGGCAATTTTGTTGGATGATTTTCGTGGCCAGCTATTGGGCGGAAACCGGATTTATAGTCCCATGACAATGAAGAGGTGAATTTAAGCGGTTCTTTGTAACATATTTTCAATCAAAAAGATTTTGACAATGACAGGCGCGCGATGGTTGACGCCGCTTCCGAAAAAGGGGGCGGCGAATGACAGTGCCGCCGCATCCAGGTTGGTCGGCTTCAAAGAACAGCGGTTTTCTGAAAATCGCCAAAAATTGGTCGGTAACGGTTCCCCGCTCGATGCGGGCGGCGTGTTCAGCGGATGCGGTCGAGCGGGCGCGCCAAAGAGCCGAGAATCTGGGTCAAATCCTCGACGATGCTTTGCAGGAAGCCGAACAGAGCGTCTTCGTTCGGGATGGGCGAACGACGGGCCGGGCGTGCGAGGCGCAGGGTGCGGTTGATGGTGGGCTGGGATGATGCGCCGACCGATCAGGGCGCCTTGCGTGTCCCCGCAAGCCAATCCAAGCCCGCCTGAGCGTATCGGCTCGGCGGGCTTTTCGCTGTTTTGGGTCAGCGTGGATCGGCCACAGACAGGGCGTTTGTCGCGCGCCACCCCTCATCCAACAGAACGGTCACGCGGTCGCCGCCGCGAACCGGGATGGCGTGCGTCAACGGGCTGAACACTTCGGTGGACCAGATCAGGAAATCATTGAACCACAATTCTTGAATCCACATCACCGCGTTCAAGGTTCCGGCGGATTCGACCGCCAGCGTCGCGCGGTCGGGCAAGCCAGCGAAGCGCTCCCCGCCATCATAACGGATCTCCGTCACCAGGGTTGGATCGCCCAAGAAACGCCCGCCGCCGCGCCGGTGGCGGTAGCCGCCGTTGGTGAAGCCGGGCGACCAGTCGTAATCGCCGAACGTCACCGGGCGGGAGCGGTTGTAGCAAACTTCCGTCGTCATCGCGTCGAGCAGCGGCCCGAGATTGAGCGCGTAGCGGTCTTCCAGATCGCCGACGGAGCGCCGCAGATCGGCGAGTTCGGTATAGGCGTCAACCGGCGGCCAATCGCAGGGAATGGCGCGGTAGCGGACCCGATTGGGCACGGTCACGCAGGTGGACGTGCCGAAACGGTGGCGCAGATCGCAGACGGCGGTGGAGCGCGCTTCATCGACGATGATGTGGTTGGTGTAGATGAAGGCGAACAGCACGTCGAAGCGCCCGGACAGATCGGACGGCGTGAGTTCCCTCAGATCGGCCTCCAGAAAGCGGATGCGGTCGGCGAAGCCGTTGGCGCGGGCCAAATCGCGGGCCAGATCGACGTGATCGCGGTCCACCGCCACCACGTCCCCGGCCCCGGCCTCCAGCGCCAGAAAGGACAGGATGCCCATGCCGCACCCGGCGTCGAGCACGCGGGCGCCGGGCGTCACGGCGGCCCGCACCGCCTGTTTGACGCTGAAGGTCCGATCCAGCCGCAGCAGGAAGCGCAGATGCATGGCGACGGAGAAATGGACGTCGCGCTTGGGGGCCGCCGCCGGAGCGGCGGTGGATTGGTCGTGGTCGGAACGGTCGCTCATCGGTTGGCCTTCCGGTCAGAGGGGGCAGGGCGGATGTGGCCGCTCAGATCGCGCGCAGCCGCTCGAAAAAGCTGGTGACTTTGCTGTTCAGTTCCGCCGCCTCATGTTGCAGGGCGTCCGACGCGCCATGCAGATCCCCGGCGGCGCGGCTGGTGGATTCCGCCGCCCCGGCGACGCCGTTGATGTGGGTCGAGACGTCGCGGGCGCCGTCGGCGGCGCGCCCGATGCTGCGCGCGATTTCCTGAGACGTCGCGCCCTGCTGCTCCATCGCCGAGGCGATGCCGATGGAGATGTTCCGCATGTTGGCGACGATGCCGCCGATGGTGGAGATCGCCGACACCGCGCGGTCCGTCTCGCCCTGGATTTCGCCGACGAAGGATTGGATTTCCACCGTCGCCTGGGTCGTCTGGCTGGCCAGCGCCTTCACCTCGTTCGCCACGATGGCGAAGCCCCGACCGGCTTCCCCGGCGCGCGCCGCTTCGATGGTGGCGTTCAGCGCCAGCAGGTTGGTCTGGGTGGCGATGTCCTGAATGACCTTGACGATGGCCTCGATCCGCTGGGCGGCGCTGGCCAGCCCCTGCATGGTGGCGTTGGTACGTTCGGCCTCGTTGACCGCGCGTTCACTGACTTCGGTGGAGTTGGCGACCTGCTGATTGACCTCGCTGACCGCCGCCGACAACTCTTCGGCGGCGCTGGCGATGGTTTCGACATTGCCGGAGGTCTCGTTGGCGGCGTGGTTCACCGCGTCGATCATGCCCCGGCTTTGCTGGGCCATCGCCGACAGGCCGCCCGCGTTGGAGCGGACCTGCTGGGCCGCCGCCACCACCGCCGCGACGATCTGACCGATTTGGTCGCGAAACTCGTCCAGCGACCGTTCGATGGCTTCCTGCCGACGCTGCTTGGCCGTTTGTTCGGCGGCTTGCGAGGCGATCAGGCTGTCGGCCCGCTGACGGTTCTGCTTGAAGATCTCCAGGGCGCGGGCCAGCACGCCGATTTCGTGGCGGTCATCGAGATGGGGGATCTCGACGGTCAGATCGCCGTTGGCCAAGCGCCCCATCCGGTCGGCCATCATCGACACCGGACGGCTGATGCTGCGGGCCAGCGCGAAGGCCAAGGCGCTGCCGACCAGAACGACGATGGCCGAGATGCCGAGGTAGATTTCGAGAATGCGGTTGTAGATGGCGTCCACGTCGTCGAGATACAGGCCGGTGCCGATGGACCATTGCCAAGGCTTGAACTCCGCCGCGTAGGCGATCTTCTCCACCGGATTGGTCTGGCCGGGTCGGGGGAAGCGGTAGCGGAAGAAATCGCCGCCGCGCTGGGCCGCTTCGATCTGCAAGCGAACCGTCGGCACGCCGTCGGCGGTCTTGAAGTCGATGCGGTTCTTGCCTTCAAAGGCGGTGTTGACGTGAACCATGGTCACGCCGTCGTAGCGCGTGGCGAAGAAATAGTCACCAGCGCCAAAGCGCAACGGGCGGATCTGGTCACGCGCCGCTTGCTGCGCCTGTTCGCGGGTGAGTTGGCCAGCGGCTTCCTTGTCCTGCCAGCCCTGCACCATGCCGCGCACCACGCCGACGGTCTGGCGCAATTGCTCCTTGCGGTCTTCCAGAAGGCTGTCCTTTAGGACGCTCAGGCCAAAGCCGATGACCACCATCAGGGCGATCAACAGCACCGGGATGAACAGCATCAGCCGGTGGGAAATGCGCAGTCGTTTCAGCATGGCGTCCTCTCGCTTCAATCATCGGTGACGGGCGTCCGGTTGCGGACGGATGCAACCGAACACCGCTGCGGGGTGGTGGCCGCTGGTTTTCAGGAAACCAGGACGGGCCGTTCGATAGGGGGCGTTTCGTAAAAGGCGTCCGGCGCGAAGGTTTCGGGGGAGAAGGTCATGCGTCGGCCGAGAACCGTTTCAGACAGATCAAGGGACAGGTGAAGCTCCCCCATGCAGGCTACGGCGCAGGCTTCATAAAGTTCCGTGACGCCCATCCGGGTCAGCAGATCGAGATCCGCGTCGGTCACGTCCCCTCGGCTGCGGTCGATGTAGCGATAGCCCGGTTCGGCGCGGTGGAGGTCGGGGACGAAGTAGACGTCAGGTTCCTTGACGAAGATCACGCTGGATTTGCCGCTGTCGAAGGCTTCAACCTCGCCCCAATCGGTGACGGCTTCCGCCGAGAAACGATCGGACAGGCCGAGATGGTGGAACAGCGCGGCGGCGGCGCGCACCGGGTCGCGGCTGGCTTCGTGGATGTAGTGGGTGGTCGCCACGCCATGACGCTTGGCGTAGCCTTCGACGCGGATCGCGTTGAGGGAGGCCAGAACGAAATGCCGAATCAGCCGGTCGCGCGGCACCCGGTCGGTCCATTTGTTGAGCCAGGAGGCGAGCGACAAAACCGGATCGCGGTCCAGCATGATGAGGTGCAGACGGTCAACCGGATAGCCCGCTTCGATCAGGATTTGCAGGGGAATGTAAAGGCACTCGGCCATCAGATAGGGGCCGGCGACCTCCTTGCTGAAGATGTTGGGGTGCTCGTGGGCGAGGGGCGGCGTCCAGTGGGATTGCGGGTCGCCGGTCAGGCTGTTGCGCATCGATGACTTGACCGGCTGGTAGTAAGACGGAATGCCAGCCTCGCCAAACAGATTGGCGATGGCGGTGGAGCCAACGCGGCAGCGGCCCCAGCCATAATACAAATGCGGGAAATCATCGGTTGGAATCCGATGAAAATCGGCGGACAGGGTGGCGGCGACGGCGCTGGTCAGATCATTCAGCCGGAAATCGCGCGTTTGATACTTTCCATCCGGCTCCATCCACAAAGACGAAATGGAGTCATCATCGGATCGAATGAGATCGGACATGGAATAGAAAGATTTAGGGTTGTTCTCAAGTTTTCCCACGACAAACCTCCCTTTTCAGCATTGTTGTCTGTCCAACAAACGCAGAAAATCGCCGCATTAATTGCATGCTGGCGTATGTCTTGTTCATCAGTTTGATGATATGAGGAAAAATCTTCGACTTCGATTGTTATTTTTGTTCCGACGCACGAAACAATTGCGCTCATCATATTAACAAAAGGTTATCGTATGACGTATGTCACGACTGATTCTAGAAATTTTCCCGTCGTAAGGAAAATTTATTGTAGCAATTATTATTAAATTTAAGAAATAGACAGAATGAACTGAAAATTATATATGACCATTATTGTAAAGTAATTGCTATTGAGCATTGTCGATATTTTGAAAATCCACTTTGGTGTTTGGGGGATTTTGCAGCATCGGAAAGTGGAAAAAATGCAAACTGCGATTGTTTCTGGGGAGTCGATCAAAGATGTGCTTTTCAAAAAGTCGACAAAATTTCTCGCATGACTGGAAAGTCTGCCGATATGCCGAATCCCCTGGTGGTGTCCTTGGGGCGCAAAGGGAAATCTATGAAAATCTCTATAGGAAGATTGTTTCAGCAAGCGAATGTTTATAATGCGAGGCAACGAGGGCGGGGGGTGATGACGACCGTCAACGCCAGACGCCCCGACGAGGCTGGCTCATCGGGGCGTCTGGCGTTGACGGTCGTTTTTCGGTGGCGTTACGCCAGAGTGTTCGCCATCAGCCGATCTGGTGACGGCGCTTCCGGGAGTTGTTGGGAGACGTAGCCTTCGCTGTGGATCTGGTCGTCCTTGGCCCCCAAGAGCTTGGCGGCGGTGACGCAGTCATGGACGAAGGGCGGGCTGCCCGCGACGAAGAGGGCGTGGTTCGACAGGTCGGGGAACAGGCCGGGCAGGATGGTCGGGATGCGCCCAGTCAGGCTTTGGCCGGTCAGCCCCTCATCCGGCGCTTCGCGGGTCAGCGTCACCAAAACCTTGAAATTGCGGTATTTCGCCTGCCAATAGGCCAGCAACCCCTGTTCATAGACGTCCAGCTTGGTCGCGGCGGAGAACAGCAGCGTCACCGGCGGGCGGTAGCCCCGGCGCAGCGCCGCGTCGGTCAGCGCCAGAATCGGCGCCAACCCCGACCCGGCGGCCATGCACAAGACTGGGCTGTCCACCGACGGGGCGCCGATGAAGGTGCCGTAAGGGCCGGACAAGCGGACCTGCGCGCCGACGGTCAGGGCGTCGTGCGCCCAGTTGCTGGTCGGGCCGCCGTCCACGCGGGTGATCTGCAAGACGATTTCGCCGTCCGGTCGCGGGGCGTTGGCGATGGAGTAGCAGCGCGGCGGGGCGCCCGCCGCCGCGTCGCCCAGCATCACATATTGCCCCGGCCAATAGCGCAGGGGCTGGCCCAGCGGACGCAGGCGCAATTCGACGATGCGCGGCGTGCGGACGATGCGGTCGGTGACGACGAACAGCGCGTTTTCGCGCGGCGGAAACAGCTTTGGCTTGGCGTCGGCGGTGCCGAACTCGATGACCAGCTCGTCGGAGATTGGCTTGGCCATGCACATCAGGCCATAGCCGTCTTTCCGTTCGGCCTGGGACAGCGCCATGTCCAGCACCATGCCCTGGTCGAACTGGCCGCTGACCACCTTGACCTTGCATTCGCCGCACGCCCCGGCGCGGCAATTGTTGGGCAGGGCGTAGCCCGCCTGCTCAAGCGCCGACAGAACGGTTTCGCCGTCGCGGCACTCCACCGTGCGGCCCGAGGGATGAAGGCGAATGCGGCTCACCGGCAAGGTCCTTTGGGTGTGGGTGAGGAAAAGAAGCCCTCTCCCGCAGGCGGGAGAGGGGAGAGCGACACAAGAAAATTACAAGACGGGCGAATCAGAACACGGGGATGATTTCGTCCATGTCGATGTCGCGGACCTCTTCGCCGGTGATGTCCACCTCGGGGATCGCCGGGAAGGGGATGCTGTAGCGGTCGAGCACGCCCTTGAGGTTCAGCATGGCGTTGCGCCAATTGTCCTTCTTGGCCTCGTAGGTCGGGATGAGGAAACCGGCCTTGCGGGCGATCTCCTCGCCCTCGCGCTGGTTGGCGATGAAGTCGTCCGGCAGATCCCAGAACTGGGGCGGCGGCTCGAACAGCACGGCGGACAGGAACAGATAGCCCGCGCGGATCTGCTTGGTGATGACCGAACGATCCTCCGGCGCCAGCTTGGGATAGTCGCGCTCCATCACGGACATGCAGATCGCCATGTGGCGGCCTTCGTCGCGGCCGATGTTGCGGAAGGCTTCCTTGAAGACCGGCTCGGTGCAGCCCGCCGCCATCTGGTGGAAGATGGTCGCCGCCGCGATCTCGCCCATCAGGAAGGAGCTGAACAGCACGGCCAGCGAGTATTTCGGCACGGCCTTCTTGTAGCCGTCCCAATAGCGCCCGCCGTTGTAATAGAGCCAATGGGCGTTCTTTTGCAGGCGACGGCCAATGTCGGTCTTCGGCTCGTAGGTCAGCGGGCTGGAGGCTTCCAGCAGCTTGGTGATGGCCAGACCGCACATCTGCTCGTGATTCTGCTCGTCGCGGGTGACGGAGAAGAAGCAGCGGCGGACGGGATCCTCCTCGTGAACCTCGTAGGTCTTGATGAGGGCGTGGGCGAAGACCGGCGGGGCCGAGGCGTCGAACACCGACAGGATCGTCCACCAATAGGCGATGGCCTCGCGCTCTTCCCACGTGTAGCGGGTGACGTCGAAGGTGTCCCAGGACAGCTTGAGCGGATCCCAGTTTTCACGCTGGGCGGCGGCGTAGACCTCTTCCAGCTTCTTCGTCTGGGATTCCCACGACAGCGGGTAAACGTTGGGCTGCGGGGTGGCCGGGGGAAATTCCATCGTGTTGGCGATGGGGCTGTAGTCCTTGGCCATGGGGGCGTGTCCTCCTGGAATTCATGGGGGCGCTCGCGTTTGACCATCGGCGCCTTGTGGGGATTTTATGACGCATATTTTCAGTTCAATCAACATTTTCTGTATCACATTAAACGCGGGCGAAAATTCGCATCAACCAATTGAATTGAATGGATTTTATGACTGATTTTGGAAATTGATCTATATCAATTCGCATCAATGCAGAGATTGTGCAGGTGCGAACTGTATCGAAAAGACGGGCGGCGCGGGGGGCAGGATCAAGCGCCGCGCCGGGTTACGCGCGGTTGTTCGGTCTGAGGCGTGCGCGTTGGTTCAGGCGACGCCGACGCTGTCCTGATCCACCGGCGTCAACCCGCCGAATCGGCAGACGAAGCTGGGCTGGGCCTCGGGCAACGGGCCGTTGGCGGTGGTCAGGGCCGACATCAGATAGGCTTCCGACGGGGCGGACAGGCGGCGGTAGAGGTTGCGCGTCAGCATCCGCGATTCCTGGCCCGGCCAATCCGACGGCAGCAAATCCTGCGGCAGCATCGGATCGCGCAGCAGAATCCGGCGGAAATCATGGATCATCAGCGTGCGCAGGACGAAGCACAGCCGGGGTTCGGGCGTCTCCATGGCGTCCAGCGCCGTCCAGACCGGACGGAAACGATCCAAAAAAGCGGCGTAATCGCGTTCCAATTGATCCACGTCCCAGCAGCCGCGCACCAGATCGCGCAGCGCGCCAAAGCCGCCCGCCCGGTCCAGCGTGGCCTTCATGTGGACGATTTTGTCGGCCACGCCCAGCCCAGCCAACAGCCGGTGCATCGCCGCCTCGTCGCAATTGGGGTGGGCGTAGACGGTGGGGGAGGCCGCGCCGAAGCCCTGCCACAGCAGTTCGCGCTTCAGCGAATCGCGGGCGTCGGCGTCCAGCGCGTTGGGCGGCACCATCAGAATGTCCCAGCCGCGATCCCACGCGCTGGCGAGCGGCGCATAGATGCGCCGTTCGGCGGCGGCGAATCGCTCCGTCCCGCTGTCGGTCACGCGGTAGAAGCTGCGCCGCCCGATCTGGGTGTTGTCCAGCCAATCATCCTTGCACAGCCGGAAGACGGAGGTGCGGACGATCCGCTCGCTCATGCCGAAATGCGCCATCAGGTCGATCAACCCGCCGAGCCACGCCGATCCGCCATGAGGCAGCACGGCGTCGCCATAGACGGTGATGATGAGCGACTTGGCGCGGGGGGCCACCGCGTCGAGCAGTTGGGCGGCAAGGTCTTCGGGGCGGCGCGGGCGGGCCATGCGGACGAGGTGTCCTTCTGTCGGGGCGGAACGAGGCTTCTGTATACGCAACCTGCCCCATCCAGGGCCAGCGCCAAGGGCGGTTCGCCGTTCGGGCGCGCGGCGGGGCGGCTGGACAGTCGCCGATCCGGACTTTCCGTTTGACAATCATTAATGTGATACACTACGGTCATCATGTTAAAAGAAAGTGTGTCATAAAACGAAACGCCGACAATCGAGACAAACGGGATCGGAACGACCAGATCCACAGCCAAGGCGCGCAACATCCGCAAAAACCACTTTGTTCTTAAGGGCAAATTTTTTCTTCCGAAATCATTTCGTTTGAAACATTATGGTTGGCAAATCGTCCCCCGGCGCAAAACGGGGGCGCATCCAAATGGGAGGACACCATGCGTATCCGCTTGCTCTCCACCGTGGCCGCTGTGGTCGGCCTCACCCTTGGCGCCGTAGCGGGAGCGGCGTCGGCCGCCGATCCGATCAAGGTCGGGGCGATCATCTCGGCGACCGGCCCAGCCTCTTTCCTGGGCGACCCGGAAAAGAAGGTGCTGGAACTCTACGCCGACCGCGTCAACCAGGCGGGCGGCGTCGCCGGGCGTCCGGTGCAGCTCACCGTTTACGACGACGGCGGGGCGGCGGACAAGGCGGCGTCCTTCACCAAGCGCTTGATCGAAAGCGACAAGGTGGACGTCATCGTCGGCGGCACGACGACGGCGGCGACGATGGCGGCGGTCCCGCTGGTCGAACGCGGCGAGGTGCCCTTCATCTCGCTGGCGGGCGCGGTGGTGATCGTCGAGCCGGTGAAGAAGTGGGTGTTCAAGACCCCGCACACCGACCGCATGGCGGCGGAAAAGGTGATGGACGATCTGAAGAAACGTGGGCTGACCAAGCTGGCGCTGGTGTCGGAAGACTCCGGCTTCGGCAAGTCGGGCCGCGAACAGACGCTGGCCGTCGCCAAGGAGCGCGGGATCGAGCTGGTCGCCGACGAAACCTATGGCGCCAAGGACACCGACGTGACGGCGCAGCTCACCAAGATCCGCAACAACGCGGCGGCGCAGGCCGTTCTGGTGTTCGGCTTGGGGCAGGGGCCGGCGGTGGTGACGAAGAATTACCGCCAGTTGGGCATCACCCTGCCGCTCTACCAGTCGCACGGCGTGGCGTCGAAGGAATACATCCGCTTGGCGGGCGGCGCGGCGGAGGGCGTTCGGCTTCCGGCGGCGGGTCTGGTGGTGGCCTCGCAACTGGCCGACAGCGACCCGCAGAAGAAAGTCGTCGTCGAGTTCACCAAAGTTTACGAGGAGGCCTTCAGTTCGGAGGTCTCGACCTTCGCCGGTCACGCCTATGACGGGTTGATGATCGCGTTGGACGCGGTGAAGCGGGCGGGCGGCACGGACAAGGCCAAGCTGCGTGACGCCATCGAGCAGACCAAGGGCTATGTCGGCACCGGCGGCATCGTGACGATGAGCGCCAAGGACCATATGGGCCTGTCGCTCGACGCCTTCCACATGGTGGAGGTCAAGCAAGGCGATTGGGCGCTGGTGAAGTAAACGGCTCATTCCCCCGTCTCTCATTCCCCTCTCCCTCCGGGGAGAGGGTTTGATGGTCGGGAGCGCCTGAAAGCGGAAGAACGAGAATGTTCGCGGAACTGCTGCAATACATGCTGTCGGGGCTGACCATCGGCGCGATTTACGCGCTGGCCGGTCTTGGCTTCTCGATCATCTACAACGCCAGCCACGTCATCAACTTCGCCCAGGGCGAGTTCATCATGATCGGCGGCATGGCGTCGGCCACCTTGACCGCGTCGGGCGTTCCGCTGCCGCTGGCGATCCTGATCGGTTGCGGCGGGGCGATGCTGGTCGGCGTGGCCGTGGCGAAATTCGCGGTGGAACGGGCGCGCGACGCCTCCACCGTCACCCTCATCATCATCACCATCGGCGCGTCGATCTTCCTGCGCGGCTTGGCGGAGCTGGTTTGGGGCAAGGATTTCAAGCGGCTTGACGCCTTTTCCGGGGAAACGCCGATCCAGTTTCTCGGCGCGTCGATGCAACCGCAATCGCTGTGGGTGGTCGGCTGCGCGGGCGTGCTGATCGTCGCCATCGGCCTGTTCTTCAACAAGACGCTGACCGGCAAGGCGATGCTGGCCACCTCGCACAACCGGCTGGCCGCGCAACTGGTCGGCATCGACGTGAAACGGGTGGTGCTGGCCTCCTTCGCGCTGTCGGCGGCCTTGGGGGCGGTCGGCGGGGCGGTGGTCGCGCCCATCACCTTCTCCTACACCGAGATGGGCATCATGCTGGGGCTGAAGGGTTTCACCGCCGCCGTGCTGGGGGGCTTGGGCCATGGGCCGGGCGCCGTCGCCGGGGGCTTGATCGTCGGCGTCGCCGAGGCGTTGGGCGCGGGCTACATCTCGTCCGCTTACAAGGACGCGGTCGCCTTCGTCATCATCCTGGCCGTCCTTCTCTTCATGCCGAACGGCCTGTTCGGCAAACGCGGCGCCGAGCGGGTGTAAGGGGATCGATCGGATGAACCGCATTCTTCATGGCCGTTTGACCGGCCTGGCCGTTTTGGGCGCGATCATCGCCGTCCTGCCGGTCTTCCTGACCAACAATTTCTACCTCGACGTGGCGATCCTCGCCGGGTTCAACGCGGTGGTCTGCGTCGGCCTGAATTTGCTGATCGGCTACGCCGGGCAAATCAGTCTGGGCCATGCCGGATTCTTCGGGATCGGCGCCTACGCGTCGGGCGTTTTGGTCGGCGTCTATGGTTGGCCGCCCATCGCCGCCCTGCTGGCCGGGGCGGTCTTCGTCGGCGTCCTCGCCTTCGCCGTGGCCAAGCCGATCTTGCGGTTGAAGGGCCATTATCTGGCGATGGCGACGCTGGGCATCGGCATCATCGTCTCCATTGTGCTGCGCACCGAAAGCGGCCTGACCGGCGGTCCCGACGGCATGATGGTCGAGCCGTTCAAAATCTTCGGCGTCGAGCTGTATGGCGAAAAAATTTGGTACTGGGTCGTCGGCGTTCTGCTGTTCGTCGTGGTCTGGCTGTCCTTGAACCTGATCGACAGCCCGATGGGCCGGGCGCTGCGCGCGGTCCACGGGTCGGAGGTCGCGGCGGAGGTGGTCGGCGTCGACACCGCGCGCTTCAAGGTCATGGTCTTCGTGCTGTCGGCGGTGTTCGCCAGCGTGGCGGGCAGCCTGTTCGCCCATTACGCCGGCCTCATCACCCCGGCCAAGGCCGATTTTTTCAAATCCATCGAACTGGTCACGATGGTGGTGTTCGGCGGCATGGCCTCCACCTTCGGGGCGGTGGTCGGCGCGGTCGTGCTGACCCTGCTGCCGCAGGCGCTGACCGTGTTCCAGGACTATCAGCAGATCGTGCTGGGCGCGATCCTGATGGCGACCATGGTCTTCATGCCGAAGGGGCTGCTTCCCACCCTGGCCGGATTTCTCCCGTCGCGGAGGCGGGCATGACCATGCTGACAGCGCAAAAACCGTCTTCCGACGCCGCGCCCGCCGCCCGGCGCGCGGGGCCGCCCCTGCTGCGGGTGGAAAATCTCAGCCGCGAGTTTGGCGGCGTGCTCGCCATCGGCGATCTCAGCTTCACCGTGGCGGCGGGGGACATCCATTCGATCATCGGGCCGAACGGGGCGGGCAAGACGACGCTCTTCAACCTCGTCACCGGCGTCTACAAGCCCTCGGGCGGGCGGGTGCTGTTCGACGGGGCCGACGTGTCGGGGCAGGCGCCCTACAAGCTGGCGGCGCGCGGCATGTCGCGCAGCTTCCAGAATTTGCAGATCTTCTTCAACATGACGGCGCTGGAAAACGTCATGGTCGGGCGGCATCTGCATCTGGACACCCGTCTGCTGCCCGCGCTGTTCCGCTTCCCCTCGCTGGTCCGCAAGGATTCCGAAGCCCGCGACCGGGCGGCGCAGTTGATGGCCGACGTCGGTCTGTCGCGCTACGTCGGGGCGGACGCTGATTCCATGCCCTATGGCGCGCTGAAACGGCTGGAAATCGCCCGCGCGCTGGCGTCGGAGCCGAAAATGCTGCTGCTCGACGAACCGGCGGCGGGGCTGAACGCCACCGAAAGCCGGGAAATCGACGCGGTCATCAAGAAGGTCGCCGCCAGCGGCGTCACCATCATCCTGGTCGAACACGACATGAAGATGGTGATGGGGATTTCCGATCACATCACCGCGCTGAATCACGGGCGCAAGCTGGCCGAAGGAACCCCGGCGGAGGTGGCGGCCAACCCCGACGTCATCGCCGCCTATCTCGGCGCGGCCCCGTAAGGAACCGGATCCATGCTTCTGGAAATTGACGGTCTGAACAGCCATTACGGGCGCATCCACGCGCTGAAATCGGCCAGCCTGACGGTGCGCGAGGGCGAGCTGGTGGCGCTGGTCGGCGCCAACGGCGCGGGCAAGACGACGCTGCTGCGCACCCTGTCGGGCGTTCACCCGGCGTCGAGCGGCGTCGTCAAATTTGACGGCCTCGACATCACCCGGATGAAGGCGGTGCGCCGCGTCGCCGAGGGGGTGATCCAGGTGCCGGAAGGCCGCCAGCTTTTCGGCCCGCAATCGGTCGAAGACAATCTGCGGCTCGGCGCCTTCCGCCGGGGCAGCGGTGATCCCGGCGGCGATCTGGAGCGTCTTTACGAGATGTTCCCGATGCTGCGGGTCAAGCGCGACCAACCGGCGGGCACCCTGTCGGGCGGCCAGCAGCAGATCGTCGCCTTGGGCCGCGCGCTGATGGCCAAGCCGCGCCTGCTGCTGCTCGACGAACCCAGCATGGGCCTCGCCCCGCTGCTGGTGGCCGAGATTTTCGAGGCGGTGCAGCGGCTCAAGCGTGAGGGCGTCACCATCCTGCTGGTCGAGCAGAACGCCCACGCCGCCCTGTCCATCGCCGACCGAGGCTATGTCATCGAAACCGGCGAGATCGTGCTGAGCGACACCGGCCCGGCGTTGTTGAGCAACGAGCGGGTGCGCCAAGCCTATCTGGGCCTTTGATCTTTTTCAGAAAACAGAGGACGGGAACCCATGTCCAGCACCGCGCCGACCAAAGCCTTCGCCTCCACCGGCGATCTTGAGCCGAAGACCGTCACCTTCGCCGAACTGGCGCCCGGCGCCTACGCCTACACCGCCGAGGGCGACCCCAACACCGGCATCATCGTCGGCGACGACGGCGTGATGGTGATCGACGCCCAGGCCACGCCGCTGATGGCGGAAGACGTCATCGCCAAGGTCCGCGCCGTGACCGACAAGCCGATCAAATACGTGTTGCTGACCCATTACCACGCCGTGCGCGTGCTGGGCGCGTCGGGCTACAAGGCCGAGCACATCATCGCCAGCCGCGACACCTATGATTTGATCGTCGAGCGCGGCCAGCAGGATTATGAATCGGAGCTTGGCCGCTTTCCCCGCCTGTTCCAGGGCGCAGATTCGATCCCCGGCCTGACGTGGCCGACCATCGTCTTTGAAAAGCATATGACCCTGTGGCTGGGCAAGACGCGGGTCGAGATCATGCAGCTTGGGCGCGGCCACACCAAGGGCGACACGGTGGCGTGGCTGCCCGACAGCAAGGTTCTGTTCTCCGGCGATCTGGTGGAGTTCGGCGCCACCCCCTACACCGGCGACGCCTATTTGCAGGAATGGCCGACGACGCTCGACGCCCTGTCGGCGCTGAAGCCGGAAAAGCTGGTGCCGGGCCGGGGCGACGCGCTGACCACGCCGGAGCTGTGCGCCCAGGCGATTGACGAGACCAAGGCGTTCCTGACCGCCATGTATGGCTCGGTGGCGGCGGCGCGGGCGGCCGGGGCCTCGCTGGGCGACGCCTTCGCCCAGACGCGCAGCGCGTTGGCGCCGCGTTTTGGCCAATGGGTGATCTTCGAGCATTGCCTGCCGTTCGACGTCTCGCGCGCCTATGACGAGTCCGGCGGCGTCCGCGACCCGCGCATCTGGACCGCCGAGCGCGACCGCGACATGTGGGCGGCGTTGCAGGTCTGATCGTTCGGCGTAAAATCGTCCGCCGACAAGCGTCCTGCCCCCTCTCCCGCGTCAAGCGGGGGAGGGATGGGGAGGGGGCAAGGCGACGCGCCGCAACCACCTCCCTCCAGGAACTCCGCCCCGTGAAGCTCCACAGCTATTTCCGCTCCTCCGCCGCCTATCGGGTGCGTATCGCCTTGAACCTCAAGGGCTTGCAGCCGGAGATGGCCTTCGTCCATCTGCGCCATGGCGAGCAGACGCAGCCGCCCTTCGCCGCGCTGAACCCGGAAAAGCTGGTCCCGGCGTTGGAGGTCGATGGCGAGACGCTGACCCAATCGCTGGCGATCATCGAGTATCTCGACGAAACCCACCCGACGCCGCCCCTGTTGCCGTCCGATCCGCTGGGCCGGGCGTGGGTGCGGGCGCTGGCGCTGGCGGTGGCCTGCGACATTCACCCGCTCGACAATTTGCGGGTGCTGAAGCATTTGAAATCCGCCATGGGCCATGGGCAGGCGGAGGTCGATGGCTGGTACCGCCATTGGATCGCCGTGGGCCTTGGCGCGTTGGAAACCAAGCTGGCCGGGGACGCGCGGACCGGGCGCTTCTGCCACGGCGACACGCCGGGGTTGGCCGACATCCTGCTGGTTCCGCAGATCTACAACGCCCGCCGGATGGAGTGCCCGCTCGACGGTTTCCCGACCCTGCTGCGCATTGACGCGGCCTGTCGCGAACTCCCTGCCTTCCTCGCGGCGGCCCCGGAAAATCAGCCCGACGCCGAGGGGTGACGCCGCCCAGCCATGCCGCCGCCGCCGGGTTTCCCGCAGCTTTCCCGGTTCACCGACTGCGCCGCGTGGTATAAGGAAAGACAGTCTTTTGCGCTGCGTCATCATGGCGACGGCGGAACGGATGGCGCAGGCGGATGGGCGAGCGGCGGGACGATGCTGGGCAATTTCTCATCAGTGGCCTATGACCTTGCCGAGAACATCGCGGCAAGCGCCTTCGTCGTTCTGGCCTACACCTTCATCATCCGCCGGTCCGACGGTTGGGGCCGTCGCATCCGCCAGGGCATGTTCGGGCTGTTCATGGGCTTGACCATCATTTTCACGATGGTCCATCCGATCAACATCCAACCCGGTATTTTCATTGACGCGCGTTCCCCGCTGGTCGGTTTGACCACGCTGTTCGGCGGGCCGTTCGCGGGCCTGATGGCGGCGCTGGTCGGTGGCGGTTATCGGGTGTGGCTGGGCGGCGCCGGCATGCCGGCCGGGGTGATGAACGTCGCGTTGTCCCTGTTGGTCGGCATCGCCTTCGCTCGTTGGATTCATCGTCGCGCCACGCCGATGCGGGCGGTGGATCTGCTGATATTCGGCTTCCTGCTGAGCGTCGTGACGATGAGCACGCTGGCGCTGCTGCCCAGTTGGGATCTGGCGTTGGAGGTGCTGACCAAGACCGGCCTGCCGCTGCAAATCATCATTCCGATCGGCACGCTGTTTCTGGGCGGTCTGCTGCTGCGCGAGCAGCGCCAGCGCGACGCCGAGTTGCTGGTGGCTGAGAGCGAGTCGCGCTATCGCCTGCTGGCCGACAATGTGACCGATCTGATTTTGGTCATGCGGGCGGATCGCACGGTCGCCTATGTGTCGCCGTCGGTGCGCGAGATTTTGGGGTATGACCCGGACGAGCTTATCAATCGGCTTCCGCTGGGGTTTGTGCACCCCGATGACCAGCAACACGCCCTCAGCGCCTTTTCTGGAATGCAGGCCGGGACGCCGACTCTAACCATAACCCACCGGCTTCTTCATAAGGATGGTCGTTATCTGTGGGTGGAGTCGAGCATGCGCCCGGCCCGCAACGACGATGGCGGCTTCAACGTGGTCGCCGCCATTCGCGACGTGACCGAACGCAAGCGGTACGAGGCGCAACTCCACGACGCCCGGTCGGAAGCGGAGTCGGCGAATCGGGTCAAATCCGAATTTCTCGCGGCGATGAGCCACGAGATCCGTACGCCGTTGAACGGGGTGATCGGTTTCGCCGACCTGCTGCTCGGCACCGATCTGACGCCGGAGCAACGCCAGTATGTCGCGCTTCAGCGCGAGGCTGGGCGCGGGCTGCTGGCGATCATCGGCGACATCCTGGATTACTCCAAGATCGAGGCGGGCAAGCTGGAGCTTGAGGAGCGCCCCTTCGACCTGCACCGGCTGATGCGCGATTGCCGGGATCTGATGAGCAACGCCGCGTCGCAAAAGGGGCTGCTGCTGCAATTGGCGCTGGGCGTGTCGGTGCCGCGCTATGTGCGCGGGGACGAGGCGCGCATCCGCCAAATCCTGCTGAATCTGGTCGGCAACGCGGTGAAATTCACCGAACAGGGATCGGTGCTGCTCTCCGTTGGGCAATTGTCGGGGGAGGAGACGCCGGTCGAGGGGGGCGCTGCCCCTTTGATGCGTTTTTCCGTCAGCGACACGGGCGCCGGCATTCCGTTGACCGAACAGCCCAACCTGTTTCAGCGTTTCAGCCAGGGCGACCGTTCCACCACCCGCCGCTATGGCGGGACCGGACTGGGGTTGATTATCTCCAAACAACTGTCCGAACTGATGGGCGGGCGCATCGGTTTTCAGAGCAGCCCCGGTGTGGGCAGCACTTTTTGGTTTGAAATCCCCCTGCCCATCGCCGCCGAGATTCGCGCGGTCGCCGAACAGCCCGCGTCCAGCGGCCAAGCCCGCGCCGGTCGCATTCTGTTGGCCGAAGACGTGCCAATGAACCAGATCGTGACCTCGTCCATTCTCTGCAAGGCCGGGCATACGGTCGAGGTGGCGGAAGACGGTTTGGCCGCCGTCGAAGCGCTGCGCGCGGGCGCGTTCGATCTGGTCCTGATGGACATGCAGATGCCGCGCATGGACGGGTTGCAGGCGACCGCCGAAATCCGCCGGATGCCGGGCCAGCGGGGCGGCATCCCAATCATCGCCCTGACCGCCAACGCGCTGGCCGACCAGTTGCAGCGCTGCTTGGACGCGGGCATGAACGACCATGTGACCAAACCGATTGACCGCGACACCCTGTTGAGCGCCGTGGACCGCTGGTTGGGCGCGGAGCCGGAGGCCCAGGCCGCCGTGCTGGCCGGGGTGGAGACGCCCGCCGACCCGGTGCTGAACCGGGCCAAGCTCGACACGCTGGCGGAGACGTTGGGGCCGGAGGCGATGCCCCGCTTCATCATCGGCACAATGAGCGAACTGGCCTTGCGCATCGACCGGATTCTGGAGGCCGAACGGCTGAAGGACGCCGGGTTCGACGCGCACGCCATGGTGTCTTTGGCGGGCAATCTGGGGCTGGTCGAGCTGTCGCGGCTGGCCCGTTCGCTTCAGCACGCCTGCGAGCAGGAGCGGCCCGACGCGCTGGCGCTGAAGGAGCAGGTGCGCGAAGCGGTCAACCGCGCCTCGCACGCGCTGCACAGCGCCGTGCCGGGGGGGCTGGAAACGGTCGTGGCGCAGGGGACCGACGCGTAAGGGGGCGCGATCCTCAGCGCCGATTTTCAGCGGTTGACGATCAACGCGACCCCGGCGACGGCGACGGCGGCGCCAGCCCAGGCCCCCAGACCCGGACGCTGGCCGGTCCACAGCCACAGCATCGGCAGAATCAAAACCGGGCTGAGCGCCGACAGGGTGGCGACTACCCCGGCGTTGCCGTTCGCCAGGGCGACCAGCAGCAGCGTCATCCCAAGCCCGATGCCGATGAACCCATTCACCACGACTTGAAGGGCGATGCGCGGCGTCAGCTTGCCGCCAAAGCCCAGCGTCTGGCCTGGCAACAGGCCGATCAACGCCAGCATCACCGCCGCCGCCGTCACCCGCACCGCCGCAGCCGCCACCGGATCGGTTCCCGCCGCCATCACCGGCTTGGCGATGATCGAGCCGACCGCCTGCCCGCAGGCCCCAATCAGGCAGACGCAGACGCCCGCCAACAGGCTTCCCCGCACGGCTTCCCAGGAATGGCTGGAACCAGAACGCAGGGCGACCGCCAGCATCACCCCCAGCGTCACCAACATGATGCCCAGCGTCGTCCAGGGGCCTAACGCCTCGCCCAGCACGATCCAGCCCAACAGCGCGGTCAAGGGAGCGTTGGCGGCGTAAATCACGACGTTCCGGCGGGGACCAAGGCGGCTGAGCGACCAGAACAGCGCCAGATCCCCCATCACGATGCCGGTGGCGCCGGACAGGACCAGCATCAGAACGGCGTTGGCGTCCAGCGTTTGCCAGCCGCCCAACGACGCGGTGGCGACCAACAACCCGCAGGACACCACGCACAGGCGCAGCCGGTTGAAGGCGATGGAGCCGAGCGCCCGAACCGGGCCGATGGCGATCAAACCGCCGACCGCCCAACACAGCGCGGTGCCGAGCGCGGCCAAGGTTGCAAGCATGATGATGACAAGACCGATGGTTGAAGCGGCCCGCACTCTACGACGCCCGGCGTCTGCCCGCGAAATGTGCAACGCGCATGGCCGGAACGCCTTTGCGCGGCAGCGCCGGGCGGCGCTCTGCGGGCGGTTTTTCAGAAATCGACGCGGGAAAACCCCGATTCGCGTCAAGGCGGCTTGCCAAGCGGCCCGCAACGGGCGATGTGTGATGATTGCGCCCGCCCGCGAGGTTTGAGGGCGCCGTTTCTGTTCCGCCGGAGTTTGGGTATCCCCATGAGTCAGCCGCCGCCCCGTCAGCATGTCTATCGCCAACCCAACGTCGTCGGCACCCAGGTGACGGCCACCGTCAAGTGGTTCGACCCGGAGCGCGGCTTTGGTTTCGTCACGCTTGGTCCGGCGGGCAAGGACGCGCTGATTCCCGCCTCCATCGTTGTTCCCGCCGGGCACGCGACCTTGCCGGAGGGGGCCACCGTGGTGGTCGATCTGGTCGAGGACCGCAAGGGCCAGCAGGTCAGCGTTCTGCACTCCGTCGATCTGTCCACCGCGATGCCCGCGCGCCCGCGCATGGGTGATCGGGGCGGCGACCGTGGGGGAGATCGCGGCGGGTTCCGGGATCGCGGCGGGGATCGCGGCGGCTTCGGTGATCGTGGCGGCGAGCGTGGCGGCGAGCGCAATTACGGCCCCCGTCCGGGCGGCTTTGGCGCGCGCGATGGCGGTCGTGATGGTGGGCGCGACGCCGGGCCGCGCGGCGCGGCGCCCCGTCGGTCGGCGGATTCCGGTCCGACCTCGGAAATGACCGGCACGGTCAAGTGGTTCAACAGCGGCAAGGGCTTTGGCTTCGCCACCCCCGACGCCGGTGGCCGCGACGTCTTCATCCCTGCCCGCGCGCTGGAACGAGCCGGTCTGCACGGTCTGGACGATGGCCAGCGCGTGCGGATGACCGTCCGTCAGGGCGAAAAAGGCATGGAAGCGGTCAGCCTGTCGGCGGAGTGACGGGCTGGGTCTGAATTTTTTGATCCACAGATGAACACAGACAAACACAGATAGACAGGAAGGATGAGTCCTTCGCCTTTTGCGTCGGATTCGTCTCTCTTAAAATATCTGTGTCCCTCTGTGTTCATCTGTGGACAAAAATCACCGCGACGTTGCGATCACCCCAGCCAATAGAGCGGGTTGACGCCGAACAGCCAGGGATGGGCGGTTAGCATCGCCACATAGGCCGCAGCCCCGCCGACCAACCGCGCCCACCCGATTTCACCCAGCGCAACCCGCCATCCGCCAATTGGCGCAGGCCACGGCAAAAGACGGGTCGCCGCGCGGAAGGCTTGACCGCCGGGGCTGCGGCTCAGGATGATCTCGTTTTTGACGATGGCGAACAGGGCGATGGCGGCCATGGTGACGAACAGAACCACCCGTCGCCCGTCGCCGGTGGCGTTCAGATGCAACAGCGCCCACGCCAACAGCCCCAAACTGCCCGGACAGCGGCTGATCCGGTAGATCCCGCGCTGCGGGTTGGGGGCGTCGAGCGCGCCAAAGCGCGTGGTGAGTCTTGCGGTCAGCAGGATGAAGACCAGCGGCATGGCGACGACCACCAGAGGCGCCGCCCAACCCGCCGGGGTGAACAGAACCTCCCCACCATCAGCGGCGCGGTAGGCCAAGACGAACAGGGCCAGCGTCGCCAGCGATCCCAACGAATGCAGGGCGATGAAGCCGGGACGGCCCAGCCGCGCGATCAAAGCGGGGCGAACCCCGGGCCAGGACGGCGCGGCGTGGCTGAGAAACAGAAGCGTGGCGGCGAGCAGAAGGGGTGCGGTCATGATCGCCATTCCATCCAGGTCAATCGTCCATCGCCTTGACCGCGATCAAGCGGCCAGCGCGTCGCTTATCCCTGGACCGCCGCTTTTGCCCGGCGCGATGGCGCCTTGGCCCCCTTGCAGGCGGTGTAGCCGTCGGGGGTGAGCTGACCAAAGGTGATGCCGGCGCCTTTGGGGATCGCCGCCAACCCGCTCAAGCCCAACTCTTGCGTGGCGGCCAGCGCGATTCGCCCGCAGGCTTCGGCGTCGCTGCCCGCCCGATGATGCTCCAGGGCGATGCCGAGGAAATCGGCCAGATGGTTCAGCTTGTGCGCCGTCAGCGTTGGCCACGCCCGCCGGGCCAGCGTCACCGTGCACAGATAGGGGCACACCGGCCAGACCAACCCGTAATCGGTCAGGGTGTGGCGCAGCACGCTGAGGTCAAAGGCGGCGTTGTGGGCCAGGATCAGGCGGCCATCCAGCCGCTCGCGCAGCCGCGCCCAAACGGCGGGAAACTCCGGGGCGTCGGCGACGTCGTCGGCCCGGATGCCGTGGATGGCTGAGTTGAACGGGTTGAAGCGCATCTCGCGCGGGCGGATCAGATGCTCCTCGGTCGCCGTCACCCGGCCATTCTCAATCCAGGCGACGCCGATGGAACAGGCGCTGGTGCGGGATTCATTGGCGGTTTCGAAATCGATGGCGACCGCGAGGTCGCCGTTGCTCGTCGCAAACAGCATGGGGAACCCGGTGTCAGGGGCGGATCAGCCGGGCAACCTCATCGGGCAACGAGCCGTCCAGCGCCATGAGCTGTACCTTGAACAGGCTGGCCACCGCCATGGAATCCGTGATCTCGCCGCGCATCGCCATCGCCACCGTCTCGGCGAAGGGCACGCGGCGGACGGCCAGAACCTCGGTGTCGTCGGGGCAGGCGGTTCCCTGCTCCAACCCCCAGGCGAGGAAGGTGTGGGCGACCTCGTCGGTGATGCAGTTCGACAGGTGCAGAGTCATCAAGGGCAACCAGTGGCGCGCGGTCTGTCCGGTCTCCTCCAGCAACTCGCGCGCGGCGGATTTTTGCGGATCGACGCTTTTGTCTCCGCCGCCTTCCGGGATTTCCCAACTGTATTGTTCCAGCGGAAAGCGGTATTGGCCAACCAAGGTGACGCGGCCTTGATCGTCGATCGGCACCACGCCGGTGGCGACGCCGCGCGGGCGGACGACGCCGTAAATGCCGGGATTTCCCTTGGGCGTCAGCACCTTGTGCTCCACCACCTCGATCCAGGCGTTTTCGTATTTGGTCGTGCTGGTCAGCACCGTCCAGGGATTGCCGGTCTCTTGCGGCACGCCGAAGCCCTCCGTTGATTGCGGGCGGACTATAGGCAGCCGCCCGTTCCCCCGCAACAGTTCAACCAGGACAAAACTAGATAAAATTTTCTCTGAATTAGTCGCAACCAAAAGGAAATCGTTAAATATTGGTTTCTTGACAGACAACATCGGCGCGCTTACTTCTAGAAACAAGAAGAAAAGATGGCGAGGGCGCTATCGGAAAATTTAATTAAAATTCTTTTCAACTGAGCGGATGGGCGGAGGGCATGACGTTGGTTCCGCGCGATCTCGAACGATGGCAGAATCCGAATTGGCGCACCCGGTTGGCGGCGTGGTGGGAAGGCTATGACCTGTCCCGCGTTCCGCGCCAGTCGCCGCGCTCGTCCGGTCGTTCGTCCTTTGATCGTCGCCCGAACTTTCGCCCGGTCAACGCGGTGGGCGGCGCCGGTGGGCTGCCGGTCGCCGGGCCGACCTCGCCCTTGCCCGCCGCGCTGGCGGTCGAAGCGGCGGCGGAAGCGCCCGCGTCCGAGACGGGCAACCCGGAACTGGACCGTCTGTCCCTGATGCAGCTTGACCGCCATGGCGAGCCGGTGTGGTCGCCCGCCCGCAGCGAGGGCGCGCAACTGCTGTGGGGGGAGGATCTGACTGGGCCGGGCGATTCGCAATGGATGGTCGATTCGGCGCGCCCCTTTGGCCTGAACGCGGCCAAGAGCGTGCTGGATCTGTCCGCCGGGCTGGGCGGGGCGGCGCGGGCGTTGGTCAACACCTGCGACACCTGGGTGACGGGGTTGGAGCCGTCACCGCTCCTGGCCAAGCTGGCGATGGACCGCTCCAAGGCGCTGGGCGTGTCGAAAAAGGCGCCGATCACCCATTATGACCCGGAGCATTTCAACCAGGCGGGCAGCTTTGATCTGGTGATGGCCGACCGCGTCATCCACCGGGTCCGCGACAAGGAGGCGTTCCTTGACCGCATCGGCGATTGCGTCAAGCCCAAGGGCGGCATCCTGATGTTCGATTACGTCATCGACGGCACGCCGGGTTCCTGGGACAATTGGAACACATGGCGGGAAGAGGAGCCGATGGAGGTCTATCCCTGGACCGGAACCCGTCTGGCCGATGAACTCACCCAGCGCAACCTGGATCTCCGCATCAGCGAAGACTTGACGCAACTGCACCGCCGCCAAATCATCGAGCGGGTGCGCAAGCTGGGCGAAACGCTGAAAAACTGCGCGCCCACCGGCCCGGTCCTGCGCGCGCTGGCGCGGGAACTGAATCTGTGGTGGTCGCGCTTGTCCGTGCTGGGGAATGGTCTGCGGTTTTGCCGCTATGTCGCGATCAAACCGGGTTGACGACCACGACCGCTGACCCGCTCCACGGTTGGTTACAGCTCCATGTTCGCTGTGAAATCAGCCTGTAAGACCATTGAGGTTTCGGACGTGATGTTCACACGCTAAATTGTCCGCGCATCATTGTTGTCTGAAGGGTGATTGAAACATGCGCGGTGTGGCTTTTTGGTTTCTTCTCATTGCGGCGCTGTGCGCGCTGCTTGGCATGGTGAGCGGCGTCGTGATGGCGGCGGCGCAGGATCATTCCCTCTCCCCGGCCCACGCCCATCTCAACCTGTTGGGTTGGGTGTCGATGGCGATTTTTGGTTTCTACTATCATCTTGTGCCCGAGGCGTCGGCTCGCCCGCTGGCGCGGCTGCATTTGGGGCTGTCGGTCGTCGCCACCATTCTGTTCACGCCGGGAATCATTCTGGCGATTCGCGGGCAGACGGAGGTGTTGGCGCAGGTTGGCGCGCTGCTCACCATCGCCTCGATGCTGGTGTTCCTGGTCACGGTGGCGCGGCATCGGCCAACTGGCCGTATGGCGAAAGTCTAGCGCGCGCGAACGTCCAAAGCGGGCGGGGGCGATCCATATCATCCAGGCGAGATTTTCGCTGACGACCACCCCCGCCCATGGAGACGTCCCGTGACCATCGCCACCGGCCAGGACACGCTGAAGACCCGCCGTTCCCTTGACGCCGCTGGGCAGAGTTTTGATTATTTCAGCCTGAAGGCGGCGGAAGAGGCGGGGCTGGGCGATCTGTCGCGCTTGCCCTTTTCGCTGAAAGTGCTGCTGGAAAATCTTCTGCGTTTCGAGGATGGCCGCACGGTGTCCGTCGCCGACGTCACGGCGGTGGCGCAATGGCTGGTGGACCGGCGGTCGGATCGGGAAATCGCCTACCGTCCGGCCCGCGTGCTGATGCAGGATTTTACCGGCGTTCCGGCGGTTTGCGATCTGGCGGCGATGCGCGAGGCGATGGCGGCGCTGGGCGGCGATCCGACCCGCATCAACCCGTTGGTGCCGGTCGATCTGGTCATCGACCATTCCGTGATGGTCGATTATTTCGCCAGCGCCGACGCCTTCGCCAAGAACGTCGCCTTCGAGTTCGAGCGCAATCTGGAGCGTTACGCCTTCCTGCGTTGGGGCCAGACGGCGTTTGACAATTTCCGCGTCGTGCCGCCCGGCACCGGCATCTGCCATCAGGTGAACATCGAGCATCTGGCCCAAGTGGTGTGGACCGACGCCGACCCGTCGGGCCACCGGGTGGCTTACCCCGACACGCTGGTCGGCACCGACAGCCACACCACGATGGTCAACGGCTTGGCCGTGCTCGGCTGGGGCGTCGGCGGGATCGAGGCGGAAGCGGCGATGCTGGGCCAGCCGATCTCCATGCTGATTCCCGAGGTCGTCGGCTTCAAGCTGACCGGACGGATGAAAGAGGGCAACACCGCCACCGATCTGGTGCTGACCGTCACCCAGATGCTGCGCAAAAAGGGCGTGGTCGGCAAATTCGTCGAGTTTTTCGGGCCGGGTCTCGACAGCCTGAGCCTGCCCGACCGCGCCACCATCGCCAACATGGCCCCGGAATATGGCGCGACCTGCGGCATCTTCCCAATCGACGCCGAGACCATCCGCTATCTGACCTTCACGGGGCGCGACGCCGACCGGGTGGCGCTGGTTGAGGCCTACGCCAAGGCGCAAGGGATGTGGCGCGACGCCGACAGTCCCGATCCGTTTTTCACCGAGGTGATGGAACTGGACATGGCGACGGTCGAACCGTCGCTGGCCGGTCCGCGTCGCCCGCAGGACCGCGTCGCCCTGTCCAACATGGCGTCGAGCTTCGCCGCCGAACTGACCGGCTCCTTCAAAGCCGCCGAGCCGAACAAGGCGGTTCCGGTGACGGGCGGTGATTACAGTCTGGAGCATGGGGCGGTGGTGATCGCCGCCATCACCTCCTGCACCAACACGTCGAACCCCGCCGTGCTGGTCGCCGCCGGTCTGGTCGCCAAAAAGGCGGTGGAAAAAGGGTTGCGGCAAAAGCCCTGGGTCAAGACCTCGCTGGCCCCCGGATCGCAGGTGGTCAGCGATTATCTGGCCAAGGCCGGGTTGCAGCCCTACCTGGATCAGCTTGGCTTCAACGTCGTCGGCTATGGCTGCACCACCTGCATCGGCAATTCCGGCCCGTTGCCCGACGCCGTCGCGGCGGCGGTGGAGGGGGGCGATCTGGTGGTCGCCGCCGTGCTGTCGGGCAACCGCAATTTTGAAGGCCGCGTCAACCCGCACACCCGCGCCAACTACCTCGCCTCGCCGCCGCTCTGCGTCGCCTACGCGCTGGCGGGCAATTTGCGGGTTGATCTGACCCGCGACGCGCTGGGAGTCGGGGCGGACGGGCAGCCGGTCTATCTCAAGGACATCTGGCCGACCAACCAGGAGGTTCAGGCGGTCATCGACGCGTCGCTGACCGCCGCGATGTTCCGCGACCGCTATTCCAACGTTTTCCAGGGGCCGGAGGCGTGGCGGAGCATCGCCACGGCGCAGGGGCAGACCTATCGGTGGCAGGACAGCTCCACCTATGTGAAGCGCCCGCCTTTCTTCGATGGGTTGACCGCGACGCCCGATCCGGTGTCGGACGTGCGGGGCGCCCGCGCGCTGGCTGTGTTCGGTGATTCGATCACCACCGACCATATTTCCCCGGCGGGGTCGATCAAGACGACCAGCCCGGCGGGGGCCTATCTGGTCGGCCATCAGGTCCGCCCGCAGGATTTCAACTCCTACGGCGCCCGGCGCGGCAATCATGAGGTGATGATGCGCGGAACCTTCGCCAACATCCGCATCCGCAACGAGCTGCTGCCCGGCGTCGAAGGCGGCGAGACCCGCCATTATCCCTCCGGCGAGAGGCTGCCGATCTACACCGCCGCCATGCGTTACGCGGAGGAGGGCGTGCCGCTGGTCATCGTCGCCGGGAAGGAATACGGCACGGGGTCCTCGCGCGACTGGGCGGCGAAGGGAACCCGGCTGCTGGGCGTCAAGGCGGTCATCGCCGAGAGCTTCGAGCGCATCCACCGTTCCAATCTGGTCGGGATGGGCATTCTGCCCTTGCAGTTCATGGACGGGCTGACCCGCGCCGACCTGCGGCTGGACGGGTCGGAGCGTTTCGACATCGCCGGGGTCGAGGAGGGGTTGCGCCCGCGCAAGGACATGATCCTGACCCTGACCCGCGCCGATGGCGCGCGGGAAAACCACAGCCTGCTCCTGCGCATCGACACGGTGGACGAGGTGGATTACTACCGCAATGGCGGGGTTCTGAACGCGGTGCTGCGCAGCTTGGCGCGGTGATCGCGCCGCCTTCGCGACCGTCTGACGGGGCTTTGCCGACGGCGTAGGCCGATTCGCCGGTCGCTGACCGACGCCGCCGGAAAGTCCCTAGCCAAACCGTCCCGACAAGTGTGTTGCGCCGCCCTTGTCGGGGAAAGTTTGGCGCGCTTGGTTGGCGATGCGTCCTTTCGTTGCGCAGGGGCGGCCCGGTCGCCCCTGGCTTTGCTGCGCCGCCAAAAAATCTCTAGAGATTGCACCCCCTTGACCATGTCTGCGCTTTTCTTTGGTCCGATATCTGCGATACCGTTTTTCCTATGTCTGGAAAGATCATCGCCGTTGGAAATCTGAAGGGTGGCACCGGCAAAAGCACGGTGGCCATCAACTTGGCGTGCGCGCTGCGAAACGGCGGGAAGGCGACGGTCGCCGTCGTTGACGCCGACGGGCAGGGCACCGCCAGCGACTGGGGCGCCAAGGGCCAGTTGGGCCTGACGGTGCACGCGCTTCCTTTTGAAGAGACGCAAGGCACGGGGCATGGCGCCAGCCATGCGGACGGTGTGGAGAGTGGGGGCGCGGCGAATTGGGGCGCGGTGGTCGATGGCCTGAAGGCCGATCATGATTTCGTCGTGATCGACCTGCCGCCGCAATTGAGCGACGCGATCCTCAAAGCCCTGGTCGCCGCCAACCTGTTTGTCGTGCCGGTGACGGCCAGCGGCGCCGACCTTAAGGCGACGACCAAGGCCATTGAGCTGTTGCAGCGCGCGCGGGCCTTGCGCGACGACGGGCGCCCCGCCTGTCTGCTGGTGCCGTCGCGGGTTGACCGCCGCACCGCCGCCGGCAAGGAAATCGAGGCGGTCCTCCATGATTTTGGCGAGCCGGTCGCCCCGGCCATCGGCCAGCGCACCGCCCATGTCGACGCCTTCACGGCGGGCGAATGGGTCGGATCCTACGCGCCCCGGTCGGCGGCCCATGGGGAAATTGAAGTTCTCGCGGCTATTGTCAAAAGGGTGAAGTGATGGCCCCCAGGAAGCGCCCTTCTTTGCGCGACAACCTCACCCCCAGCGACGCCGCCCCGCCGACCGTCAAGACGCGGGTGAATTCCAAGGCGAAAGCCGCGCCGGTTGACGCCCCGCCGGTCGCGGTCACGGTCGAGGCCGTGGAGGCCCCCGTTGCGGTGGTGGAGCCGGTCGTCGCTGTCGCGGCGGACGAGGCGCCGCCGGTCGCGGTGGTCGTCGTTCCTGAAGAGGCTGTGGTTTCCGAACGCGTCGAGGCTGTGTCCGCCGACGCGCCGCCCGCATTCGAAGCTTCCGCCCCTGAAATCCCCGCCGTCAAAGCTCCAGTCGAGAGTCCGGTGGTCGTCGAAGCCCCGTCCGTCGTCGAGGCCATCGCCGCTCCGCCGGTGGCCGATGAAGCGCCCGTTTCCCCAGCGTCGCCCGCCCCCGTGGCAGACCCTGCGCCCCCACCCGTTGCGGTTCCCGCCGCTTCCCCTGTCATCGTCACCCCTGTCATGGAGACCGTTGTGTCCTCTGCTCCCAGCGACGCGGTCGAAAAGCCGACCACTGCCTCCATCTCTCAGCCCGCCTTCATTCCGGCTCCGCCCCCGGCCCGGTCGTCCGGTGGCCTTCTGGCGACGGTTGCGGTGGTGCTGGCGACCGCCGGTCTGGCGGCGGCGGCGACCACGCCGCTGTGGTCCCCCCAATTCAAGCGGCAGGTGGTCGCCAGCCGCGCCCTGGACGAACGTGTGACCTCGGTTGAAACCCGCCTTGGCGCGACGAGCGCCGCCGCTGGACCGCTGGCCGACCGCATCACCGCGTTGGAAGGCACGCTGGCGGCGCTCGACCGCAAGATCGCCGCGTTGCCCGACCCCAAGGCGTTTGGCGCGCTGGCGATCGCGCAACTGACCTCGGCGTTGGATGATTCCGATCCGTTCGCGGCGGAACTGGTGGCGGTTCGCGCCTCGGGCGTTGCCGACGATCCGTTGAAGAAGGCGCTGGACGCGCTGGTTCCGCGCGCCGCGACCGGCATTCCGACCTTTGACGCTCTGGCCGAAAGCTTTGTCTTGATCGTGCCGGACGCGCTGGCCGCCGATTTGCGCGCCGCCGCCGAAGAGGCCAAGGCAGCCGCTGAAGCCCAAGCCGCCGCCGCTCCCGCCGCTCCGGTCGCCGCCGCTCCGGCCACGCCCGCCGCTCCGGTCGCCGCCGCTCCGGCCACGCCCGCCGCCCCGGCGGCGGATGCGCCCGCTTCGGCGGATGCAGCGGCTCCGGCGGACCCCGCCGCCCCGGACGAGGCGGTTGTGGTGGACGCTGGTCCGGGCATCGTCGATCAATTGTGGTCGGCGCTCTACAGCGCCGCCGATCTGCTGCGCGTCGCGTCCTTCAGCAGTGGCGAGGCCCGCAAGGCCGCGATGGTGCTGGAGCAGGCGGGCGTTCTGTTGGCGTCGGGCGATCTGGTCGCGGCGGTCGAACTGCTCGGTTCGCTGGAAGGCGCGGCGGCCCAGGCTTATGGGCCGTGGTTGGACGACGCCCGCGCCCGTGTGGCGGCCAACCAGGCCTCGGCTCTGCTGACCGCGCGCAGCGCCGCGCTGCTGTCCAGCAAGTCGTAAAGCCTCTCAGCTCTGTGTGCTTGACGCGCCGCCGTCGCGCTCCGCCCATCCGGCGGCGCGCACGGCGGCGTTGCAACGTCGGCTGACCGGAACGCGCCGACCGTCGGTCAGAATCAGCGTCAACTTGCCGTCGGCGTTCCGCTCAGCCGTCGCCACAGCGCTGGCGGCCACCCAATGCGAACGGTGAACCTGCAAGCCGTCGATCCCGGTCAATTCGGCGACGGCGTCGCGCAGCCGCAGCAGAATCAGATCGCTGCCGAGCCGGGTGTGAACGCGGATGTAATGATCCTCCATCTCCAAGGCCAGCAGATCACGACCCAATTTGGCCGGAATGCGGTCGAGGAAGGGAGCGGCGTTCAGCGGCGTTGCGGGGGTGGTCTCCGGGGTGACGGCGGGCGGCGCGACCATTGACGGCGGCGTGGGGCTGGCGTCGATCAAACCATGACGCCGCAACTCCAGCCAGATCGGCACGGCGGAGACCAGCAGAGTGATGACCAGCACATAACCATAAAGTTCCGCCAGACTTGATGGTGAGACGACAGTCACGCCCCGGCGCTGTTGCTCCAGGGCCGCGACGATCACGGTTTGGATCAGGCTGACGGTCAAGATCGCCGCCGCCAGCGTCCAGGGCCAGCGTCGCGCGTGGTTGCCCAACACCCGCCGGGCCATCAGGATGACAAGGTCGAATTCCAGGGTTCCGGCCAGCAGAAGCCCGCCCCAATAGGCCAACCGCCCGGACAGGCTCATGTCCTGAAAGGTGCCGAATGGCCCCAGAACGGTCAGAGCCGCGACGCTGACGCCCAAAACCGGCAGGCGTCGGGCCAGCCGCTCCCGCAGCGCCGACGGGATCATCGGCGGACTCCAAAACGGTCCACTGAACGCGGGAGGGGGCAGCGGGGCGCGAAAACAAGAAGCCGCAAGATGGACCGCTTCGGAAAAGTGCCGACGACGTCGGGAGAGTCGCGCAACCATCGGCGCGGTCAAGCGGAATCGCGGCACGCGCGCGCCGTTCCGACGCCGCCAAACACGCCCGTCAATCCAGGGCGTCGCAGGCCGCCAGAAAATCGGAGAGCCGCCGCCCCGGCGTTTCCTCAAACCTGCGTTCCAAAATCTGCAAGCCGTCCATGCGGTCGATGCGGAAATTGCGGAACTCCTGGCGCAGCTCGCACCACGCGGCCAAGGTCCACACCCGGCCCCAGAAATAGAGGCCGAGCGGATGCGCGGCGCGGGCTGATCGGGTTCCATCCTCCCGCTGATACTCGAACAGCGCGACCCGGCGTTCGTTGATCGCCGCGCGCAGTTGGTCCATGCGCTCGCGCAGCGGGGGCGGGAAGAAATCGGGCGCGAACAGGCGGCTGTCGGCCAGCTCGCGCCGCCGGGCCTCCGGAACCACCGCTTCGACCTTGTCCAGCACGCGGGCGGCGGCGGCTGCCAATTCGCCGCCGGTCCAGGCGCGGGCCAGCCGGGCGCCGACCACCAGCGCCTCCACCTCGTCGCGGGTGAACATCAACGGCGGCAAATCATAGCCGTCGCGCAGCAGATAGCCGACTCCGGCTTCGCCCTCCACCGGAACGCCGGAGGCGGCGAGGTCGCGGATGTCGCGGTAGATGGTGCGCTCCGACACCTCCAAGCGCCGCGCCAGATCGCTCGCCGTCATCAACCGCCCCTTGCGGAGCAGTTGCACGATGTCGAACAGGCGGTCGGCGCGGCGCATGGCGGGCGTCAGTTCAGGGAATGAAGGCCGATGCGGTTGCCTTCGCTGTCGATGAGTTGCGCGAAGAAACCGAGTTCGGGGGTGATCGGCGTCTTGGGCACGACGATCCGGGCGCCGGCGGCCTCGGCGCGGGCCAGCGGTTCCGACAGATCAGAGCCGCCGTTCAGATAAATCACGGGGCCGTCGCCGCCGGGCTTGGCGTCCTCATGCTCGATCAGACAGCCGGTGACGGCGTCCTTGTCGGCGGGGAACAGGGCCAGACGGATCGGCATGCCGCTCGGGCATCCGCTTTCGCTCAAGGTGACGGCGAAGACCGTTTCGTAAAAGCCGATGGCGCGGGCGAGGTCGCTGACGGGAATCTCGAACCAGACGGCGACGTTGGGGGACATCATGGGAACAGGCTCCTGACATAAGAGGGAGGGTCGTAAACAGGGTTCGTGCCGGCACGAACCCTTTGTACGCCCCCCCTCCTGACAGCGTGCTGTCAGGAGGTTGGCGCCGCTGGACGAAAATTCGCCCGACGGTGTCAGACGTCAAGAACCGCGCGTTCGTTCTTGGCGACCAGCGCGTTGAAATACGGCTCCATCGTCGCGTCGTCGAAGCCGAAGGCGCGCTGGTACTGGATGATGAGATCGCGTTCGCCCGGTTCGGCCTCGCCGTCGGCCATGGCGCTGTCGATCATGTTCAGCAGGATGCACAGGCGCTGCTGTTGGTTCAGCTTGGGCGTCACCTCTTGCAGGAAAGTGGCGGGTGGCGTGCTGCGGGCGTACTTCAGGCAGCGGTCCAACTCGTCGCGCGTCGCGTTGCGGCCAAGGACGGAGACGAGATGCGCGACCTCTTCCGGGTCGATCTCGCCATCCGAAGCCATGCATTGGATCAGGGCCACCGCCAAAGCGCGGCGGGGGGTGATGTCCAGCGGGGCGGCGCCTTTGAACTTGTCGAACAGGCCCATGGGAAAACTCCGTCATTGTTGAACCGCCCGTGCATATGGGGGCGGACGCGGAGGTTCCCAGAGGGGCGTGACGGACAAATTTCAGACGGCGGAGGGCAGCGGCTGGGGGTATTGCGCCAACTCGAACAGCGCGCCGTCGGGATCGCGCAGGTAGCACATCAGTTTGCCGCGCGGCAGGACGCTGTCGGGCACGGTGACGATTGGGCCGACGGCGACGGCGCCCGCCGCCAGGGCGCGGGCGCGCGTCGTCGCGATGTCGTCCACCGCCACGGCGAAATGACCGATGGCCTGTGGCCCGTCGGGCGTGCCGGTCCGGTCGGGAAAGCGCAGCAGCTCGATGCGCAGGCGCTTGCTGGCGTCCACCAGGATCACGCAGTCGGCGGTTGCGCCGGAGCGTTCCAGCAGCGCCTCGAACCAGGGGCCGGAGAGGGTTTTGCGCAGCGTCTCCGTCATGGCGAAGACGGCGCTGTAAAAGGCGACGGCGCGGTCCATGTCACGCACAATCACATTCACATGGTCAAGACGGGCGACGTGGTCAAGACGGGCCACAGGGTCAAGACGGGCGTGGTCGCTGTTGGGCATGGGGGCCGCCTGCGTGGAAGGGACGTGGCTTAGCTGTGCCCGGTGCGCGCCGAATTTTCCAGCGCCTTGATGTGCGACAGGCCGGGCAGGATCTCCGACTTCACGAACTCCATGCGGCGGTTGGGGCCGCCGCCGCCGCGTTGGAAGCGGCTTTTCCACAAATCCATCTTCACCGCCAAACCGCACAGCACGCCGCCGATGGTGACGTGGTGCGAGGCGATCAGCTCGCGGATGGTGCGGAAGGTGTCGGCGTTGATGTCGCTCCAAAAATCCTTGGAGCGATTGTCGAAGCTTTCAAAGCGCCCGGTGATCGAGGTCGAGATGTCGGTCAGATCGCGGGCGATGTCGTCCAGCATCTTCATCTGGCGCTGGTCGCGTTTGACCTCGGCCGAGGTGCGGATTTCGCCCATCCAGGTGACGAAGCGTTGGACCTCCGGCACGATTTCATCCAGGCATTTGCGGAAATAAGCCAGCGACAGGAAGATGTCGCCATACTCTTCAAGAAATTGCGGAATCTCGGTCAGCTCGATGTCGAGCCGGTCAGCCATCATGCGCAGGTTGCGCAGCGCCTCGTCCCGGTTGGGGGTGGCGAACATGCGGATGATGTCGCTGACGTCGGCGACCTGTATCTCCTCCTGTCCATAGACATATTCCATCAGCGGGCGGGTGAAGACGCGCATGTAATTGGTCAGTTCCGCCTTTTTGCGGTCCGACAAGGTCAGGCATTCGACGTTGTTCACGTCGATCTTCAACCGCCGCAACTCGATGCGCGAGGAATAAACGTCAAAGCTGGACGCGGTGGCGATCTTCTCGATCTTCACCAGATCACGTTCGACCTCCTCCTTGTAGGATTCGAAATAGGCGGGGATGTGGCGGGGAACCACCTGACCGCTGCCGGTCTGGATGTCGCGAAACATCTCGACGACGGTCTGGAGCCGAACATTCTTGATGAGTCGGGCGTGCTGAAGACCAGGGGTTTCCAACGGGATGCTGGACAGGGGCAGAATGTGCAGCGAATCGCGCGCCTCGTCGTCCGACGCCCGGCGTCTGGGCGTGTCGGCGTGGGGGACTGCGTCGGATTCCGCGTTCGCTTCGGCAGGACTTGCGTCGCCGTTCACCCGGGTCTCTCCCAAAACGTGCAACGTGTTACGAAACCGTCATCGTGTGGCTGCACCATACAGCAGACGATTCCTGTGGCAAGGATCCAGATGCCACGATTTGCGACGCAAAACCATTAGGGGCGCACGCGGTTTCCTGTTGTGACAAAGGCCGGTCCCCACGCTGGAACCGGCCTTTTCGCGAGCGCGCGGGCCGGATTTCGCGTCAATGGACGCTCATCGGCTCCATGTCGTTTTGCCGAATGGCGGCGAAGGCGACCTCGCGCTGCGGCAGAACGCTGAGTTGCGCCCCGTCGGCGGCGTGGATGGAAAAGGCGGGCGCGCCATCGACCTGGATCGGGCGGACATAGGCGAGGTGATCGACGCCGAAGGTCGCAAAATCCTGGACGGAAAGCTGGCGCAGATGGTCGAGCGTGCTGTTCATCATGATGGTGATCCTTTGCGGCCACCAAACATCCGGCGGGCCGCGAAACGGAGTGTGTTGGACGCGTTCCGTCGTGCGCGGTCAGCCTTCGTTGCGGTCGGCGGCGACGTCGATGGTCTGCGGGGCGGCGCCGGGGGCGACGCCGGGCTGTTCGATTTTGATCGTCCGCACCTTCGGTTCGGGCAGCGGGCGGGTCAGATCAATGTTCAGCAAGCCGTTGTCGAGCGAGCAGCCGATCACCTCGATCCCATCGGCCAGCACGAAGCTGCGCTGGAACTGACGGGCGGCGATGCCGCGATGCAGGTAAATTCGCGACTTGTCGTCGCCTTGGCGGCCTCGGATGACCAGTTGGTTGTCCTCGATCTGCACCGACAGATCCTCGGACGTGAAACCAGCGACCGCCAGGGTGATGCGCAGACCGTCATCGCCGATCTGCTCAATGTTGTAGGGCGGATAACCCTCGGCGGAATTCTTGGCGATCCGGTCGAGCGTGCGCTCGAACTGGTCGAAGCCCAACAGCAGCGGGCTGTTGAACAGGGACAGACGTGTGGTCGTCATGGCGCATCCTCCTCTTGACGCGAGCGAGTTGCACAATCAAAGGCCCGTTTCCGGCGCCCGGCGAAGCGGCAGCCCAAACATGTTCGGCGCTGTCCTGACATTAGATTGGGAGATGGGGGGCCGGGGTCAAGGATCTCCGTCAGGGATCGACAACACCGGCCAGTTCGGCCACCGCGTCGGCGATGGCCAAGCACGAGGTCAGGCCCGGCGATTCGATGCCGAACAGGTTGACCAGACCGGGAATCCCATGAGTCTCCGGCCCTTGCAGCAGGAAATCCCGCTGGGGCTGGCCGGGGCCGCTCAGCTTCGGGCGAACGCCGGAATAGGCGGGAACCAGCGCGCCGTCGGGCAGCCCCGGCCAATAGGCGCGCACCGAGTCGTAAAAGCTATCGGCCCGCGCCGGATCGACGGCGTAATCGACGCCGCCGCCGTTGGGCGTTGTCGCCGGGTCGCCGAGCCATTCGACGTCCGGGCCAAAGCGCGCCTGTCCGGCGAGGTCGAGCGTCAGATGGACGCCCAGCCCGCCATCGACCGGCACCGGATAGATCAGACGGGAAAAGGGCGAGCGTCCCTGGCCCAGCGCGTAATAGCTGCCCTTGGCCAGCACGCGCGGCGGAATCCGGTCTGCGGGGAAGCCCTCCAGCCCGGCGGCCACCGCCCAGGCCCCCAGCCCGGCGGCGTTGACCAGCGTGGAACAGCCCAACCGCATCGGTTCGGCCCCGCCAACCTCCAGAACGAAGCCGTCGGGCGCGCGGTGGCTGCGCTCCAGCGGGCTGAGCAGCGCCAGCATGGCCCCCGCGTCCTCGGCGTCGCCCAACAGGGCCAGCATCAGCCCGTGGCTGTCGATGATTCCGGTGGAGGGGGAGACGAGAGCGCCCGCGACGCGCAGATTGGGTTCCCAGCCTTTCGCGGTGGCGGCGTCGATGGCGTGCAGATCGGTGACGCCGTTGGCGATTGCCTGCGCCCGGATGGCGTCGAGCTTCGGCAATTGGCTGTCGTCGCTGGCGACGATCAGCTTGCCGACGCGGCGATGCTCCACCCCATGGGCACGGCAATACTCATAGAGCGCGTCCCGCCCGGCGACGCACAGCCGGGCGCGCAGGCTGCCGGTGGGGTAATAGATGCCCGCGTGGATCACCTCCGAATTGCGCGAACTGGTTCCTGTGCCGATGGCGTCGGCGGCTTCCAACAGGATGACCTCGCGCCCGGCCTGCGCCAGCCGCCGGGCGATCGCCAAGCCGACCACCCCGGCCCCGACCACAACGCACTCCACCCGCTCCATCGCTTCGGTCCTCATCCGTCCATTCCCGTGACGGGCAGGGGAGCGCAAAGCGGCGCGCGGCGCAAGCGGGGCAACGCGTTGGCGACTGTGCAACGGTGCATGGCGCGCCGCGCAGAGACGCGGTGTTTGACTCAAGGCCACGGATGCGTATAGTGCGCGCCTTCACCTCCTGGGAAAGCGGGCGCGCGTAGCGTTGGCGCCCCGTCCGTCGCCGCAAGGGGATGGAACTACCGGGACAACATCAACTCGTGCATCAACGAGGCAGTTCGTTATGAGCAAGCGTCAAGAATCCAAGTTTAAGATTGACCGCCGCCTTGGCGTCAACCTCTGGGGCCGTTCCAAAAGCCCGCTGAACAAGCGCGAGTACGGCCCCGGCCAGCATGGTCAGCGCCGCAAGAAGCCGTCGGATTACGGCTTGCAGCTGATGGCCAAGCAGAAGCTGAAGGGCTACTACGGCAACATCGGCGAGAAGCAGTTCCGCCGCATTTACGCCGAAGCCGTCCGTCGCAAGGGCGACACCGGCGAGAACCTGGTCGGTCTGCTGGAGCGTCGTCTGGACGCCGTGGTCTACCGCATGAAGTTCGCGCCGACCCCGTTCGCCGCCCGTCAGATCATCAACCACGGCCACATCCTGGTGAATGGTCGTCGTCTGAACATCGCTTCGGCCCGCCTGAAGGACAACGACGTTGTCGAGGTGAAGGCCAAGTCGAAGCAGATGGCTCTGATCCTGGAAGCCGCCGCCTCGGGCGAGCGTGACATCCCCGATTATCTGGAAGTTGACGGCGGCGCCCTGAAGGGCCGCTTCGTCCGCGCGCCGCTGCTCGCTGACGTGCCGTACCCCGTCCAGATGGAACCGAACCTGGTCGTCGAATTCTATTCGCGCTGATCGGTCGGCTTCGGTCGCACAACGGAAAGGCCGCTCCCTCGGGGGCGGCCTTTTTGTTTGGGCGCGGTTTGGTGGGACTTTGGCAGGTCGGGAGGGGCGTCACCGTTTGCGGGTCAGCACCAGCGCGGTCAAATCATCGTCGATTGGGCCGGTGGCCCGCAACTCGTCCAGCAGACCGTCCAGGAAACGGGCGCCGTCCTCTTCGCCCATGCGGCGGGCGACCATGGCGGCAAGCCCGGCCTCGTCGAGAACGTCGCCGCCCAACGGAATTTCGATGGCGGCGTCGGAGTAGAGGAACAGCCGCCCGCCCGGCGGCAGGGGCAAGCTGCGGCTGTCATACTGGATCGACGCCAACAGGCCGAGCGGCAGGCCGACGCCGTCGCCCAGTTGGGGGGCGTTGTCGCCGGGCGCCCAAACCATCGGCGCGGTGGCCCCCGCCGAGGCGTAGCGAAAGACCCCGGCTGTTGGGTCGATCACCCCGGCCAGCATGGTGGCGAACTGGCCGCTGGGCAGCAGCCCGCACAGCCGCTTATTGACCGCCGCCAGGAACGCCGCCGGTTCGTCGCTGATGGCCGCGAGCTGTTGGCAAATGGCGTGCAGGCGGAAGGTGTTGAGCGCGGCGCCGACGCCATGGCCGGAAAAATCGACCAGATAGACGGCCAGCCGCCCGTCGAGCAGCCGCCGCTTGCCCCAGAAATCGCCGCCCAGTTCCGATGACGGGGCGAAATGGGCGCTGATGGCGATGCCCAGGGAGTCTTCGGTGCTGGTCAGCCGCGCCGGGCTGGGCAGCAGCCGTTCCTGCATGCTGCGGGCGAGCGCCAATTCGCGTTCCGCCCGGCTGTGATACTGCTCCAGATCATGCAGCAGGGCGCGTTTGTGCAGGTGAATGCGGACGCGGGCCAGCAACTCCACAGCGTTGATCGGCTTGGTCACATAGTCGGTCGCCCCGGCGGCGAAGGCGCGGGCGCGGTCTTCCGCCCGGTTCAGGCTCGACTGCACCAGGACCGGCAGGTTTTTCCAGCGGGGATCGCCGCGCAATTGCTTGCACATCTCGAACCCGTCCAGGCGCGGCATCATCAGATCCAGCAGGATCAGGTCGGGATTGAACATCTCAAGCCGCGCCAGACCGTCGTTGCCATCCTCGGCCTGCTCAACCTGATGGATTCCGCCGCGCTCCAGCAGCGCCAGCAGCAGGTTGCGGTTGATCCGGTTGTCGTCCACCACCAGAACGCGGGCGTTCTCCAGCCCAGTCAAAGCGCCGCGCAGTTGGGCGGGCAAGATTGAGGGGGGGGAGGTCACGGGCGGCTCCGTTCAATCCAAACCAGCGTGTGGTCGTCACGGCTGGTGCTGCCCAGGGCAAAGGTCAGCGAACGGACGACGCTGGCGAAACCATCCGCGCCGCCACCCTCCGCCACGGCGCGGCCAATCACCCAGCCCAGCCCGATTCCGGTGCCGCCCGCGTCCAGGGCTTGCAGCACCGCCACCGAATAGAGCGCCAACACCGCGCCGGGCGGCAGCGGCAGCGTTTCGGTTTGGTAGCGGGAACCGGGGGCGAGGCCAACCGCCAGCCCACCCGCCTCGCCGAAGCGCGGTTCCACGCCATCGGGGGGCAGCAGCATGGGCGGTGCGGAATCGGCGGCGGCGTAGACGAACTGTCCCGCGTCGCCGTCGATCACCCCATAGATCACCGTGGCGTGCTGCCCCTCTTCCAACAGAGTGACGGCGCGCTCGTTCAGCGTCGCCAGCATGGCGGCGGGATCAAGGCCATGGTCAACCGCCAGCTCGTGCAGCAAGGTGTGCATGCGAAAGGCGTTCATCGCCGCCGAGACGCCCTGCCCGGACATGTTCAGCAGGAACACCCCCAGGCGGCAATCGTCCAGCGGCACGATCCCCCAGAGATCGCCGCCCAAATTGGCCGAAATTTCGGTGTGGGAGCGCAGAGTCACCCCGGCCAAGGATCCCAGCGTGGCGCACAGGGTGGGGGAGGGCAACAGATGCTCGTGCATGGAACGGGCGATGGCCAATTCGCCTTCCACCCGCGCCCGGTAGCTTTGCAGATGGCGGATCAGCACCCGGCTTTCCAGATGGATGCGCACGCGGGCCAGCAGTTCGGTGCGGTCGAGCGGCTTGGAGACCAGATCGGTGGTTCCGGCGATGAAGGCCTTGTTGCGGTCCTCGCTCGACGTTAGCGAGGTTTGCACCAGGATCGGCAGATCCGCGTGTTCGGGATCGGCGCGCAGGCGGCGGCAGACCTCGAAGCCGTCCATGCCCGGCATCATGATGTCGAGGATCAACAAATCGGGCGGCCGCTCGGCGATTTTCTCCAGCGCCTCCAGCCCGTCCTTGGCGAAGAAGACGTTGCGGAACCCGGCCTCGGCCAAAAAGGCGCCGATCAGGGTGCGGTTGAACGCGGTGTCGTCAACCACCAGGATCGGGCAATCAAGAATGGCGGCGCGGGCTTCCGCCTCGGCGTCGCCGCTCAGCGCTGGGCTGAAGACGCTCACAGCGCGAACCTCATGCGAATGCGGCGACCGCCGTCCTGCAACTCAATGGAATCCGCGACGGTGGCGATCAAATTCAGACCACGGCCCGAAGCGCCATGACAGTCCATGGGCGTGGGCTGGAAGCCGTTTCCTTCATCAGCGACCTCCACCGCCATAGCCGTCGGCTCCAGGGTGACGGCGACCTCCAGCCGCCGTCGCGACAAGGTCGGGTTGGCCATTTGTTGGACAAGGTCGCGTGAAAATCGTTCCAACTCGGCGGCGTTCAACTCCTTCATGCCCGCGACTTCCAGATTGCCGTGGACCAGGGCGTTGCTGATCGCTTCGTGCAGCGCCAGTTCCAAATCGTCCAGCCGGTCTTGCGGCAGAGGATGGCGCGCGGTCAGCGCGGTCAGAATGCGCCCGGCCAGATGCAGGTCGTTGGCGGTTTCCGTCGTCAGGTTGACGTAGAGATCAACCGACCCGGCCCGCGTCGTCAGCAGGGTCAAGGATGGCTGGGCGTCGTCGTCCGCTGTGGGTTCGATCCAGGCGGTGATCGGCGGCAACCAAGCGGCGGCCTCCGTCGCGCCCTGCGGACCGTCCAGCAAGGCCAGGGTCGGGCCGCCGCCGCCCTTGCCGCCTTCCGATGGCAGGCCAAGCCACGTCGCGCACCGCGCCAGCCGGTCATCGGCGATCGCCAGACCATGCAGGGCGGCGAAGCGGGTCCGGGGAGGGGGCGTCTGGACGACCAACAGCCTCAGTCCTCGATGGTGACGATCTTGCCGATCTGCGCCACGGTCAACACCCGCTTGACCTGCCCGACCGCGCCGCGCAGCACCAACTCCTTGGCGGCGGCGACCATCTCTTCCCGCGCGATCAGCAGCATGCCGATTCCGGCGGAATCGACGAACTCCAGCGACGACAGGTCCAGCACCTGACGTTTGGCCTTGTTTTGCTTCATTTCCCCGATCAACGCCCGCAATTTGGCGTGATCGTTGAATGTCAGGCGGCCACGCAGGCGGACGGCCGCCTCTTGGTCCCGTTGTTCGATTCCGTAATCCATGCCCACCCCCGAAAAACGTCGATTCTCAACCAAAAGCGGCTTTTGGTTAAAACAGTTCGATGTCGCCACCGGCACTGTCGCTATGGGAAACGTCCACGTCAAGCACGCCATTTTCGTCCAGCGCGGTGCCTTCCAGCAGAAGCTTGCGGACAAAGCGCCCGCGCATTTCGCTGAGCGTGAAGCGGTTGAGCAGACTGTTGAGCCATTCCTGGGGTTCGCGGGCGCCGATGCTGGATGGAACCTGGGCGCGGATCTGATGTTCCAGCTCGTCCAGACCGGCGCTCATGATGGCGAGGCTGTCGTTGATCCCCTCAATCCGCTGCTTGGTCAGATCCTGGAATTGCATGCCGGTGATGACGCGGGCGATGGTGGACGACATGTCCGCCGACACGCTGGCGGCGGTTTCCAGCACGCTTTGGAAATGGGCGGTCTGTTCGACCAGACTGTCCATGGTCTTGTCGACCCGCTCCTTGGCCAGCATTTGCGGCGACATGTCGGTGTTGGCGATCTGGCGCAGGATCTCGTGGCCGTTGCGCACGCCCTTGACCACCGCCGTGACCTTGCTGCGCATCCGTTCGGCCAAATCGCCGGTGGAGCGGGACAGGTGGCGGACTTCCTGGGCGACGACGGCGAAGGTGCGCCCGGCCTCGCCCGCCCGGCTGGCTTCGATGGTGGCGTTGAGCGCCAAGAAATTGGTTTGCCGGTTGATGACGTCGATGTCGCCGATGGATTTTTCCAGCTCGACCACGTCCTTTTGCACGTCGTCCAGCAGATAGACCATGCTCATGGCGTGGCGCGACAGGGTGACGATGTTGCTCACCATGTCGGTTATCATGTCCTGCATGCCGACGACCAACTGGTCCAGCGGCACCTGCTCGTCGTCGATGCGGACGGTTCCCGCGACGGCGACGATCTGGGCGACGCGTTCGGATTGCTCCATCGCCTTTTCCGCCAGAAGGCGGAAGCGCGCGGACAGATCGAGCGTCGCGTCCTCGACATGCTGGGAGGTGCGGGCCAACTCGGTCTGCACCACGCCCAGCGTGCGGCGCTGGACGTCGGCGAAGCCCATCCAGGTGGACAGAAGGTCGCTGGATACCGTGACCGTGCCTTTGGGGTCATCGGCGGCTGGCGTGGCGGCGGGCGTCAGGTGTGGCGTGGCGCCGTCAAACGACATGTCAAAGCTCCTAAAATCACCCGCGTCAGGCGGTGCGGGGGCGGTCGCCGATGGCGTCGAAGGCGCGCATCATTTCGGCGGGGATGTGGGACAGGGGCAACTCGATCACCACCCCGCCGCTGTCTTTGGCGGCGCGTGGCATTCCATAAACGACGCAGCTTGATTCCTGCTCGCCAATGGTGTGGGCGCCCGCGTCGCGCATGGCCTTCATGCCGATGGCGCCGTCGCGCCCCATGCCGGACAGGATGACGCCCACCGCGTTGGCCCCGGCGGCCTTGGCGACCGAGGCGAACAGCACGTCCACCGATGGGCGATGGCCGCTGACCGGCGGGCTGTCCTGAATGTGGCAGACGAAGCCCTGGGAATCGCGGACGATGGCCAGATGGCGGTCGCCGGGGGCGATGAAGACGACGCCCTGGGCCAGTCGGGCGCCGTGGCTGGCGACCTGGACGCTGGGCGCGGAAATCCGGTCGAGCCGCGCGGCGAAGCTGGGGACGTAGCTCGGTCCCATATGCTGGGTGATGACGATGGGCGGGCAATCGGCGGGCATGGCGGCCAGGACGTCGCGGATGCGCTCCACCCCGCCGGTGGACGCGCCGATGGCGATCAGGCGGCTGCCCGATCCGGCCCGGCGCGGCGTGGGCAAGGTGGTCGTCGTGGGCGCGGCGCGGCGCATCGACAGGCGCGCGGTGGCGGCCACCATGATCTTGGAGACCAGTTCGCGGGCCGTCTGCTCGAACCCCTTGCCGTCGGACCCGCCGGGCTTGGCCAAGCAATCAATCGCCCCCAGCTCCAACGCGCGGATGGCGGCGTCCGATCCCTCGCGGGTCAGGGACGAGATCATGATGACCGGCGTCGGGCGCAGGGTCATGATTTTTTCCAGAAAGGACAGGCCGTCCATTTTCGGCATTTCGACGTCCAGGGTGATGACGTCGGGGTTGGTCGCCTTGATGATCTCGCGCGCCTCGAAAGGATCGCGGGCGACGCCCACCACCTCGATGCCCGGCTCGCGGTCAAGGATGTCCTTCAGCATCTCACGCATGAGGGCGCTGTCATCGACGATGACGACGCGGATCGCTCGGGTCATGGGTCAGGCGTCTCCCGAAGGGTCGGGGGTGAACAATTCCATGTCGCCCTCAATGGGGTCGCGCCGCAGATTGGACATGAAATGGCGCTCCTGTGTGATCGTATCCACAACGGTCGTTGGGTTCAGCATACGGCGCAGCGCCCGGCCCGAGTGTGGAAAATAGTGAATGCGGCGAGCCGCCGCGCCGCCCAGATCATGCCCGGCCAGGATCAGCCCCTCGACCCGCACATAGTTGATGGCGAAGCGGCTGTTCATGCCGCCGATGTCGTAGCTGGATTCGATGACGCGGGCGCCGCCGAACAGTTTGACCTGCAAGCGCCGCCGCTCGGCCCCTTGCGCCAGCAGACTGTTGATGAGCCGTTCCATGGCGACCGAGCCATAGCGCGCCGACGCCCCGTCGCCTTCCAACTCCGATTCCGGCAGATCGGGTAGGAGAAAGTGATTCATCCCGCCGACACCGCGCACCGGATCATGGATGCAGGCGGACACGCAGGATCCCAGCGTCGTCGCCATCATCACGTCGCTCCGGTCGCTGATGGCGTGGTCGCCCAGAAAGACCTTGATGGTGTCCGCCCCAAACGCCCGGTTGAAGAAGCGTCCGCCGCCCAGCTCTCTGGCGGATGCGCTGTGTTTTCGTGGCGTCGTCTCGTCGGGTGGAAATCCAGGCTGAAATCCAGGCGGGCGGGGGCGGACCATGCTCACACCCGTTGGTAGATGGTGGGGCCAGCCTGACGGAAGCTGTCGGAAACGCCGTAAAGGCTTTCGGAATGCCCCAGAAACAGATAACCGCCGCTGCCGATCATGCGGGCGAAGCTTTCGATCACCTGGGTGCGGCCGGGACGGTCAAAATAGATCAGGACGTTTCGGCAGAAAATCGCGTCGAACGGCCCGGACATTGGCCAGCGTTCCAGCAGGTTGAGCGGCTTGACGGTGATGAGCCGTTTCATCTCCTCGGTCATGGCGATGGCCGGTTCGCCGTTCAGCGTGGTCGCCTGGGTGTAGCGGGACCGGATGGCCGGGGGAATGCCGGACGCGCCGTCGGCGTTGTAAACCCCGCGCCGGGCGGCTTCCACCATATGGGTGTCGATGTCGGTGGCCAGGATGCGGGCGTCCCAGCGCCGCAGCTCCATCCCCATGGTCGAGGCGAGAACCATGGCGATGGTGTAAGGCTCCGGCCCGGACGAGCAGCCCGCCGACCAGATCCGCAGGCGGGGCTTGGGCTGCCCGGCGTTGCGGTCTCGGACGCCGGGCAGAACCGTGCGTTCGAGAAAGTCGAAATGATGGGATTCGCGGTAGAAGCTGGTCAGGTTGGTGGTCAGCGCGTTGACCAGAAAGCCGATTTCATCGGCTCCCGCCTCGCTTTGCAGCAGGTCGCAATAGGCGTCGAAATCGGGCAGGCGCAGGTCGCGCAAGCGCCGCGCCAACCGGGCATACACCATCTCGACCTTGTGGGCGGCGAGCGCGATCCCCGCCAACTGATGCAGAAGGCGGGCGATCAGGTCGAAATGATGCCGCTCGAACCGGAACTCACGGGTGTTCCGCAACTCCGTCGTCGCCGCCCCAGGGCTGCGGGGGCGGCTGGCGTCGGCGGTGGGGGGGGCCGGAGGAGGGAGGGTTTCGGTCATCAGCGGCGGGTTGGTCGTCAGGCGCGGGCGCGGCGGCTGTCGCCGGGGCGGCGTTCCAGGGTGAAGTAGGTCATCTGTTCGCGCAGTTGATCGGCCTGCTCTTCCAGCGAGCGGGCGGCGGCGGTGCTTTCCTCGACCAGCGCGGCGTTTTTCTGGGTCATTTCGTCCATCTGGGCGACGGCGATGTTGACCTCGTCCAGGCCGGAAGCCTGTTCGTTGGTGGCGCGCGCGATTTCGCCGACCAGATCGGCGACACGGCCAATGCCGGTGACGATCTCGGTCAGCGCGTTGCCCGCCGACCGCACCAGATCGACTCCTTCGCGAACCTGCGCGCCGCTGTCCAGGATGAGCGCCTTGATTTCCTTCGACGCCTGGGCCGAACGCTGGGCCAATTGCCGGACCTCTTGCGCCACCACGGCGAAGCCGCGTCCGGCGTCGCCCGCCCGCGCCGCCTCGACCGCCGCGTTCAGCGCCAAAAGGTTGGTTTGGAAGGCGATTTCGTCGATGACGCCGATGATGTCGGAAATCTTTTGCGAGGATTGCTCAATCCGCCGCATCGCGTCGACCGCGTTGCCGGCGACTTGGCCGCCGCGCGCGGCGGCGGCGCGGGCGTCGGTGGCGAAGCTGTTGACCTGCTGGGCGTTGTCGGCGTTCGACCGCACGGTGGCGGCCAACTCTTCCATGCTGGCGGCGGTCTCTTCCAGGCTGCTGGCCTGCTGTTCGGTCCGCTCCGACAGGTCGAGGCTGCCCGCCGCAACCTCGCGGCTGGCGGTGGCGATGGAGGCCGCCGCGCTGTCGATGCGCTGCACGGTGTCGGAAAGCTGGGTGACGGTGTTGTTGAAATCATTCTTCAGGCGCTGGAACACGCCCTCGTAATCTTTTTCGATGCGGCGGGTCAGATCGCCGCGCGACAGGGTTTCCAACGCGGCGGCCAGCTCTTCGCTGACGGCGGAGACGTTTTCGGACAGGCGGTTGATGCCTTCGCTGACCAGCCGGAAGAAGCCGGATTTGTCGGTCAGGTCGATGCGGTGTGTGAAGTCGCCGCGCACCGCCTGCTCCACCATGCCGCCGATTTCGGCCTCGATGGCCAACTCGTCGGTCAGGTCGCGCCATTCGATGACGGTGCCGAGTTTTTCCCCCTGACGGCTGACCACCGGGTTGGCGATGACCTGGAAGGTGCGCCCGCCCGCCTTGGCCGAGCCGCGATAGGTCTGGGTCAGATTGCCGAGCAGACGGCGCTGGTGGTTGGGGTCGCGGTGGAAGACGTCGAAATTTTGGCCCAACAGGGTCTTGGTGTCGAAGGCGGGCAGAACTTTTTTCAGATCGGCTTCGGCGTGGCGGAACATGTCCATGATCGAGCCGTTGGCGTACAGGATCTTCCCGTCGGTGTCGGCCATCATGATGTTGGCCGACACCCGGTCCAGCGCGATGCGCGAGCGGGCGGCCTCCACCGCTTCGTCCTTGAAGGCGGCGACGGCGCGGGCCATGTCGCCCAGCTCGTCGCGCGCCTCGGTGTGCGGCACGGTCACGGTCAGCTTGCCGGCGGTCAGATCGGTCATCACCGCCTTGATTCCGGTGATCGGGTTGATGATCGACGCGCCGATGCGGTTGGCGGCGACCACGCCGATCAACAGCGACAGCAGGCCAAGGCCAACCGACAGGCGGATGTTGAAAGCCGCTTCCTGCTCGGCGGCGGCTTCGATGGCGGCCTCGTCCGCCTGGATCGCGGCGACGATGCCGCCGATGGCGTCGTTGATCTGGGCGACCAGTTTGCCGACCTCGGCGACCCGTTGCGCAATGGCGGCGTTTTCCATCAGAGCGTCTTTGACGGCGGCCCGGTAATCGGCCACCCGCGCCTCAATGTCGCGCAACGTTGCGGTCATGGCCGGGTTGGCGCGGAAGGCGGTCATCAATCCGGCCAGATGTTCGGTCAGTTCTTGACCCTGCTCTTCGACTTGGACGGCGGCGGCGGCGTCTTTCAAACCAAGCGTCCGGTTGGCGAAGAAGCGCAGGGAAATCCAGTGTTTCGCCGACTCCTGGCCATCCAAGGATGCGGTCTTGTCGTCGTTGGCGGTGGCGGCGATCACCTCTTCCAGCAAGACGGTCACACGGGCGCCGACTGGGTCCATCCGCTCCCGCAGGGTGCGGTCGAAGCGTTGCCGAGATTCGCGGACCAGCTCGAACTGGTTGTGATACTCGGCGTGCAGCTTGGCCAACTCGGCGAAGGCCGCCGCCTGTGGGGACGCTTTCAGCGCGGCTTGCCGATCAGCCATCGCCTTGTCGAAAGCGGCGCGCTGGGCGCGCTGGCGCTCAAGAGCGGCGCCGTCGCCGGTGAAGATGAAATCCCGCCCCTGGATCCGCTGGTTGGCCAACCGGGTTTCCAGATCCTTGGCGAACACCGCCAGTTCGCCCGCCGTCAGCACCCGATCAAGCCGATGATTCAGCCCGTTCTGGCCAAGAACGCCGATGCCCAACTGGACGGCGATCAGCGCCAGAAGCAGGCCGAAAACCAGCCACAGCCGTTTGGCGATGCCGAGATTGTTCAGAAAGGATCCGGCGGCGGTCGTGTGGCTGGTGGTCATGGAGGACTCTCGATTCTTCTGCGTTGGCCAGCGGCGGATGCGGCGCGCGACCACGTCAGGGGGTCTTGTCGCTCGCGGCTATGGCCCGGTTGCTGGCGGGATCCTGGTGGTCGCCATGTTCCGTCGCGAACAGCTTGTCGACGTTCAGCAACGTGACCATCCGATTTTCGGCGGTGTAGAGGCCGCTGAGATATTCGGCGTCGATCAGACCGCTGTCCACGTCGGGCGGCGGTTTGATCGACTCCGGGCCGATGGCCAGAATGTCGGAAATGGCGTCCACCAGAATGCCGCGCGTGCGTTCACCCACCTGCATCACCACCACGACGTGGCGTTTCGTCACCTCGGTCGCGCCACCGCCGAAACGGGCGCGCAGGTCGAAGATCGGAATGATGATGCCGCGCAGGTTGATGACGCCCCGGACATAGTCCGGCAGATTGGGCAAGCGGCTTTCCGGTGTCCAGCCGCGTATTTCCCTTACTGAAAGGATGTTGACACCGTATTCCTCGGCGCCGACGGTGAAGGACACATACTGATCCTCCGTCCCGTTGAGGGACAGGGCGTCGGCGCGGCTGCCACCGACAGTGGCGAGTGTCATGGAACTGCTCATCACTGGGCCTCAGACCGTTTGGCGTTGACGTGATTCGGATTTTGGCGCGGGCAGGGCGGGGGCCGGGGATCGCCCGCCGCCGCTGTCGCCGCCGTGGCGGCTCATCTCCCGCAGACCGGCGACGTCCAGGATCAGGGCGACGCGCCCGTCGCCCAGGATGGTCGCGGCGGCGACGCCGTCCAGACGGCGGAAGTTGGATTCCAGGCTTTTGATGACGACCTGCTGTTGCCCCAGCACCTCGTCCACCACCAGACCCAGACGGGAGCCGTCTTCGGTCTCCACCAGCACGACCAGCCCCTTGGTGGCGTCGTCGATGGCCTTGGGGATGCCGAACAGGTGGTGGAGATGGACCAGCCGCACATACTCGCCGCGCGCCATGATGACGTCGCATTTGTTGACCAGCCCATGCAGGTCGGCGGGTTTGGGCCGCAGGCTTTCGACGATGTTGGTCAGCGGTAGGACGAAGCGTTCCTCCCCCACCGAAATCACCATGCCGTCGAGCACCGCCAGCGTCAGCGGCAGCGACAGGACAAAGCGCGAGCCTTCGCCCGGCGTCGAATAGACGCCGATGCGCCCGCCCAGCGAGGAAATGTTGCGCCGGACCACATCCATGCCGACGCCGCGCCCGGACAGGTTCGACACCTGGTCGGCGGTGGAGAAGCCGGGCAGGAAGATCAAATGGTCGATCTCCTCATCGGACATGCTGGCGCCGGGCTGCACCAGCCCCTTTTCGATGGCCTTCGACAGAACCTTGGCGCGGTTGATGCCGCGCCCGTCGTCCGTCACCTCGATGACGATGCGGCCCGAACGGTGTTGCGCCGACAGATGGACGGTTCCGGCGCGCGGCTTGCCCATGCGCTCGCGCTCGTCCGGGCTTTCCAGCCCATGGTCGATGGAGTTGCGGATCATGTGGGTGAGTGGATCGACGAGGTTTTCCACCACCGTCTTGTCCACCTCGGTGTTTTCGCCGGAGGTGGCGAGCTGAACCTCTTTGCCGGTCAGCGCGGCGCATTCCCGGACCAGCCGGGGCATGCGGGAAAAGACGCTCGACACCGGCTGGGCGCGAATCGACATGACGCTTTCGCGCAATTCGCGGGTGTGCTGGGCGAGCTGCTCCAGCCCCTCCTGCAACTCCTGAAACTGGCCGGGGGGGACGTCGCGCAGATGCTCGGCGATCATCGCCTGGGTGATGACCATTTCACCGACCATGTTCACCAGCCGGTCGATCTTGTCGAGATCGACCCGGATGGTGTGGGTGGTCAGCCCGGCGTGCTCGCCGCCGCCGCTGCCGCCGTTGGTTCCGGGGCCGCCGTTGGTTCCGGCGCCGCGCGGTTTGGCGGTTCCGTCGGTCTTGGCCGCCGTCGCTCCTGGCGGAACCAAAGCCGATTCGCTCAGCGCGGGCGGCGTGTTGGGCGGAGCGTCGCGTGTTGGCGGCGGAACGATGACGGCGGGCAGCGGCGCGTCGGCGGTGATCTGGATGTCGGATTCGTCGGCGACAAACTCGAACACGTCGTCGATCCGCTCGCGCCCGACCTCGGCGTCGGCGGTCAGGGTGATGGTCCAGGACAGATGCAGAAGCTCGGCGTCGAGATCGGCCAGTTTGGGCAGATCGTCCAGATGACAGACGATCTCGGCGTCGCCCAGGCGGCGCAGCGCGCGCAGCATGTAGGCGGGTTCGTTGCCCGACAGCAGCAGGTCCGATTTGGGGCGGAAGACGATGGTCCAACGCACCCGGTCGGCGGGGGGCGGCGAGGGGGCTTCGGAATCGCGGGCGGCGTTGATCGCGGCCATCGCGTCGCCGAAGATCCCGGCCTCGTCGTCTTCGTCATCGTTGACGGCGGACGCTGCGGGCGGCGGCGTCTGGGGCGCCGCGCTGGCCGTGGCGCCGCCGCCGCTGGCCGCCAAGGCCCGGCGCAGCGCGGCGACCGTGTCGTCGGTGGCGCCGGGCGGCGCGTCGACCCCTTCGCCCGCGTAGGCCAGCATTTGCGCCAGCACGTCGTTGGCGCGGATCAGCGTGTCGACCAGTTCGGTGGTGACGGGGATGGCGCTGTTGCGCACCTCGTCCATCACCGTTTCAAACTCGTGCGAGAAGGCGACCAAGTCGGAGAAGCCAAAGGCGCCGCCGCCGCCCTTGATCGAATGGACGGCGCGGAAGATCGCGTTCACCTCGTCCATGTCGACGTCGCCGGGGGCAAGGCGCAGCAAGCCAGCCTCGGCGACCGCCAGCAATTCGGCGCTTTCGTCGAAATAGGTCTGCTTGAACCGGCTCAGATCGTCCACGATCACCTTCCTTGCCTGTGCGCGGCGGCTTGGCTCGCTCGACCCGCCAGAACGGGGATCAGCCACACACCTTTTGCACGACGGAAACCAGTTTGTCAGGGTTGAAGGGCTTCACAATCCAGCCGGTGGCGCCGGCGGAGCGGCCCTCGGCCTTTTTCTTTTCGTCGGCTTCGGTGGTCAACATCAGGATCGGCAGGCTGCGGTGGGTCGGGATGGCGCGCAGCTTGCGGATCAGGGTCAAGCCATCCATCACCGGCATGTTCAGATCGGTTATGACCAGATCGACCTTGGCGGCGGCGATCGCGGTCATGGCGGCCTGCCCATCGGGGGCCTCCACCACGTCATAGCCAGCGGCGCGCAGGGTGAAGGACACCATGTCGCGCATGGTGCGGGAATCATCGACGGTGAGGATTTTCTTTTTCACGCTTGGCTCCATTGTTTCAGCCATCCTTGGAGGCCAAGGTCGTCGCACGCGTCCGCGAAGCTTTCCGACGGCGCGGCGACGGCGAAGAGGGCGCCCCGCGTGGCGGAGTCGCGGGCGGCGACCACCAGAGCCTGAACGCAGGCCGCGCTGACCCGTTCCACCGCGTCGGCGTGAACCGTCACATCGGCGGACGCCGCAAAGGCGGCGCGCAGGCTGTCCAGCAGAGGTTGCGCCATCGGCAGATCAAGATCGCTGGGCAAGGCCAAGCGAACCCGCCCGGCCTCTTCATTCCACTTTATCAGTGTCATGCCCATTCCCTTCCTGTGCGGCGCCAACGCTGAACGGTGCCAGATATGGCCTCAAGGATTCGTTAAGCTCGAATCAATGCCACGGCGGGAAGAGTCTTAGAACCTAGGGATGACCGCAATCCATGCCCTCGCGGGCGCCAAAACACCCAAGAGCGAGCGGCCCGCTACGCCTTCAATCGAGCGATGAGCGGGCGGAACTCGGCCAGGACGGCCTCATAGACGTGGCGTTTGAAAGCGACGATCAGGCCGGGCAGGGCTTCCGCGTCGATCCATTTCCAGGCGTCGAATTCGGGGTGTTCGGTGTCGAGCCGGATGTCGGCCTCGGTCCCGGTGAAACGGGCGGCCATCCACATCTGTTCCTGCCCGCGCCAACGGCCCTTCCACACCCGGCCCAGCAGCTCGTCGGGCAGGTCGTAGCGGTGGGCGGCGGCGGACATGGCGAGGAACTCGGCCTTGGCGGTGCCGATCTCCTCCTCCATCTCGCGGAAGGCGGCGGCGCGGGCGTCCTCGCCCTCGTCGATGCCGCCCTGGGGCATTTGCCAATCGGCCTCCGACCCGGTGCGGCGGGCGACGAACACCTCGCCCCGGTCGTTCAGCAGCATGACGCCGACGCAAGGACGGTAGGGCAGCGACTCGCGGTCGATGGGAGCGTGGGGTTTGTCGCGCTTGGACATCGGTGGACTCGTCTTATTGCTTCTGAATGTTGACGACCGCCGAGGCGGGGGCCAGGACAAAGCCCCGATCCGATAGCGCCGTCATCCACAAGGCGATGCGTTCGATGGTGGTCGGGTAGGGCGAGGCCATGCCGACGGCGGCGCCGTTGGCCTTGGCCAGGGTTTCCAACTCGTGCAGTTGGTCGTCGATGGCGCCGCGCGACAGGTCGCGGTCGATGGTGCGGTCGGCCAGCGCGCGCGGCACCCCGGCCAGCGTCGCCAACGGTCCGGCGACGCTTTTGGGGTTGGCGCGGGCGTCGACGAACAGCAGACCGCGCGCCTTCAGCGCGTCGATCATCGGCTGAACGGCGGCTTGATTGCCGGTGAATTTGCTGCCCGTCGTGCTGGTGATGCCGACATAGCCGACCACCTTGCCCAGCGACCATTCCAGCCGTTCCAGATTGCGGTCGGGGCCAAGCATGGTCAGCAGGGCGTTCGGGCCGGGATCGTCGCGCGGGTAGTTCAGCGGCTCCATCGGCACCGCCAGCATCACCTCATGCCCCTTGGTGCGGGCGCGCTCCACCCAATTGTCCAGCCGTTCGGCGTAGGGAACGAAGGCCAGCGTCACGCCGACCGGCAGTTTGGCCAGCGCGTTGCCGGTGGTGACGCCACTGATTCCCATGTCGGCCATGATGATGGCGATGCGCGGGCGCTTGTCGGCGGCGGGGAAGGGGCGGGCGTAGACCTGCCAGGGCTTGCGCCCATCTTCGGCGATTTTAGGCAGCGGGCCGTTGCGGCTGTCCTCCACCAGTCCGGGAACCGGGGCGGGGGTCAAGGTGACGCTTGCGGCGGCGGCTTCCGGCAGGGCCAGAGGCGCGGCGGCGGTCGGCGGCGGCGGGGGCGCTGGAGGCGCGGCGGCCGGAGTCGCCGCCACGGGCGGTTTGGGCGGCGCCGCCGGGGCCGGGGGCATCGCCACCGTGACGTTGATCTTCGGCGTCGCCGCCTCCCACGCCTGGGTGGTTTCCGCGCCGTTCAGGGCCAACCAACCGGCGATCCCGCCAAACAGCAGGATCACCGCGCCGATGGCCCCCAACAGCAGCTTGGGCGGCGGTTTGCGATGGGAGTCCTCATCGCCGAAATCGGCGTGCGGGTTCATCTTCCGGCGCAGGCGCGCCAGCCAGCCGAATCCGGGGCGAAGGCCCCGGATGTCGAACTTCAGGCGGCCCAGAATCGCAGGCGCTTTCACCGCGAGGCTCTCCCGATCCGATCAGCGCGCGGCGGCGCGCGACTGGAACAGCGCCACGCCGCGCAACAGATCCAGCGCGCGGGCGAGCTGGAAGTCGAACGGCGCCGGAGCGCCCGCCGTCGTCGGAACCGGCGCGTCGGGATCGGCGGGAGCCGCCGGAGCCGCTGCCGGAGCGGCGGCGGGCGCCGTCGCGGGAGCGGCGTTGTTGGCCGCGCCCGGCGCGGGCGGCTTGACGCCCGGACGGTTCTGGTTGGCCGGGTCGGTGTTGCGCAGCGAGCCTTTCAGGTCGGCCTCGCGGCGGCGACCGGCGGCGGTGTCGAGATCCTCAACCTTGGCGACATGCACCTCGATGTCCGGGGTGACGCCAAGCTGTTGGATGGAGCGGCCCGACGGCGTGTAGTAGCGCGCCGTGGTCAAGCGCATGGCCCCGTGACCGGGCAGCGGGATGATGGTTTGCACCGATCCCTTGCCGAAGGATTGGGTGCCCATGATGATGGCGCGCTTGTGGTCCTGCAACGCGCCCGCGACGATTTCCGACGCCGAGGCCGAGCCGCCATTGATGAGAACGGCCAGCGGCAACCCTTTGATGAGGTCGCCGGGCTTGGCGTTGAAGCGGGTGCCCTCTTCCGATTTGCGGCCACGGGTGGAGACGATTTCGCCCTTGTCGAGGAAGGTGTCGGACACCGACACCGCCTGATCGAGCAGACCGCCGGGGTTGTTGCGCAGGTCGAGCACGAAGCCCTTCAGCTTGTCGCCCAACTGCTGCTGGATCCCGGCGATGGCCTTTTCCAGCCCGACCTGGGTCTGTTCGTTGAAGCTGGTGATGCGCAGATAGCCGATTTCGCCCTCCACGCGGGAGCGGACCGACTGCACCTTGACCACGGCGCGCGTCAGCGAGACCTCGAACGGCTCGCCCACGTCGCCGCGACGGACGGTGATCTTCAGATCGCTGCCCACCGGGCCGCGCATCTTTTCGACCGCCTCGTTGAGGGTCAGGCCCATCACCGCTTCGCCGTTGAGCTGGACGATCAGGTCGCCCGGCTGCAAGCCCGCGCGGAAGGCCGGGGTGTCGTCGATGGGGGAGACGACCTTGACCAGGCCGTTTTCCATCGTCACCTCGATCCCCAAGCCACCGAACTCGCCCCGGGTCTGCACCTGCATGTCCTGGAAGCTTTTCTTGTTCAGATAGCTGGAGTGCGGGTCGAGCGAGGTCAGCATCCCGTTGATTGCCGCCTCGACCAGTTGCTCGTCCGTGACCTTCTCGACATATTCGGCGCGCACGCGCTCGAACACGTCGCCGAACAGGTTCAATTGCCGGTAGGTTTCCGACGAATTGCTGGACTGGGCGGTAACGGTGGCGACTCCAGCCCCCAGAAACACCAGGGCAGCCGCCGCGACGGCTCGCTTCATCATCCTCATCTACCCTTGTCCTTTTCCCTCTGGGGCGCCGAACCCGCGCTGCGGATTGATCGGCTGACCATTGCGTCGCAGCTCGAAATAGAGGTCCGGCGTCCCGTCCGTCGGCATGGTGGCGATGGGTTCCCCCGCCGCCACCTTCTTGCCGACCGCCGTGTCGATCCGGCCCAAACCCGCAATCAGACTATGATATCCGTTGCTGTGTTCCACGATCAAGATGAGGCCATAACCTTTAAAGGGTCCGGCGAACATGATTGATCCGCCTTGCGGGGCGACCACGGCGGCGCCGGCGCGTGTTTGAATGGTGACGCCCCGGCTGGTCGCGCCGAATCGGTCGGTCTCGCCAAAGCGTGTGGCCAACCGCCCGCCGACCGGCGTCGGCATGCCGCCGACCGACGGCGGGCCGTTCGGGGCCTTGCGGGCCAGCGCCAGTTCGGCGGCGGCGCGCGCGGCTTCCTTGGCCGCGTCCTCTTTCGCGCGCTGCTCTTCGGCGGCTTTCAGGGCGGCGGCCTTTTGTTCGGCGGCGCGCAACTCGGTCAGCTTGCGTTCGGCGTCCTTGCGTTCGGCGTCCTTTTGCGCGGCGAGGCGGCGTTCGGCCTCGCGCTGTTCGGCCAGCCGCTTTTCCGCCGCCTTGCGTTCGGCCTCTTTCTGTTCGGCCTCGCGCTTGGCGGCGGCCTCGGCGGCGGCGCGGCGTTCGGCCTCGATCCGGTCCATCAGTTGCCGCAGGTCGCTGGCTTGGCCGGAAAGCTGGCCCATACGCTGGGAAAGCTGGAGCCGTTCGGCGTCGGTTTGGCGCGACAATTCTTCGCGGCGGCTGACGAGGCGGCTCATCTCGGCCTGTTTGTCGCTCAACCCCTTGCGGGTGGCGAGCGCCTTGGCCCGTTGAGCGACCAGCGAATCGCGGGTTTCTGCCAGCGCGGTCAGGGCGGCGGTCAGCGCGTCGGCCCGCGCGCGCAGCACTGGCACGGTGTCGCGCAGCAGCAGGGCGGAGCGCAACGTGTCCACCGGCCCTTCCGGGCGGGCCAGCGCCGCTTCCGGCGGCACGCGGGCCAGCCGTTGCAGCGCCCCGAGCAACCCGGCGATCTGCCCGCGCTCGCTGTCCAGCGTGGCGGCGCGGCTGCGCTCCTCGGTTTCCAGGGCGGCGAGCGTGCCTTCCAACTCGTCGAGGGCGCGCTCCTGGACGCGGGTTTGGTCGGCCAAGCCGATCAACTGGCCGCGCAGGTCGTTCAACTCCTTGTCGAGTGTCTGCGACTGGCGTTCGAGCTGCTTTTGCCGATTCTTTTCGGTTTGGAGTTCCTGCTCCACCCGCTTCAACGCCTGCCCGGCGGCGTCGGTCTGCGCCAGGGCGGGGTTGGAGAGGCTCAGCAGCACCGCCGCCACAAAAGCCGCCGCGCTGTTCCCTCTCCCCCCCGGGGAGAGGGTTAGGGTGAGGGGGATGCGCCGCAAGGCTGGTCCGGCAGACGGCGCCCCCTCACCCCGACCCTCTCCCCAGGGGGGAGAGGGGGAAAAGGATGTGAGGGGGATGTGCCGCGAGGCTGGTCCGGCAGGCGGCGCCCCCTCACCCCGACCCTCTCCCCGGGGGGGAGAGGGGGAAAAGGATGTGAGGGGGACGCGCGGCGAGGCTGGTTCGGCAGACGGCGCCCCCTCACCCCAGCCCTCTCCCCGGGGGGGAGAGGGGGAGGTGGCGGAGGGGGAGGGGCCGAAGGCCATTGGTTATTCCGCAGCCGCGCGGGCGGCGTTGCGGATCAGCAGGTTGCGGCCCGTCATCTCGTCGGGCTTGGGCAGGCCGATCAGGTCGAGCAGGGTCGGCGCGATGTCGGCCAGACGTCCGCTGTCGATTTTGGCCCCCGCCGGGCCGTTGACCAGCACCAGCGGCACCTTGTCCAGCGTGTGGGCGGTGTGGGGGCCGCCGTTGTCGGGGTCCTTCATCAGCTCGCAATTGCCGTGGTCGGCGGTGATGAGCATGGTTCCGCCCTGGCGGCGGACGGCGGCCTCCAACCGGCCGATGCTGGTGTCCACCGCGTGCACCGCCTTGATCGCGGCGTCGAGTATGCCGGAATGGCCGACCATGTCGGGATTCGCGTAATTGACGACGATCAGGTCGTAGGCGTCCGAATCGACCGCCGCCACCAGCTTGTCCGTCACCTCCGCCGCCGACATTTCCGGCTGAAGATCATAGGTGGCGACCTTGGGCGATTGGACCAGAATGCGGTCCTCGCCGGGGTAGACGCGCTCCTCGCCGCCGTTGAAGAAGAAGGTGACGTGCGGGTATTTCTCGGTTTCGGCGATGCGCAGTTGCGTCAACCCGGCGTCGCTGACCACCTCGCCCAACACTTTGGTCAGGGATTTCGGCGGGAACAGCGTGGTCATCAATGTGCCCAGCGCGCTGGAGTATTCGACCATGCCGACGGTCGCCGCCAAGGCGGGCAGGGCGCCCCGGTCGAAGCCGTCAAAGCCCGGTTCGACATAGGCGCCGAGGATTTCCCGCGCGCGGTCGGCGCGGAAATTCGCCATCAGGATGGCGTCGCCGTCCTTCATCCCGCTGTAGTCGCCGATGATGGTCGGCAGGATGAACTCGTCATGCTTGCCGGTGGCGTAGCTCTGTTCGATGGCCTGGATCGGGTCGGCGGCGCGTTCGCCCTCGCCATGGGTCATGGCGGCGTAGGCCTTGGCGACGCGGTCCCACCGCTTGTCGCGGTCCATCGCGTAATAGCGCCCGATCACCGTGGCGATCTCGACGCCCGGCAGCTCGAACACGTCGGCCATGAATTCGGCGACCTGATCCTTGGCGCTTTGCGGCGGCACGTCGCGCCCGTCGGTGAAGGCGTGGATGGCGACCGGCACGCCCTCGCGCGCCAGGATCGCGGCGAGCGCGGCCATGTGCTCCTGATGCGAATGCACGCCGCCCGGCGACAGCAGCCCCATCAGATGGCAGGTTCCGCCGGTCTTGGTCAGCGTCTTGACCAGATCATAGAGCGCCTGATTGCGTTCCAGATCGCCGTTCAGGATGGCGTGGTCGATCATCACCAGATCCTGCATGACGATTCGGCCCGCGCCCAAATTCATGTGGCCGACCTCCGAATTGCCCATCTGCCCCCGGGGCAGCCCGACCTCCTCCTCGCTGGCGTCGAGCAGGGCGGTCGGTTCGTTCGCCCACAACCGATCCCAATTCGGCGTGTCGCCCAGCGCGATGGCGTTGTCGGCCGTTTCCTCGCGATAGCCCCAACCGTCCAGAATGCAGAGAACGACGGGCTTCGGGGAGTTGGCGGGACGCTGCGGATCGGTCATCGCGGGAGCCTCTTGCGGACGGTGTCGGGATGGGGTTGGGGTGGTCAAACGCGGTGATAGGGGTGCCCGGCCAAAATTTGCTGGGCGCGGTAAATCTGTTCGGCCAGCATGCCGCGCACCAGCATGTGCGGCCACGTCATCGGGCCAAAGGCCATCAGGAAATCGGCCCGCGCCCGCACGGCGTCGCCGTGCCCGTCGGCGCCGCCGATCAAAAAGGCGAGGTCGCCGGTCCCCCGGTCGCGCCAGTCGCCAAGCTTGGCGGCGAAGGCTTCGCTGGGCAGGGCCTTGCCACGCTCGTCCAGCGCGACGACCACCGCCCCGGCGGGAATCGCGGCGAGCAGCAAGTCAGCCTCTTGACGCTTCAATTCGTCGGAGGACAGGCGTTTTTTCACCTCGACCTCACGCAGGGTGAACGGCCAAATCAGCCGTCCGACATACTCGTCGAACAGGTCGCGGGTTGGTCCCCCTCGCGACCGCCCAACGGCGGCGAGCCACACACGCATGACGCAGCCCCCCGCCTGTCTGGTCGTCGGTCCGTTCGTTCGTCAGGCGCTGAGGCGCGCCGGATCGGACGGCGCCGGCATTTCCGCGCCCCACATCTTTTCGATGTTGTAGAAGGTGCGGACCTCCGGCTTGAACAGATGGATGATGATGTCGCCAGCATCAACCAGCACCCAATCGCACTGTTCCATGCCTTCGGTTTCGACGCGGCGGAATCCGGCCTGCTTCAGCTTTTCGGTCAGCTTCACGGCCATGGCGCCGACATGCCGCGTGTTGCGGCCCGACGCGACGATCATGTAATCGGCGAAGGTGGCTTTCCCGGCCAGATCAATGACGGTGACGCCGTCGGCCTGATCCTCGTCCAGGGTGTGTTCGATGAGCGCCTTCAGAGCCTGGGGTTCCGGGATCTGGAGAACGGCGGTCGGCTGCGGGGCGGACGCGGCCGTTTCGGTGTGCGTGGTGATGGCTCTAACCTCTTGCAACGTGTCACGACGGATGCGCGATCCGGGTGGCGCGTGCTTGCCGGATCGCCGTCGCCGAGGTCGTGTCCAAGGGGTTGCGCAAGAACGCCCAGGCCGGCCGCTTGTGGCGAGCCAGCCCTTTCACCCCAGAGACGGACACCCGTCGACGCATGTAACGCTGGGCGGCTTGGCCGCTCAGCGCATTCAAACAATAGGTCGGACGGGCGAAAACCGCAACCGGCGCCAGCGCGAAGATTCGCGTCCAGGCCCGCCAACGGGGGATTTGCCGCAAATTGTCCGCGCCCATCAGCCAAACGAAGCGTGTTTTTGGGAAACGCCGGGTCAGCGCCGCCAGCGTGTCGGCGGTGAATTGGGTGCCGAGCGCGGTTTCAATCGCCGTCACCTCGACGCGCGGATGAGCGGCGACGCGGCGGGCCTCGGCCAAGCGTTGGGCGAGCGGGGCCATGCCCGCGCGGTCCTTCAACGGGTTTTGCGGGCTGACCAGCCACCAGACCCGATCCAGCCCAAGCGTCTTGAGCGCGTACAGGCTGATGCGCCGGTGCCCGTCATGCGCCGGGTTGAAGGAGCCACCCAGGATGCCGACGGTGAGACGGGCGTAGCGCGGGCCGGAAAACAGGTGTGGCTCGCCCCTGGTTTCGGCGGACGGAACCCCCTCACCCAACCCTCTCCCCGGGGGGGAGAGGGCTTTGTCGGGGGCCATCTTACGGTCGCGTCTGGCCATCGCCGCGCACGACGTATTTGTAGCTGGTCAACTGCTCCGCCCCGACCGGGCCGCGCGCGTGGAATTTGTCGGTGGAGATGCCGATTTCCGCGCCCATGCCGAACTGCCCGCCGTCGGCGAATTGGGTGGAGGCGTTCCACAGCACGATGGCGCTGTCCACCCGCAGCAGGAAGCGTTCCGCCGTCACCGCGTTCTCCGTGATGATGGAGTCGGTGTGGTGGGAGCCGTGTTGGTTGATGTGGTCGATGGCCCCGTCCACCCCATCGACCACGCCGCAGGCGATGATGGCGTCGAGATATTCGGTGTCCCAATCCGCCGCGTCCGCCGCCGTCACGCGCGGGTCTACGGCTTGAGTCGCCGCGTCGCCGCGCACGGCGCATCCGGCGTCGAGCAGATCCTTGACCAGCAGCGGCAACGCCGTGTCGGCGATGGCCCGATCGACCAGCAGGGTTTCCGCCGCGCCGCAGATCGAGGTGCGGCGCATCTTGGCGTTCAGAACCACCTTGCGCGCCTTCTCCAGATCGGCTCCGGCGTCGACATAGACGTGGCAGTTGCCGTCCAGATGCTTGATGACCGGCACCCGGCTTTCGTCGGCGATGCGCTGGATCAGCGATTTGCCGCCGCGCGGGATGATGACGTCGATGAAATCGCGCATTCCCAGCATGAGGCCGACCGCCGCGCGGTCGGTGGTGGGGACCAGTTGGATGGCCTCTTCGGGCAGGCCCGCCGCGCGCAGCCCCTGGGCCAGACAGGCGGCGATGGCGCGCGAGGATTGGACGCTTTCCGAACCGCCGCGCAGAATCGCGGCGTTGCCCGATTTCAGGCACAACCCGCCCGCGTCGGCGGTCACGTTGGGGCGGCTTTCATAGATGATGCCGATGACGCCCAACGGCACGCGGACGCGCTGGATGTTCAACCCGTTGGGCCGGGTCCAGTCGGCCAACACGCCGCCGATGGGGTCGGGGAAATCGGCGATGTCCTCCAGACCCTTGGCCATCGCCTCGATGCGCTCGTCGTCCAGGGTCAGCCGTTCGCGCAGGGGGCCGGACAAATCGCCCGCGTTGGCGAGGTCGGCGTCGTTCGCGGCCTGGATCGCCGCCTTGTTGGCGCGGATGGCCGCCGCCGCCGCCCGCAAGGCCCGATCCTTGTCCGGTCCTGGCGCGGTCGCCAGCGCAGCCGAGGCGGCGCGCGCTTTGCTGCCAAGGGCAAGCATCTGATCGCGCAGGGTGTCGAGCAGGGCGGACATGGCTCTCTCTTTCCAGAAAAGGGACGATGACCTTAACGAATTGCGCGGGCCGGTGAAAGCCGTTCGGATGGCGAGCCACGGGAATCGCTTGAAGTCCTCACGGTGCGGTTAGAACGCTTGCGAGGAACTCGTCGCTGATGGCGGCAAGGCCGCGCTTGACGCGCATGCTCTTCTTTTTGGGTGTTGGGGCCCGTTGGAGCAG
>Ga0209373_10000528_pt1 | contig 60972 bp, 56 predicted proteins | sample Higcelweek5metaG_FD_187173 | JGI IMG/M metagenome (GOLD analysis project Ga0209373, IMG submission 187173) | Freshwater pond sediment microbial communities from the University of Edinburgh, under environmental carbon perturbations - High... | ecosystem: Environmental > Aquatic > Freshwater >...
TGCTCCCACTCCAAATCTGTATATGTTTTTGCATAATATGCTTTTTTCTTATACAGATATTATATCATAAAAATGCTAAAATGTCCAGTGTTTATGCCACTTTTTGAACTTTTTAAGGAAAGCCTAATTATTATAAAAAATCTTCGGTTATGCAAAGCCTGTTTGATAGCTTAGAACAGCAGATGTCAAGCCTATCAAATGAGGCTAGCTTAACTGAAAATCAATTTTTTGTTATCTTGGCTGACAGAAATTTAAACGACTATGAACAAGATGTTGGTATCTCACCCGGCAGCAGTAGCTTTGAGAGCAGACGAAGTAATGTATTATCTAAGCTTCGTGGAACTGGTACAACTACAAAAGGGGCTATGAAAAATATTGTTGCTTCCTATGAGGGTGGCGAAATTGAGGTTATAGAATATGTATCCGAGTATGCCTTTGCAATTAAGTTTGTATCCAAAAAGGGCATGCCCGTGAAACTGGATGATATTAAAAAAGTGGTTGAAGAAATTAAGCCCGCGCATCTAGAGGTTCGGTATATCTTCACCTACCGGTTATGGCAGGATGTAAAAAGCACACTTGTAGATTGGGAAGCGGCGCAGGCAAATTCATGGGAATGGATGCGCAGCTTTGAAATTGTATTGAATTTATATATTACAGACGATGGGCTAGTGTATTATAGGGACACAAACGACGGAAACGCGTATATCGCGTTTATGAACGGGAAACCAATTGCACGGAGAATGGAGGAATAATTTATGGCGATAATGCCTAACGATATCGGGTTGGCGACGGCAACGGATGTGGGAGATGTAGCAAACCTGAACACACAGAGCAAAACGGTGGTGGAGGCCATCAATGAAGTTTTGAACAATGCCGGATCAGCGGCGGCAGATCAGATTTATGTAGAGGGCGACGGAAACTCAATTTCCGGCAAAGGAAATATAGTATTCGGCAATAATAATAAGATTATCGGGTCTGGGAACGTCATCGTCGGCGATAATCTGATCATCATCGGACAGGATAAAAAAATATCCGCGGGATTGGATGATATCAATTTTGACTCAGTTAACATATCCACAAAGACCATACAGTACTATATATTTTCGGAGAATGTAACCCTGAATATTGCCGTGGGAGATAAGGCTGCCATTCAGTTTAGCCAGACATGGTATAATAGCGACTGGTCGGACAGCGTTACGGTTATCACTGATAAATATGTCACTGCAATAACCGCCTGCGGAGACGGATATTTTACAGTAGCGGATATACCGGTCACTGAAAATCCGCCGGACGAAACGCATACTCAGCTTGCTATGATGTATGTACCCTGTTTCAGCTTGTTAAAAGCAGAATACAAACTGCAGGGAGAGAGCACAATCATTATGGGTAATAAATCATCCGAATCAGGCAGCTTCAGCGCCAATTCCGGCAACGCGCTCGCAATTTCCGCAGCAGCTTTTAACAACGCCGCGGCAAGAGCGGTTGCTGCTTTTGCCTGCAATACGGCGCAGGCTGGGGGAAAATACGGATTTGCGGCGAACAGTGCTCAGGTTTTTCTGGATTACGGAGCGGCTCTGAATAACGGTTTCGCTTACGGGGAATATTCGTTTGCCGTAGGAAACGGCAGGGCAGCAGGGCGTCCTATCAAATGCACTGCTTTAAGCTGCAGTGAGAAATCCTTTACAGCGGCTGCAGGTGAATCACTGGCTGGGTTGTCCGCCGGAAACAAACTGTTGATAAGGTATAAGAATAATGGAAATGTTATCATCAACAGCGTATTGACAGTTAAATACATCAGTGGTCAGAAAATTTATGTAGAGGAATCCATCGGTGGCGGGACTTACGGAGAAGCAATCATGCCGGACGGATATATCTTTCGGATTGAAACATCGTATGGGAATAACTTTGCTTCCGGATATGGCACAGCAGGCAATCGGTATGCGCAGGCTCACGGACAATATACGCTTGCCGTGCACGAGGGAGCAAGCATTTTCGGAAGATACGGAGTTACGCCGGAAACGTATTCGTGGTGTCTTGGAAACGGCACATCATTTTCGGCTATGGGTCTCGCAGCAAAAATACTGCAGTCCGGCAATATGTTTATTGACGGTACATATTCTTCACCTTGTGCCGACTATGCTGAGTATTTTGAATGGGCAGATGGTAACCCAAATAATGAGGATAGAGTTGGATGCTTTGTAAAGCTTGTAAATGGCAAGATTGACAAAGCCACTGACTTTGAAGGCGTGCTTGGAATCACAAGCGGAAATCCTGCAATTTTAGGTGATAGCGGTGAGCTTCACTGGAACAAAAAATATATATCCGATGATTTTGGCAGAATTCAGTACCCTGATGTTGTAATTCCGGCACTTACAGATAAAGACGGAAATGTTATAGAGGAAGAGCGAATTGAAAGACAACCAATTTTAAATCCTGATTATGACCCCACGCTTGATTATATACCAAGAAAAGACCGTCCTGAATGGTCAGCTGTTGGGGTTATGGGTAAGCTCCCTGTTCGAGATGATGGCACTGCAAATGTAGGTGATGTTGTTCGTCCAACAGAAGGCGGAATTGCAACAAAGTCGATAAATAACGGATATCCTGTTATAAAGAGAATATCTGATAATGTAATTCTTGTGTGGGTGAGGTGAAAAAATTATGCCGGCTAATACAACAAACTATAGCTTTAAAAAGCCATATTACACTGACAATGCAGATATCAACATTTTAAATGAAAACTTTGATACCTTGGATAATGAGCTTACCCCAACTGTTAGCCAAGGGGTATCCCCGCCTACAACAAATCAAAAGGGTAAAGTCAGCTTAATAATTAATTGGATTGCCAATAGAATAAAGGCTATTACAGGCAAAACCAACTGGTGGGACACACCTGCGACAACGCTTGAAAGCTGCTATAACCATATAAACGGTGGCACTCACGCAAATGCAACGATAGGCTTAAACGGTTTTATGTCATATTTGGATAAGCAAAAATTAGATAACGCTACCCCAAATTATACTGCTGATAGGTTAATGCTGCGAGATAGCAGTGGCAAGGCTCAGGTGCAAAATCCATCATCTGGCTATGATATTGTAAATAAGGCTTATGGCGATAGCACCTATGTTCCAAAAGGCACAGCAACTACAATGTCGGCAATGCTCACGGCACAGTCGAATACATCATACACAACAAAGCAAGTGAGAAATATTGTGCTTTGGACATCGGGTGATACCCCACCTTCATCAAGTTATGGTGACATTGTTATAAAAACATTTTAGGCGGTGAAATATGAGTAGAACTATAAATTTTAGTTATAAGTATCCGTATTTTTATTATGGCGAAAAACCAAAGTATGGTATTGAGTGGGCTACAAACCAAACAACCCTAAATGGATGCTACACTTATCCAATGGAGTTCAACAATGCAGTAAATTGCGATCACATAAAATTTGATATCCAAGTTGTAGATACCGGCTCTGGGACAGTAACAAACAGAAATTGGGACTTTATGGTCTATCGGCAAAGCTACGGATGGGTTGATATTGGAGTGTTCACATTGCCTGAAAGCGGTGAATATACTGTTGATTTGGATGTGAATTATATAATAACAAAATTTGCTGTTGTGCCAACATCTAATCCCGGCAGTAGCAGAACATGGACTACAGCTATTACACCGGTTGAAATTATAGTGACGGAAAGCTTGACAACGGTTGATTTGCGAACAAATGAGTTTACTTATGGTATTTTCCCTAATACTTATGGGGTATCACAGAATGCAACTGAGGTGTTTGTAAATATTGATGGTGTGCTAAAAAAAGCAACCAATATTTTAGCAAATGTTGATGATACGCTACTTCAAATTCAGAATGTGCATTCAGGGTATTTCAAAACCACGTCTGAACAAATGCGCGTTTTTGAATTTACGCCAACAGTAACTGCGTCTCATACCATAAAACGAAAGAGCATATCTGGCGACCATGAGATAAGGCTCTATGACAGTAGTTTTAATATGGTAGGTGATTCATATTTTTATAACCAGACTTTCACTCTAACGGGTGGAAGTCTTTATTATATAGCTGTTACGCATTATTACAACAATACAGATACTAGTGAAAGCTATCTGCAAATATATAAAACATAGGAGGAAGAAATGATGTCAGAAAAAATGAAATGGTTTTATGCCGCTGTATGTGGTCTGCTTTGTTACATATTCGGAGATATGGATAGGCTTCTATCCATACTGATTATTTTTATATTGATTGATTTCGTCAGCGGATTTATAAAAGCATGGTCAAAAAAAGAATTCAGCTCAAGTATTTTCTATATAGGCGGTGTTAAGAAATGCGGTATTCTGCTGATTGTCGCAGTGGCAACGCAACTTGATAAACTAATACTTGGCGATAGTGCAATATTGCGTGTTGCATCAATTTCATATTACATTGCAAACGAAGGATTTTCGATACTTGAAAATTGGGGAGCGCTTGGACTTCCACTGCCGAAACAACTCGAAAATGCACTTGCAAAATTAAAAAACAAAACAGATGAGGAGAAAAAAGAGAATGTTGCCGATTGAAACGAAACTAATATTAGATAATTACACAGGCAAAAGAGTATATCAAATATCTTTAATATATTGCTGGAGCAGTCCTTTTCGGGATTGCTCTTTTTCTTATGAAGGTTAAGCCTATGACAAAAGAACAGAAAGAAACAATCAAAAAGATGCGACTTGAGGGCAATAGTTATTCGCAAATTGCCACTGAATTAAACATATTGGAAGGAACAATAAAAGCATTTTGCAGTAGAAATAAGATTTACATGCCTAAAACTGATATCACACAAAAACATTACGAAAAAGGCGAATTTTGCAAATACTGCGGTAAACCTATTATTCAAAATAAAAACACCAAGTTAAAGTTGTTCTGCAATGATAAATGCAGATTAAACTGGTGGAACAAAAACCAAGATAAAGTAAACAAAAAAGCTATATACAAAATTATATGTAAACAATGTGGAATTGAATTTGAGAGTTATGGAAATAAGAGCCGTATATACTGCTCGCATTCCTGTTATATAAAATTTAAGAAAGGCGGTAACGATGATGTCAAAAGAGCAGTTTGAACGTGAAAAAAATTATAGAGTTTTCCTTGCAATCGTAAAATCAATGCTTAAGAAGGGCGTAATCACCGATGATGATTACTTTTCAATTGATACAATGCTAGTGGCTAAATATCACCCTATAACTGCATTTTATAATTGAAAATCATTTAATAATTTGTATTTAACATAATTTATCTGTATTTATATTTTACATTTACAGATACTAAATAAGCAATATATTATACAAGGAGACTTTAATAATGGGTACTGAAAAAAAGAACATCTCTGTCGTCAATGATAGAATGAAAACGAAATCCAAAAATAAAGAAGTTAAGAGTGAACTTCGAGCAAAAAACAACAAGACGGTATTAGACAAGGTCGACCATTAATAAACATTTGTTTGAAAATTGAGCAAGGATTTCTTTGGAGTCCTTGCCTTTTATTATACTATTATACAGATAAGAATTATTGTGCGATTGATACAATGTTAGTGGCTAAATACCGCATAATAACGGCATTTTATAATTGAAAATAACTTGAAATGTATCAACATTAGTGTTAACATAGACAGTGGGAAGGAGTGATTATATGTCACGAACCATACGAAAAATAGAAAAATTAGTTTTTGATTTACCATCAAAAAAACGTGTTGCAGCATATGCCAGAGTTTCAAGCGGCAAGGATGCTATGCTTCACTCATTATCAGCACAGGTCAGTTACTATAGCAATTTAATACAAAAATATAATGGTTGGGAGTATAAGGGAGTTTATGCCGATGAAGCCTTGACCGGCACTAAAGATAACCGAGCAGAGTTTCAAAGGCTGCTTTCTGATTGCAGAGCAGGTAAAATTGATATGATAATTACAAAATCAATATCAAGATTGGCACGAAACACCGTTACAATGCTTGAAACAGTGCGGGAGTTAAAAAGCCTAAATATAGACATTTGGTTTGAAAAAGAAAATATTCATAGTTTAAGTGGGGATGGTGAGCTGATGCTGACCATCCTCTCTTCTTTTGCTCAAGAGGAATCAAGGTCGGTTAGTGAAAACTGCAAATGGAGGATTAGAAAAAACTTCAGTGAAGGCATCGTACCTATTAATAATAGTCATTTTTACGGATATCGCAGGAGTGATGATTATGGTTTTGAAATTGTAGAGGATGAAGCGATTATTATCAAAATGATTTTTAATGATTATTTGTCTGGTATGGGGTTTTGCAATATAAGGGATAAACTCAACGATATGGGGTTAAAGTCGCCCAGTGGTCAAACATGGCACGAAATGTCTGTTCGAGAAATACTGTTAAATGAGAAATTTATAGGGTCTGCTATGCTTCAAAAATATTTTGTATCTGACCATATTTCAAAAAAGAAAATACGTAACAAAGGACAGCTACAAAAATTCTATGTTGAGAATAACCACAATCCTATTATTTCAAAAGAATTGTTTTATAAGGTGCAGGAGGAAATGCAGCGCCGAGCCAAAAAATATCAAGGAAATAATAATCATGGCAATCGCTATCCGTTCTCAGGGAAAATACGTTGTTTGAATTGCGGTAAAGGATATAAACGAAAAACTTCTCATGCAGGAAAAACATACGAACGCATTTTTTGGAACTGCAGTACATACATCCGTTTCGGAAAGTCGGCTTGTTATACAAAGCAAATACCCGAGGATATTTTATACAGAGTTAGTGCGGAGGCGATGGGAATAGATGAATTTGATGCTGTCGCCTTCGATAATTTGATTAAAGAAATACAAGTGGCGGAGTTCAACAAGCTGAAATTTATATTTAAAAATAATACAGAAAAAGTCTATGAATGGAGTGATAATGGTGAATTTAAAGCTAGTAACTGTAATTCCAGCAGTTAACAAAGTATATACACAAGTAAACACTGCTTTTGAATTAAAGAAAAAAGTAGCCGCCTATGCAAGAGTTTCAACTGAAAATGAGGAGCAATCAACTTCATACGAGGCACAGATTGATTACTACACAAAGCGGATTGAATCAAATCCTGCTTGGGAAATGGTCAAAGTTTATTCAGATGAGGGCATTTCTGCCACAAGCACTAAAAAGCGTGATGGGTTCAACCATATGATCCGAGATGCACTGGACGGAAAAATTGACCTTATACTAACAAAATCAGTCAGCCGATTTGCTAGAAACACCGTTGATACACTTACAACAGTTCGTAAGCTTAAGGAAAAAGGCGTTGAGGTATATTTTGAAAAGGAAAATATTTATACTATGGACAGCAAGGGTGAGTTACTTATTACAATTATGAGCTCATTGGCTCAAGAGGAAAGTCGTTCTATCAGTGAGAATGTTACTTGGGGACAAAGAAAACGCTTTGCTGACGGTAAGGTCAGCTTACCATACGGCAGATTCCTCGGCTATGAAAAAGGGGAGGACGGACTACCTAAAATTGTTGAGAGCGAAGCTGAGGTTGTAAGGTTAATTTACAAGCTGTTTCTTGAGGGCAAAGTCATTAATGCCATTGCTACAGAACTTGAAAATCAAGAAATAGCTACGCCAAGCGGTAAAGAAAAGTGGCAAAGAAGTACAGTTTTGAGTATTTTGAGCAATGAAAAATATTGTGGGAATGCACTGTTACAGCAATCAGGTACAGCTTGGATTTCACTGTTCTGTTTCGTACTTCTTTAATTAGAGCAATTGTCATCAATGGAACAACCAGAAAAAGCATTGTAAAATCGCTGCCAATGAAAATAGGCGCCTTGAAATAGGAATCATGTGCATAGATTCCACTGCCGAATAGTCTGACTTCGGTTCCATATTGATTTGTTATCAAATAGCTATGAGCAGTGTCGAAAGAAAGTAGTCCGGTTATTGTGATTAATGCTAACAACAAAATCGTAAAAATCCCGAGTATATCAATTCCGTAAAGTCTTTTCATTGTGCGCACCTTCCTTTTTGAGTTATATTTTATTGATTATTCGTACCGAGCAGAGCATTTTTTATTGCACATAAAATAACCTTGCTACTATATATAGCACTTGTAATCGAGTCCACTTGCAAAGATTGAAATTCTATAACTCTGTCTGTAATAATCTCGGCAGGAGCCCCCTGGCCATTTATATGCTTTATTATTTGAATATCTGTGATGATATGGTTCTTAACGGTAACACTTACCTCTGCTGATACCGGAGCTGCAGCATAGCTTCCGCTATAAACGCCGTCTTGAATTTCAGACATATCAACTTCCGGTATTTCAATATATTTGATCGATTCAAGGTTTGATTCAATATGTTTGATTATTCCAATCCCGACTGCGGAGATGATCAGCAGCACAATGACCAATATTAAAACAAGCTTTCTTATTATGCCGGTTCCAAATATATTCGCACCTTTGTCAGTGCATATTTTGCTGAACTGTTTCAAGGCCTGGTTTCCACCCATCCAGGGATACGGAAAGAAATGTCCTGCGCCGAACATAACACTAAACAGCTTTTTCATAAGCAATCTCCATTAAAAAAGTATTTTCAGAATATCTATCGGTTTGTTAATATGTTTTCTTCTTTCCCAATAAAAAATCTGGAAAATATATACTACTTGGTCACATTGTACTCTATAACAGTATCATGGCCGTCGAAGTATACCAGGTCTCCCTCGTGCAGATGCCATATTGCTTTGAGTGTTTTGGGCTGCATAATCCCATCTACCTCTCGGTAGTCTCCGCAAATTGCCGACCATTTTACATGTTGAACATTACCGTTTGTATCTACATAAACTCGGTCTTCCGTTGTAAAGGTGGTTAAGTAACCATTACTATCGAATGTAAAAATACCACTCACAGACAGATCATTATATGAAATGGTTCCCTTTATATGGTTTTCATCGACAGTTTCCCATTTTATAAAGTCCTTTAGAGCAATGCTGGGAACCATCAGACTTTCAGCCAAGCAATTTACAATACTGGATTGGTTCATCTCATCACCTGTTTGATTAAAGAGCACTATGCTTTTTGCGATCATGCCTTTCATTGAACCGAAACCTTCTTGATAAGCATCAAGTCCCTCAAAAGGTACCCCATACAGACTTGTATCAATTAGCGCAATCCTCTCTGGTTTTTCACCAGAGTTAAATTGAACACATTTAATTTTAAGCGCTTTAGAGTTAAGAATAAAATCCACGTCGTTATGATTTATTTTTATGTTAAACATTTTGGGCTTGCCGATAAACCCGCAATTTTCAAAATATTTCTGTAACGGAGCAGGAAGTCCGGCAATATCCTCCATCGTAAAAATCTGACCGGAAGGCTGCTGTTCTGAGATCAGGTTGTCTTTTCGCTGCAAAAACTCAGACTTTATCGGCGAAAATGGAATCGAAAACCAAACTACGATTCCTAAAACAATAAACACTAAAAATCCGATTGCCCAATACATAATTTTTCTACCTCTCTTCATTTAAACACACCCATTCCTGTTTTATCATATCCGCTCTGATATATCATTCATATAGATATTTTTCTTTTTCATATAGCTGAGAATTTACCGAATCATCATTTGGAGGCACTCTTTTCTAAAATCGCTGCAATCGATGCCGCGCCTATAGGAAACGAATCTAAGTACATACCAAAGAGGATTAATCCCAGGCGCGTGATCTGCATTCACCGCCAAAAAGATAATCGGCATAACGCAAAGAGCATACAATACACTGAACACAATTGCACTGAACTGGATTGCGTTAAGCCTTTTTGCTAAAAGCATACCATCTCGATTAATGCCGTTCAACAAGAACCAAAATTGAAACAGCGTTAAGAAAAAACAAATAGCCGCCGCGTATAATCCAATGATTATAGGGTATTGCAAAAAAGCATATTCGGGAAAGTTTTGGCTATCGATTTTCCAAAGGTAGGCAAACATATCACTTTATATATGCCCAACAAAATATTAGCTTATTATACTTCTTATATGATAATAATTTCTACATTATTTCAAAAAATCCTTCTATTATCTCTTTTGAACCCTTGACACAATACCATTTTCCAACCTTTTAACGATTGTACCTAACCTTTTAACGATTCTCCCAACCTTTTAACGATTGTCGGTTTTTTGAGGTAGGGGGTTACACTTTATTTGTATCAAAAATAGTGGTTTGCGTGGAATGAAGCCAAAAATCAGATTATTTGAACACGTCAATATAGCACGAAATCAACAATGCATAACCTCGAAAATGGCTTAAATACAAGCTTTTTTAGCATTTATAAACAACAAAACCGCCCTATAAAAGAGCGGTTTTCATTGTATCACATTGTGTGTGAAGATGTGGCGCGCCCAAGAGGAGTCGAACCTCTGGCCTATCCCTTAGGAGGGGATCGCTCTATCCTACTGAGCTATGGGCGCATAAAATCTTACTATAATAGTTTAACTGTTTTAAGTTCATTTGTCAATAAAAATAAATAAATTTTTTTATTTTATAAAAAATATATTGTAAAAATATGCTGAATATGATATAATTAGTGAAAATTAAGTTAAATATTGATGGGGTGATAGAATGACAGATATAAATTACTGGCTTTGGTATGTTTTAGCTACAGGCACCCGAAAAGCGTTCGCAAGAGATTTATATAAAAAGGTCGGTGATATTGAAAAGCTTTATAAATATGGTAAAAACGATTATGCTAAGCTGGGAATTACAGATGCGGAAACTTTAAATATGCTTTGCAATAAGGATATGTCAATGGTTGAACGTGAGATTTGGTTTGCCAAAAATTATAATGTATGGTTTATAGCTGTTGATGATGAAAGATATCCGCCTCTTTTAAAAAACATTTACGACTCGCCTTTAGTCTTATATATCAGGGGAGATCATTTTAATCCAAAAGATGAACTGTATATCGCTGTTGTTGGAACAAGAAGAGCGAGCAGATACGGCAGGGATGCAGCACTGAAGCTTTGCTACGATTTAGCAAGTCATGGCATTACAGTTGTAAGCGGAATGGCAGAGGGAATAGATTCATATGCTCATATAGGATGTTTGGACGCGGGTGGAAAAACAATTGCAGTGCTTGGAACAGGTGTTAATCAGGTATATCCTAAAATAAACAAGGATTTAATGCATAGGATAGTAAACAACGGCTGCGCAATATCCGAATATAGCTTTGATTCAAAATCCTATCCCGGTAATTTCCCCGCAAGAAACAGAATAATAAGCGGTCTGTGTATGGGTACGGTTGTTATTGAAGCTTCTGAAAAAAGCGGTTCACTTATTACCGCGAATTTTGCATTAGATCAAAACAGAGATGTTTTTGCCGTTCCCGGAAATATAAATAATCCTACTTCAAGCGGCGTGAATACTCTTATTAAAAATAATGCCAAAATGGTTACCTGTGCCAGAGATATTATCGAGGAATATGAAAATGTTTATCCTGATTTAATTCGGCATGATGTTATAACTAAAAAAAGCATTGAATTTGAAATCCCTGAAAGTCAGAATTTTTTAAACAAGGAATCATTAGATATACTTAACTGTGTTAAAGACATTCCAAAAGGAATAGACCAAATCGCGATAGAATGCAAATTACCTATAGCCCAATTAAACGGAATAATTACACTTTTAGAGCTTGATGATAAAATTAAAAAAATTCCCGGTGAATTATATGCAAAAAAATAAGTAAAATGGGTTTGCGGGTACCATATCATATTTACCCAAGGGTAGCAGAAGCACGCCCACAATGACTTGCATAAAGTGAAAGCCAGCGTCATTAAGGCGCTGGCTGTAATAATCCATTCTAGGGACGGTTCATGCTACTCATCTTTGGAGTGGTCATACTTTGCATTTTAAAAATTCAACGGCTTTAATAATATCAGCTTCGGGATTATCTCCGACTTCACGTTCAATTGTTAAAAACCCATTCCAGTTAGCTTTTTTTAATACATTTAAATAAGTGTCAAAATTAACACTGCCTTCACCTAAAGGAACTTCTCTGAAATATTCAATTTCTTCGATACCATCATGCTTCAAATGTCCGTAAATGATTTCCGGATTAGTTTTGTGAAGCAGTATACCGTCTTTAGCGTGAGTATGTACTATATAATCAAGTAAAATTTCAGCGCTCCCCGTTGGGTCTTCGCCAATAACCATAGCCAAATTAGCAGGGTCAAAATTTACTCTTACAGCCCTGGCGCTGAGGCTGTCTAAAAAGCCTCTTAAAACCTTTGCCGGTTCAGGGCCTGTTTCTATAGCAAAATAAGCGCCAACATTATCGCCGTATCCGGCAAGCTCTTCACATGCCTCAGCCATAATTTTTCTTGTATCATTTATCTCGGCGGGAACAACACCAATGTGGGTTGTTACAACTTTTGAGCCAAGCTCTAATGCCAAATCCATAATTCTTTTGGACTTTTCTATTTTCGGGGGATTATTTTCTTTAATTCTAAATCCGCCTCCGCCTAAATCTCCGCATAAAGCTGAAATTGAAAGCCCGTTTGATTCGACTATATCTTTAATCTCTTTTATTTTTGACGGAGTCATATTTTCAGGTGCAAGCTCGCCGTTTGTTGCGTAAAGCTGAACACCCACCGCACCTACCTTTGCAGCTTTAACAAGACCTTCTTTTACTCCAACTTTAAATGAGTCTACAAGAACTCCGATTTTTAATTCACTCAATTTAAAACCTCCTAAATATAAAATTATTTATAAAATTAAATTATATGCATATATTTTTGTTTTCAAGGTAATAATATGATTACCTCACAAGATATATTTTGACCCCCTTTTTTATATGGCACGACGCCCCCCTTGTCGTGCCTATTTTTTTATAATATAAGAAATTAAGTAGAATCACGCGACTGAGATGTAAGTGCTTTTCAGCGTTGGTGCGCGATTCGGGTGCAGGCCACGCCTGCTTTTTATTATATCTATAAAGTATTAATATGTATTTATCATTTTTTATACTATTATTTATCATTTCTTTTACCTTTTTCCAAAACGGTATGAATATATAAAGCGCAAACAAGCATAAGTATTCCGGATAAAACAAGCAGCACCTGCTGACCTTTAAGCGGGGCATTCATAAAGGTTAAATTTAATTCACTTATAAAATCCATAATTTTTGCGCCAATCAAAGATGCGCCAAACCCAACAAGTCCGCCTATTGCCGCGTTCGTACCTATATATAAGGTTCGGCCTTTTTCGGGAGCGTAATCGAATTGTATATTTAAAACTGCCATTCCCATAACCGCCCATGATGTATTTGATACAACTGACAGCGCTATAAATAACCAAAACGCATTTGAGGGTAATATAAAGAAAAATAATATATGCGATACAGCTAAAATAATAATTGCGATTTTTGTAACAAACGCCCAGGATATTCTATCCGCCAGCCTACCCCATCTTTTAAGAATTATTGCTCTGTAAATGCTCATAGCTAACGCAACAACCATCAAATAAGTATAGCTTAAATAAAGGTCGCTTACCCAAAATACTCCAAGGTATGGAATTACAATCTGAGCTGATATGTTCCATAGCATGCTGAAAATAACCACTGGCAAAAATGCTTTTGTTTTAAACGGCAGTGCAAAAATTTCTCTAAGCTTAAAACCTGATTCCATTATCGGGGTTTCGGGCTCCATTATATGACTTAGTGAAAAAAAGTTAACTATAGCAAGTAGTGCAATAATTATGGCTACAACAATGTAAGCTCCTGTAATATTATTCGCCGCTTCAAATAAATCTATTATATGCCCCGCCGCAAGTGAAATAACCGATCCAATAATAATCAGATATTTTTCGCGAATGCTGAAATACCTTCCTCTGATCCTGTGAGGCGCAAGGCTAATAATCCAGTTATTTGCCGCTGGGCCTATAAGTCCCCCCAGACCATGTGCCAATATAAAAAAGGTAAAAAGAGTTATAAGCCTCATTTTTATATTATCAAATAATAAAGGCACAAAAAACAAGCAGGCGAAAAATAAACGATGAATTAATGCAAAAGCACATACGAATAGCTTGCGGTGTCTTAGATTTTCTGATAATACAGCGCCGATAGGCTGCATTACAGTTAGTAGTACCGGCAGTGCGGATATAATCCCGTTAAGTGAATCAGATACTCCAAGTGATTTTAAATAGCCTGAAAGGATTGAGCCTGTAACAAGCACATTTATAGAGTTTGCAGTTATTCCATCCATCGTGAAATATCTGCGGCTTTTTGAGTAATCACCTTTGGTTTCAGGTATCTGCATAAAAAATTTCTTTCGCAGTCTTCCGCAAATATACATCAATTCATAGTACATAACTTCACCCGCCTTTCTTTATTACTTTTAAGGTATTATAATATATATATTACAATTAATCAAGGGGGTATTCAATATTTAATTATTACATTTATGTGTCAAAAATAATTCTTGTTATACGGTTGAAGATAATTTGAAAATTATAAAATAAATTAGTTTACATAATATCTATTTAGGGTGCTAAAATATATAATAATTGGAGTGTTTTTGAATGTAATTGCGAGCGGGAGAAATTTAGACTATTAATAAATTAGTTCAAGAGAAAACTGATGAAAAAATGCTTTCTTTAAAAGTACAATATTAAAAAATGAATTAAAATTAATAAATAGAAGGAATGCTGCAATTATAAAATCATAAAAGCAGCACTCAAATATTGGAGAAGCGTGAAACTTCACACTTCCATCTTTAATTAAGTAATTCTCTATATTCTTCCTTACCTGTTTTATACATGTTATTCCCGTAATAATCCGCAATTACTATAACAGGAAAATTTTTAACCGTAAGTTTTTTTAATGATTCGCTCATTAATTCCGGATATGCAATCTCTTCAACCTTTTCCACGCATTTAGCAAGTAGTGCGCCTGCGCCTCCGGTAGCGCCAAAATAAATGGCTCCATAAGTTTGCATTGCAATGTGTACAGAGGGAATGCGTTCGCCCTTACCTATCATTCCTGTAAGCCCAAGTTCAATAAGCGCGGGAGCATAAGCATCCATTCTGCCGCTGGTTGTAGGGCCGCAAGAGCCTATAATTTCTCCGGGTTTTGCCGGACATGGACCTACATAATATATAATTTGATCCTTAACATCTATCGGAAGCTTTTCACCTTTTTCAAGAGCTTCAATCATTTTTTTGTGAGCCGCGTCTCTGGCGGTATATATTGTTCCAGATATATAAACGGTATCTCCGGCTTTTAATGTTTTAACCATATCATGAGTAAGGGGTGTTGTAATATTCATAGGTATTCTCCAATCCGTTAATATCCTAATTCAAGGACATTGTCAAATATAAAATCCGCATTTAAATCCTCAAAGTATTTTCTTGCATTTATGCCGTTTATACCTGTAAGCACTGCGGCAAATTTAGCTCCCATAGCCTGCGCCGCCAGAATATCGGCGCCTGCGTCACCTACAATCAAAACTTTTTTTATATAATCCTTGTCGTAATCTCCGCACGCTATCATATTATCGTCAAAATCTCTGCCAAAAGCAGCTTTTAAAAATGTAAAGGGGTTTGGTTTAGCCAAAAACATATTAAGCTTTTCTCCGCTGGCAACTATATCATCGTGTGTAATACAATTATTTTTATTAAAATATTTATCCATTCCGCAGTTTTTTAAAGGCACATCCAATTCAAACTGCGGTCTGCCGGTACCGATTCCAAGTGTAATGCCGTTTGAGATTAATGTTTCAAGCAGATTAATTGTATCTTTTAAGGGATGCATTGGCAGTTCATTCTCGATAAACCCTTTTTTCCCAGGCTGTCTGGGTTTGCTGCCGTATGCTATATCGAAATATTTATCCCCGTAATACCATTCGTTAAATACTTTTTGAATAGTAGCCCATAAGCTGCCAGTGCGGCTGCAATCCATACTGTTAAATTTTTTACGCAGTAAAACCTCAGCATTATCATAAATTTCAGGCGGGTTTAAATCTATCTGCTTATAATAATTTAAAATATACTCGTAATCATTTGTTTCAAGGCCTATTATACCCGCTAAAACAAGATATGCCAAATCCCAGTTGCTGTTTACCCCGCAGTTTTTGAGCGTTACGATAGTTTTATCATCGCAAAACAATTCGCGTCTTATTTTTGATGTGTTGCAAAAAACCTGCCCGGCATCTATATCATTATTTCCAAAATAATTCTTACTTTCAAGCAACTCATAAATTGCGAGGGCGGCGCTGTTCCAATAATTTTCCTCACTGGTAAGCACGCCGTCCATATCAAAAATTATTTTATCAAATTCCTTTATATCAGAACGCAAAATTTTTCAATCCTTTTCAGTTATAAATTCTATCGCACCTGCAACTCCGGAGGTCATTCCCTTCCGGCTTTCCATAGGAGCAACCGCTCTGCCGATTGCAAGCCCTACACTGCGGTATATAGCTTCCCATATATGATGACCGTTATTCCCTTTTTGAAGGCTGATTTGAAGCGTCATACAAGCTCCCTGCGCCATACCCTCAAGAAAGGTTTCCAAATCCTCGCTGAGCATACCTTCCGTCTCAGCCGGAAGATTCTCATATTCAAAATCAAAATAAGCCCTGCTTTCAAAGCTTACAGCCGCAAAAGCCCGTGCCTCATCAATTATGCCGATGCCGTCTCCAAAGCCGTACATGCCGCAGCTGGTATTTTCTTTAACATATTCGGCAAGCGCTTTTCCGAGTGTAATTCCCAAATCCTCACATATAAGATGAGATAAATTAAAATTGGAAAGCTCGGTTTTTGCCTCAATGTTAAGCCCCGAACGCCAGACAATATGTTCTATCATATGATTCAAAAAAGGAATTGGCGTATTAATTTTTTTTCTATAATCCGGCTTTACCGGGCCTGGCGCTATGGTAATTTCCATAACAGATTCCGTACTTTTTCTTATTATTTTTATCATATAAACCTCCAATTTATAAAAATTTGTTACAATTTGGCATTAATATAAGATTGACTTATTTTGGATACTATAGTATAATATTTAACAAGGGTTGTAAATGCCTTATCAGGGCTTGCTAAGAGATGAAAAGAATTAGGATATGCGGTGTCTTCTGATTTTTTTAACCATGGCTAATCTCTTAGTAATTCCTAAATACCTCCCTTGCGTTTTTTTATGCTGCCTGAGGTCACAGGCAGAATTTAATTTTAAGCCGCCATGCGCGGTTTAGTAATTTTAATTTTTTCACAATTGCTCATGGAGGCTTAAAATGAAAAATACAGCATGTTTTACGGGAAAACGTCCCCAAAATTTACCATGGGGATATAATGAGAATGATTACAGGTGCATTAAGTTAAAGCAAAAATTAAAAAATTCAGTTGAAAAAGCTATAAATAGCGGCTATAATCATTTCATAAGCGGAATGGCATTAGGAGTCGATACATGGGCTGCTCAAATTGTTTTATATCTAAAAAATAAATATCCATATATTATTATGGAAGCGGCTATTCCATGTAAAAACCAATCGGATAAGTGGAGCAGAAAAGACCGCGACCTTTACAAAAACATAATTGAAAACTGCGACAAAATTACATATATAGCTGAGGAGTACACACCTTATTGCATGATAGCAAGGAATATGTACATGGTGGATAACAGCTCACTGCTTATAGCAGTCTATGACAATTCCGGCGGAGGCAGCGGAAATACTCTTAAATATGCCCAGCGCCGCGGAATCGACATAGATGTAATCTGGTAAATTATTTTCTGTCACGGGCTGCCAGAGCATGCGCGTCAAACCCTTCAACAGTAGCGAATATATCAGCTTTTTCTCTAACCATTTCAAAACCATCTTTAGATGCGTAACCTATCGAGCTGCGTTTCAAAAAGTCAAAAACGGAAACACTGGAATAGGTTTTTGCAAATCCGCCTGTAGGCAGTATCGCATTCGGACCCAATAGAAAATTGCATAGTGTTACAGGTGTATAATCCCCCAAAAGAATTTCACCCGCATTTTTTATCTTAGGTAAAACAACAAAAGGCTCTTTTGTCATAACCTCCATATGCTCCGGCGCGTAATCATTCACAAATTCAATAGATTCTTCCAATGAGTCGGTAAGTATTACACCGCCATAGGTAGAAAAGTTAGTTTTTATAAATTCACGGCGTTTTTCGCTGAGCTTTTTAAGCTGACGGTCTACGACAGGCAAAACCTTGTCAACAAGCTCACGGCAATGGGTAACCAAAAGAGAAGCCGAATCAGGGCCGTGCTCCGCTTCAATCATCCAGTCAAGCGCAGCCTTTTCGGGATCCGCATATTCATCCGCCAATATTATTGCTTCACTTGGCCCCGCAGGTAACCCAGTATCAATATAGTTAGCTAATACTCTTTTAGCAGCTGTGGCGTAAGCATTGCCCGGACCTATAATTTTATGGCATTTAGGTATAGTTTCAGTACCGAATGCCGCAGCGGCAACAGCCTGTATACCGCCGACTTTAAATATTTCCTTAATTCCGATAATTTTAGCGGCGGCAAGAATTGCGTCATCCACATTTCCTTCCTCATTCGGTGGAGTAACAACCACAATTTTCGGCACGTTTGCGACAAGTGCGGGAATACCCAGCATTAAAAGAACTGAAGGGAAGCTTCCTTTTCCGCGAGGCACATATAAGCATACATCTGTTATAGGAGTTGTTTTTTCGCCTACGAGCAGACCCTTGTCAACTTCCGTAAACCACATTTCTTCCGGAAGCTGTTTTTCATGGAAATTTCTTATATTCTTTGCCGCATATTCAATAGCTTCACGAACTTTTATATCAAGCCGCATATAGCCTGCTTCAATTTCTTGGGGTTTAACTTTTATAGCATCCTTTGATACTTTTACCTTATCAAATTTAGCTGTATATTCAACGATAGCATCATCACCGCGGGATTTTACATCATCAGAAATTTCTTTGGCGAGTACCATATGGGATGAAATATCAAATTCGGCTCTTTTCATCATTTTGGTTCTTTGCTCGTCAGTCATTTCCTTAAGTTTAAAGATATTCATAATTGCCTCCAATATTTTTATCCTATTTACATATATTATATATTAAATTTGTATTTAAATCAATAAAAAAATTAATTTTTTGTAAATTTTTATTTAAACTCTTGACAATAGTATAAATAAACTATAAAATTAGAATGGATTTATATATATAGAAGGAGGTTGTTATGGAAAATTTGTTATTGCCGCACGCATGGAATGAAACTATGTCAAACCTCTCGTATTTTCCTGTAATTGTAAAATCTTTGGAAAAGATCCATGATACCTCATGGTCTATGGAGCCGAACATTCACGATAATTATGAGATGGTATATATAAAGAAAGGCAGCGCATCGTTTTGTATTTCAGGAGAATATGTGCAATTGTCACCGCATAACATTGTGATTATTAAGCCGAAGCAATGGCATAAATTTGAGGTTAAATCCTCTTCATGCGAATTTATAGTATTAAGCTTTACCTTTGATAAAAACAAGGATGTTGACCAAAAGCTTAGTGAAAGGCTAGGGCTTGAAGATTTTATTGATAATATAAGGGACTTGGAGAAAAATCCGTATGTAACGCTTAACCCCGGGCCTAAGAATGAGATAATAAATATCCTAAGAAAAATTTTAAAGGAAAGGGAAAAGCAGGAGGAATGGAGTGATTTTCTAATATATCTGCTTATATTGGAGTTGTTTGTACACATTTCCAGAACAATGAAACAGGAATGGGAAGAGACAACAAGATTTAGAAGCATGAATTTAAAAGAAAATTTAAATATCGCAAGAGATTTTATTATGCAGAATTATGATAAGGATATAACTTTAAGCGACATTGCAAAATATGTTTATCTCAGTGAAAGCTATTTTGCCCATAGCTTTAAAGACCAGTTCGGCACCAGCCCTAAAAATTTTATTTTAAAGGCGAGGATAGAAGCGTCGAAAGAAATATTATCAAAAACTGATATGAAAATAAGCGATATTGCTATTAGTGTTGGGTTCTTAAGCCAGCAGCGTTTTAATGATATTTTCAAAAAAATGGAGAATATGACGCCGCTAAAATACAGGAAGCTGTATAAGCAGTCAATGGTGAACAGGATAACGGAATAATATGGAGGTTTACAGATGTATATTGCGAATGAAAAAAGATATGAAAATATGAAATACGATTTTTGCGGAAAAAGCGGTATCAGGCTGCCGAAAGTATCTTTAGGGTTTTGGCACAATTTCGGAGGAGTAGATACACTCCAAAATGCCAGGGAAATGGTGCATGCCGCTTTTGATTTAGGTATTACGCATTTTGATTTGGCAAATAATTACGGCCCTCCCGCAGGTTCAGCGGAGGAAACATTCGGAAAGATTTTAGCTACGGATTTGAAACCCTACAGAGATGAGATGATTATTTCATCCAAAGCAGGATATTATATGTGGCCCGGGCCTTACGGAGACGGGGGGAGCAAGAAATATCTTATATCAAGCTTAGACCAAAGCTTAAAGCGCATGGGGCTTGATTATGTGGATATATTTTATTCACACCGTCCGGACAATAATACGCCTCTTGAAGAAACAATGGAAGCGCTCGCGCTGCTGCATCATCAGGGTAAGGCATTGTATGTGGGAATATCCAATTATCCTGCGGACAGAACAAAGCAGGCATATGATATGCTAAAATCAATGGGGGTAAAATGCTTTATTCATCAGCCGTCCTATTCAATGCTCAACAGATGGGTCGAGGACGGGCTTTTGGATGTGCTGGAAGAATGCGGCATGGGCAGTATTGCTTTTTCTCCTTTGGCTCAGGGGCTTTTAAGTGACAAATATTTAAAGGGAATTCCAGAAGATTCAAGAGCGGCAAAACCGACAGGATTTTTACAGGAAAGCAGTATAACACCGGAACTTGTGGAGAAGATTCAGAAGCTTAATGGTATTGCCTCCGAAAGAGGGCAGACGCTTGCTCAAATGGCGCTTTGCTGGGTATTAAAGGATAAAAGAATTACAAGTGTGTTAATAGGAGCAAGCAGCGCTAAGCAAATAAAAGATAATGTTCAGGCTTTAGACAATTTAGAGTTTAATGATGGTGAGTTAGAAAAAATAGAAGCCATATTAAGTTAAGATTAAGTCTGTGTGCCGCTGATTTTGGCGGCGGAATGGAGATTAAACAATGAATAAAAAGATTCACAAAACCAGTATAGGGGGGCAGGCCGTAATTGAGGGAGTCATGATGCGCGGACCTGAGGAAATTGCCGTTTCGGTTCGTAAATCGGACGGTGAAATAGTACTTGATAAAAAACCTGTAAGCTCAATAGTTAAAAAATATAAATTATTAAAAATGCCGATAATACGCGGGATAGTGGCATTTATAGAATCTATGGTTCTAGGCGTGAGGACATTAATGTTTTCAGCCGAATTATATGATGTTGGGGAAGAAGAGCCTAGTTTTCAGCCTTCTAAATTTGATTTGTTTCTGGAAAAAGTGTTTGGAAATAAAGATGTTGTAATATATACAGCAGTTGTTATTTCGCTTTTTCTTGCCACGGGTCTTTTTATTCTTCTTCCGGCATTTATAACAAAGTATTCAACAGCTTTTATCGGCAGCGATATAATTCGCAGCCTGATTGAGGGCGTTGTCAGAATTGGTATTTTTGTTTTATATATTGCTCTCGTTTCAAAGACAAAGGATATTCAGCGGGTATTCGAATATCACGGAGCTGAGCATAAAAGTATTGCCTGCTATGAGCATGGCGACGAGCTCACGGTTGAAAATGTTAAAAAATATTCACGCCTTCATCCCCGCTGCGGAACCAGCTTTTTAATTGAGGTTATGATAATAAGCGTTATAGTTTTTTCATTTTTGTCATGGAATAGCCTTTTAATAAGGATTTTATCAAAGCTTGCACTTATGCCACTCGTTGCGGGGCTTGCATATGAACTTATAAAGCTTGCGGGCAGAAGCGATAGTAAAGTGGTACAGGTTATTAATCAGCCGGGAATGTGGCTGCAGCATTTAACCACAAAAGAACCTGACGGAGAGCAGATTGAGGTTGCCATAACCTCACTTAAAGCAGTTTTGCCTGAAAATAAGGAAGATGATAAATGGTAGAAGCAAGTTCGCTCGTTAAATACGGAGCCTTAAGATTAAAGGATATTGCAGACAGACCTTTCAGCGAGGCCCGTCTGCTTTTGGCTTATACAATAAATTGCAGTGTTTCTGATATTATTGTAAAAAGTGACTTGAAAATTTCACAGGAGCTTGAGAAAAAATATAAGCAGTATATTGAAAAGCGAGCAAGCGCAATGCCTATGGCGTATATTACAGGGAAACAGGAATTTTACGGTCTTGAATTTGAAGTAAAACAAGGAGTATTGATTCCGAGAGCGGATACCGAAACTTTAGTAGAGTATATTTTAAAGCAAAATATAGAAACTATGCTTGATATATGTACAGGCAGCGGCTGTATTGCAATTGCCGCAGCTGTAAAAAATCCTAATATTAAGTGCACTGCCGTTGATTTGTCGGAAACTGCGCTTGATGCAGCAATGGCAAACGCTGGGAAGCATGGAGTAAATATTGAATTTATTAGGGCGGATGTTTTAAGCTGCGATTTTAATTTGGACAAAAAATTCGATATGATAGTATCAAACCCGCCATATATCAAAACAGAGGATATAAACGGGCTCATGCCGGATGTAAAGAATTATGAGCCTCATCTCGCTTTAGACGGCGGCGTTTCAGGGCTTGTTTTTTATGAAAAAATCTGCGAGCTTGCGCTTTTACACCTGATTCGCGGCGGAATTCTGGCATTTGAAATTGGTCAGGGTCAGGATACAGAAATTGCGGCAATTTTGGGAGGGCATTTTAAAAATATCGGTACTATCCCGGATTTGGCAGGAATTAAACGGGTAATATACGGAGAATTTTAAAAAAGTATTGACACATATAAGTATTTTGTTATAAAATAGAGTGTATTATATTTATTCGAATCTGTCATGACAGAACGTTTAAATTTATGTTTATCAGGCTCACGATAAACGTTATGAATTAATTTTTTACTTTGTGGGTCAGAAAGGCTATGGTATTAGAGATGATTAACATTAAACTAAAAGGCGGAGATGTAAAGCAGATAGAAGCGCCAATGAGTGTATTTGAACTGGCACAGTCTATCAGCGGAGGGCTAGCCCGCGCGGCTACAGCGGCGGAGCTTAACGGTAAAACCGTTGATTTGCGAACTATTATTTCAGCAGACGCTGAACTTAATATATTAACCTTCGACAATGACACAGGTAAATCAGCCTATCGTCATACCGCGTCACATATCATGGCTCAGGCTGTAAAACGGTTATTTCCTGAAACAAAGCTTGCAATAGGCCCGTCAATTGATAACGGATTTTATTATGATTTTGACTTTATGCGCGGATTTACTCCTGAGGATTTAAAAAATATAGAAAATGAAATGGCTAAAATAATAAAAGAAAACCTTCCGATTGAAAGGGTTGAGCTTCCCCGGGCGGAAGCTATTGAATTTATGAAAAATCAAGGCGAGGATTATAAGGTCGAACTGATTTGCGATTTGCCGGAGGACGCTGTAATCAGCTTTTACAAGCAGGGCGAGTTTACCGACCTTTGCGCGGGTCCGCACCTTATGAGTACGGGCATTGTTAAGGCTTACAGGCTTACAAGCGTGGCAGGTGCCTACTGGAGAGGCAACGAAAAAAATAAAATGCTGCAGCGTATATACGGCACCGCGTTTACCAAAAAAGCTGAAATGGAGGAATATTTAGCGGCTGTTGAGGAGGCTAAAAAACGCGACCATAATAAAATCGGTCGTGAACTGGGCTTTTTCACAACATCCGAATATATAGGGCAGGGTCTGCCGATTCTGATGCCTAAGGGTGCGAGAGTAATTCAGCTTTTGCAAAGGTTTATTGAGGATGAGGAGCAAAGAAGGGGCTATCTTCTTACAAAAACTCCGTTTATGGCTAAAAGTGATTTATATAAAATATCAGGGCATTGGTATCATTATCGTGACAATATGTTTATCCTTGGCGACCCCGACGGGGATAAGGAGGTTTTCGCGTTAAGGCCTATGACCTGCCCGTTCCAGTTCCAGTCATATTTAGCCTCAATCCACAGCTACAGGGATTTGCCGATACGCTATAATGAAACCTCAACACTTTTCAGAAATGAAGCTTCCGGTGAAATGCACGGGCTTATCCGCATAAGGCAGTTTACCATTTCCGAAGGGCATTTGGTTTGTCTGCCGGAGCAGCTTGAGGATGAATTTAAGGGCTGCGTTGACCTTGCTATGTTTGTTCTTAAAACCTTAGGGCTTGACGGAGATGTTTACTATAGATTCTCAAAATGGGACCCGAATGATAAAGAAAAATATATCGGTTCGGAAGAAGAATGGGATTCTGTTCAAAACCGTATGCAGACTATTTTGGATCATTTAGGAATAGAATATTCTGTGGGAATAGGCGAAGCGGCTTTTTACGGGCCTAAGCTTGATATACAAATAAAAAATGTTCATGGTAAAGAGGATACGCTTATAACTGTGCAGATTGACTTCCAGCTTGCTGAGCGTTTCGGTATGGAATATATTGATAAAGACGGGCAGAAAAAGTTCCCATATGTTATCCACAGAACTTCAATCGGATGCTATGAAAGAACGCTTGCGTTGCTACTTGAAAAATTCGCGGGCGCGTTCCCTGTATGGCTTGCTCCTGAACAGGTAAAAATTATACCTATTTCGGATAAGCATTTAGACTTTGCGTATAGTGTAAAAGAAAAGCTTGAAAAAGCGGGTATCCGCCTCTCGATTGATTCGAGAAGTGAAAAAATGGGTTATAAAATCCGTGAAGCGCAGCTTGAAAAAATCCCTTATATGCTCGTAATGGGCGATAAAGAGGTTGAATGCGGCGAGGTTGCCGTTCGTAAACGCGGAGAAGGCGATATTGGCGCAATGAAGGTAGACGAATTTGCGGAGCTGATTAAAAAAGAGGTTGACTCTAAGGTGATTTGGTAAATCATATATGGGCGAACATTGTTCGCCCGCTTTTATTAAATTTCGGAGGTTTATATGTTTGATAAATTGGATTTTATAGAGGGTCGATTCGTTGAGCTTAATAAAAGGGTGAGCGAGCCCGAGATTATTGCGGATAGTGCTTTATGGAGCAAGCTCTGCAAGGAATTATCCGATATTACGCCTATAATGGAAAAGTATCGTGAATACACAAAAGCTAAAACCGACATCGAGGAAGCAAAGGAATTGCTTAACGATAAGCTTGATAAGGAATTTCACGAGATGGTTGAAACAGAGCTTGCGGACGCTCGCGAACGTATGGAGAAAACCGCAGATGAGCTTAAAATTCTTCTGCTGCCAAAAGACCCTAATGATGACAAGAATGTTATTATAGAAATCCGTGCCGGAGCAGGCGGTGAGGAAGCTGCTTTGTTTGTCGCGGTGCTCTATCGTATGTATACGATGTATGCTGAATCAAACAGATTTAAAGTGGAGCTTATCGACCAGAATGAAACAGGGCTCGGAGGTTTTAAAGAGGTTGTGTTTCAGCTTTCGGGAAAAGGCGCTTACAGCAAATTGAAATTTGAAAGCGGAGTTCATCGTGTTCAGCGTGTACCCGAAACAGAATCCAGCGGCAGAATACATACCTCAACAGTAACGGTTGCGGTGCTTCCGGAGGTTGAGGATGTTGACGTCGAAATTAACAGCGCCGATTTGCGTATTGACGTATACCGTGCAAGCGGAGCAGGCGGACAGCACATAAACAAAACATCATCCGCGGTGCGTATAACTCATATGCCGACCGGAATTGTGGTTGCCTGTCAGTCCGAACGCTCTCAGTTTCAGAATAAGGACGCCGCAATGAAAATTTTGCGCTCTAAGCTTTATGAGATAATGGAAGCAGAGAAAAACAAGGCGGTTGCGGACACAAGAAAAAGTCAGGTAGGTACGGGCGACAGAAGCGAACGTATCCGAACCTATAACTACCCTCAAGGGAGAATAACCGACCACCGTATAGGGTTGACATTATATAAATTAGACCAGGTTTTAAACGGTGATTTAACAGAAATTATCGATTCGCTTAACGCGGCGGATCAAGCTGAAAAATTATTAAGCTCGGAAGAATAATAAAAATGGACTTTTATTGCGGATATTTTGCTGCAATAAAGGTCCATTTTATGTTTAAATCCGTATTATCTCGCGTGTCCGCAGCATATATAAATATTTTTCATCGGCCTCCATGCCTGTTAAGGCTTTTGCGGCTTTAGCGTAGATATTAAGCTGCGTTTTATACATTTTCTTTGAATCAGGGTTTAAATATTTATCCGTTTTAAAATCTATAATAATTATTTTTCCGTTCTCCTCAAACATACAGTCAATAATTCCCTGAACCAAAACAGTTTCATCCTTCAGCCTTGCGGCAGGGAATATTTCGTTTGCTTTTACAGGTATATTAAACTGCATTTCCCTATACACCTTTTGAGAATTTATAAGCCTTGCCCCCAGCTCGCTGTATGTAAATTCTATTATGCCTTTAATATTTATAAACGGCTTTTCATTTTCCAATAGAAGGCCTTTGTTAAGAAGTGTATCGGCGCAATGCAGAATATCGGCTTCCGATAACCGCCTTAAAGGCATTTCCTTTAAAATCAGATGGTTTATTATACCTTCCTTTGCCGGAGTAATCTCTTCCTCTTTTAAAAATTTAGGCGCCTTTATAAGCGGCGCTGTATAAAGCTTTACCGAGGTTACATCCTCAAAATCATACCTTCGTTTGAGCTCGCTTACCGTGTATTTTGTGGGCAGCTTGGTCGAAGTGATATACGGGTATTCATATTCCAACAGTCCGGCTACATTTACGCTTGAATTTTGTTTCCTTAGCTGCTCTGGTTTTTGCACAGGCATATTATATTCGTTTTGTATTTTTATCGCGAATAAAATTTTAATATCCCAATTGTCATTCAAACAGGACGTAATCCAATCCATATAACAGCTTGCGTTTGACGTAAAATATTGCGGCATGGGAGAAGGCTCGCCCGAAATGCTTTGCCAGCCGTCAAGCTTTTCATCAGCATTTTTTAAGACGCCGCTGCAAATCAATTTCTTTTTTGCGCGTGTCAGCGCTACATATAGCACTCGCATTTCCTCTGAAATATTTTCAATTCTTATGCGTTCCGCTATTGCGGCCTTTGATATTAGCGGATATTTAATTTTACGGTCGCCGTCAATAAAATCCGCTCCTATTCCAAGCTTGCGGTGCAAAAGCAAAGAGCCGCGGTAATCTGCCGTATTAAACCTTGCGTTGCAGGCTGATAAAAATACAACAGGAAATTCTAACCCTTTTGATTTATGTATCGTCATAATCCGAACAACATTGCTGGTTTCGGGAAGCTGTTTCGCAAGTCCGCTGTCGCTATGAGTTTTCAGCTTGTCAATATAATTTATATAGCTGAAAAGCCCGTTGAATCCGCAATTTTTCAGACTTCTTGAACGCTCAAGCAGAAGGCTTAAATTAGCTTTCCGCTGCTGCCCGTTCGGCAGTGCAAGCGCAAAATTATATAAATTAGTGTCCTCCATCAGGTAATCAACAAATTCATCTATAGGCATGGATATGGACGTTTCACGCCATTTGTTTAAATTATTTAAAAAATCTCTGCATTTTCTTCCTTTTTCCGCTTCATCAGTCGCATATTTAACCATAGCATTGTAAAATAATCCTTTTTTAGCAAGGCGAATCTGCAATAGCTCATTTTCGTCAAACCCGACAAGCGGACTTCTAAGCAGCCCTGCAAGCGGAATATCCTGCAAGGGGTTATCAATAACCTTCAAAAGAGATATAAAAATCCGCACCTCAAGGCTTTCAAAATATCCTGTTCCGCCATCCATATAAAACGGAATTCCGCGGTTTTTAAATTCCTCCTCGAAAGCGCTCCCACGGGTAGAAAGCCCGCGCAAAAGCACAACAATATCCTTATAATCATAACCCTCGCTTTTAAGCGAAATAATTCTGTTTGCTACCATCCTAGCTTCAAGCCCAATATTAGTTTCAGGAAGCTCCTCACCTTCCGCATCTTCCGGCTGGGCTATTAAAAGTTCACATTTGTCCGCATCTGTAATTTCAGGCGCTGTATCTTCTTTGTAATATAACCTCTCTTCGTCGTTATATTCTATTTCGCCGGCATATTCGCTCATAATTCTGGAAAAAATATTATTTATACAATCGAGTATAACACTGCTGCTCCGGAAGTTTTTATTCAGTACAACCTTTTGCTGAATACCGGAGATATAGGATTTATTTTTTCTCATAAATATTGAAGGATCCGCCTGACGGAATTTATATATACTTTGTTTAACGTCGCCTACCATGAACATATTGCAGGGCAAGCCTTCCTGCTTTTTGCAAATTTGCATGAACAGCTCTTCCTGCGCCATGTTGCAGTCCTGATATTCATCAACAAATATTTCAGCATATCTTTCGCGCAAATCCTCGGCAACGCCGTTATCCTTATCCGATAAAATGGATAACGCAATATGCTCGAAATCATTAAAGTCAAGAATGCCAGATGCTTTCTTTTTATCGGTATAAAGCTCATGGAAGGCTTTTATGCTTTTCTCTAAGCATAAAAGAAGGGGATAAGCCCGGCTAAGACCGTCCGTAATAATCTGCGGCGCCATTGATACTATTTCGGTTATTATTTTTTTAACAGTGTCTTTAATTTCGTTACGCTGCGAAGAAGCATAATCTGTAACAGCAGGGTCAGAGCCTTTAGGCTTGCTAGCCAGCTTTGCAAATGAAAAATTGCTTGCCGCCGCGTAAAGATCCTCCCAGCTTTTTTCACACAGCTTTCTTAAGATTTTTATTTGATATAAATCATTTTCAAAAGTCGGACAGTAAAATTCAGCGCCGTTTGTATGCGCGTAGTCTATTAATATTTTACATTGATTATATATGCTTTCAAGTCTGATTTTATAGCTTTGTTTAAGCTCGGCTACCCAGTCCAGGCTGTCAGGGTCTGTTAAATTATCAGGATTATATTTTTGGGTCTGATTATGCAGCCATTCAAACGGGGAAGGAAAGCTCCTAATAAAATTATATATTTGCAGAATGCATTCTATAAGATTTTCATCCTTGCCTCTGCCAAGCCATAAACAAAGCCTTGAAAAAATCTGCGCATCAGGGCCCCCGTACATGGTTTCGAGCATTTTGTCAGCCGTTTGAAGCTTTAAAAGCTGCGTTTCGTTTTCTTCGCTCACACGGAAACCGGGATCTATATCAATCAAATGAAAATTATTTCTTATAATATCCAGACAGAATGAATGTATCGTGGTAATGCTTGCCTTTCCGACCAGGGTTAATTGACGCAAAAGGCGGTTTCTGGTATACAGCGGAATATCACTTCTGTCCAGCATATCAGATATTTTTTTGCTGATGCGTTCCTTCATTTCGGCCGCCGCCGCGTTTGTAAAGGTAACGATTAAAAACCGATCAATATCAACCGGACAGCTTTCATCAGTAAGCATTTGAAGAACTCGTTCGGAGAGTACTGCGGTTTTTCCGCTGCCTGCCGCCGCGGATACAAGCAAATCACAGCCGCGTGTATAAATTGCCTGCTTTTGAGCAGAAGTAAACTCAGGCATCTGCCTCGCCCTCCTTTTCGATTTCATTCCAGATATCCTGTTTGGGTAATTGTTTTAAAACATTAAATTTACTGCCGCAGCCGGTTTCAAAATGGCATACATCCTTAAAGTCGCAATAATCGCAGCCTGTCATATTGTTGTATTTAACGGGTGAAATGCTTGAATTTCCACCGCATATCTCTTTTCCAAGCTGTCTTAAAACATTATGCAGTTTTTTTCGCATATCTCCGAATTGTTTTACGCTTGCAACGGATGAAAAACGGTCAAACTCACCGGATTTTAAATATTTTACCGGAATAATACTGCTGCTGCCCTGTATGTTTTTATCCATAGCGGAAACAATATTATTATCGGCAAGCACAAGACCCTGCATTTTATATTCACACTCAAGGGCTTTTTCAATTTCTTCATTTGTAGCGTCAGCATCGAGCGCAACATTTGGGTCGTGAAGCCTGAAATATAAAATACCGGCAGGGTTTGCGTTTTCCAAATCGCAAAGTCTGTCTAAGTACACAGCAAGCTGAAGCTGAAGCCCGTAATACATTTGCCCAATGTCAAAGCTGCGGCTGCCTGATTTATAATCAATAACTCTTATATAGCGTTCCCCTTCGGGGTTAATATAAATATCAGCCCGGTCAATTTTCCCCCGAAGCTTTATTTTTTTACCGCCCAAATCAATGATAAGCGGAGTATATTTTTGATTATCATCAAACTCTATTTCATAGCCTAATGGAATAAACTCTCCAGCTCTTAAATGCTTTGCCACAAATTGCGTTGAGGCTAAAAGGGTGTTTTTAAGCCTTGCCAGCATCCAAATACGCCTGTTTGATTTATAGTCAAATTGGTTTTCTATTTCGGTAATTTTTTGATCAATCAAAAATTCTGTTTCTGTAATTAAAATATCGTCGGGAACACTTTGCCAGGTATATCCTTTTTTCTGCAGGTTAATTGACAGCTGCTCTAAAATTTCATGCATAAAGCTTCCTGTGTCCGTAACCTCAAGCCTTGCTTCCTGCCTTGCTTCAAGCCTCAGCATATATCGTGCGTAATGTGCGAACGGGCATTTTTTATATAATTCAAGCCTTGAAATACTTAGTTTCAAAACACCGTCCCCAAATACATCATTTATAAGCTTTTCATCAATTCCTGCCGCGGATGGAGTATAGTCAATCGCGGTTTCGTAAGACTTATATTTCTCGGTATGCTTGATTTTAAACCAATTTCCAACATCATGCCAAAGCTGATTATAATCCGAGCCGTCCTTTTCCTTGCGCATTGAGGAAGCGAAATATGTAAAAGTAGGCTTAGGGCGCGTAACCTTTTCCTCGCCGAAAATATCGGGAGAAATAATATAATCCTCTGCTTTAAGCTTATCAAAAAGCTCACTGCACCTCCTTATTATTCTGGCGGGATGCCTACCTCCTCCGCCCATATCGGAAACAGGGTATGTAATAAATAATTTCTCGGTTGCGCAGCTTAGCACGGAATAAATAATATAATCCTCGTCAAACGCCTTTGACACAGTATCTCTGGCAAGCTCAACGCCAAGCCCGTTTAAAGTAATTCTGTCTTTATCGCAAAGCAGCCCTTCATTTCTCATAATTGAAGGATAAACTCCGTCGTTTGCGCCGACTACAAATACAATTTTGTGATTTCCTCCGGCATTTTCGGCATTGGAGACGGTTACTACATCAGCGGTTGTGGGAATAACGCCTATTTCTCTTACGGAAAGTCCTGTAATAAAAATTTCTTTAAATTCGTTAATATCCATTTCTGTATCGCCTAAAATTTCGACGATTTCGTCCAGAGTGTTAATTATAATATTCCACACCTGCCCGTAATAGGAAGCAGTTTGAGGGTTAGAATTTTTAAACCGCTCAATCATTCCGCTAATACGTTCAAATAAATTAATTTCTGCAATAAATTCATAGAGTGCGGCGCATTTCCCGCGTATCGTCTTAGATTCCTCAAGCTTATCCTTAAGTGATTTTACAGGAACTACGAATTTTCGCCTGATAAAATTAATGGTTTTTAAAAATTCATCCTCAAAATCAAAATCTTTTGCCGCATATGGTGTATAATGCCAGTACTTATCGCTTGTCCAGCTTGTACCCCTGATTCCGGTCGCGATTATGTAATTTTCAAGTAAATCCAGTTCGTCATATTCCAAATTTGCGAATCCTGATTTTAAATATGAAAAAACGGTTTCATAGCTGAAATTTTCAGTAATAATATCAAGCGCCGAAATAATAGCGGAAACGGCGGGCTGCGAGGCAGCGTTCACTTTATCCGCTATAAAAACAGGTATTTCAAAGCTGTCAAAGATTTTTCGGATAACCGGCAGATACCTGCCGGAATCTCTGGCTATAATCAAAATATCTCTGTATCTTAATTTGCCCGGTCTTATAAGCTTAGTTATTTCCTCGGCGGCATATTCTATTTCGTCATATTGATGGTTGTGGCTTGAAATTCTAATATTATGTACTTCGCTTGGATATTTTTTATACGAATGGGTAGCAAGGCTGCTGATTAAATACCCGATTTCAGGGCTTTTTTCAAATTTAATAGGAAGTTCAAGCTTTTGAGGCGAAGCAATTTCCATACCTGCAATTTCAGCGCAAGCCAATATTCTTTTAATATTTTTTTTCTGCATAGAAAATATATCATGCTCTCCTGAAATATCAAGGCTGTCAGAGGTAAAAGCAAAATAAATATCCTGCGAGCATCCCATGAGCGAAGCTATAACCTCTGTTTCCTGCGGTGTAAATCCTGAAAATCCGTCAAAAATAAATAAACTGTTTGCATAAACCTCGGGATTGCATTTTATAAGTGAGGAGAGAATTCCAAGCTCGTCGTCAGCATCTTCAAATTTATCTTTAATTTGACCACAGTAGACAGAATAAATAAGATATAAATCCTGTAGCTTTAAAGTCAGCTTGTCATTCCCGGTTAATTTGTCGTATGCCAGATTTAAGGTTTCGGGAGTTGCATTATAGGTTTTGAATTCACTTAGCAGCTTCGTAATTATTTCCGCGAACCCCTTGAAAGACGCCGTTTTGCTAAGAATTTGAAGACGGTCTTTAAGCGACATGCAAATATAATTTAAAAGTATGGTTTTTCCTCCTATTGTAAGCTTTTTAAGTCCGGCGTCGCCGGTATAATTAATCATTTGGAAATATAATCGCTTAAAAGAGCTTACCTCAACAACCGCAGGGCTGACAGCGCCGAATTTTTCTGTAACGAGTTCCTCGGCAGTGTATGAAAACTGCTCGGGAACTATATAAAATATTTTCTCATATTTATTTATTCCGTCATTTAAAATATCCATACATTTTTGCGTTTTGCCAGTTCCAGCCGTCCCGTATAAAATGTGAAGCGACATTTATCTCACCGCCTATAATCTTTTTAAAAATGTATTATTTGCGTATTGCCTGAATTGCTCAAACCTGTCCTCTTCTATGGCATTTCTGATCTGCTCCATAAGGCTATTGTAAAAATACAAATTATGCAGTACGCAAAGACGCATTCCCAACGACTCCCCGGCTTTTAAAAGATGTCTGATATATGCCCTTGAATAATGCCTGCAAGCAGGGCATCCGCAGTCGGGGTCAATAGGAAGCGGATCCTTCAAATATTTATTGTTAAGGATATGCAAATATCCCTTATCCGTGAAAATCGAGCCGTGTCTGGCGTTTCTGCTCGGCATAACGCAGTCAAAAAAGTCTACGCCTCTGTATACAGCTTCGACGATATTAACAGGTGTTCCAACACCCATTAAATATCTGGGACGATCCTCCGGCATAAACGGCTCTACAGCTTCAATTATGTCATACATTTCCTCGGCGGTTTCGCCCACAGCAAGCCCGCCTATAGCGTAACCCGGCAAATCAAGTTTTGCGATATCCTGCATATGCTTTATCCGCAAATCGGGATATGTTCCGCCTTGATTTATGCCGAAAAGAAGCTGATTTTTATTTATTGTATCTTCCGTTTTATTGAGCTTTGCCATATGCTCCTTGCATCTTACAAGCCATCTTGTGGTGCGTTCAATTGAATCTTTTACATATTCATGCGGCGATGGATTTTCAATACATTCGTCAAAAGCCATAGCAATGGTAGAAGCTAAATGCGACTGTATTTGCATGCTTTCCTCCGGTCCCATAAAAATTTTCGCGCCGTCAACATGGGAAGAAAAATAAACTCCTTCCTCTTTTATTTTACGCAAGGTTGATAGTGAAAAAACCTGAAACCCTCCGCTGTCTGTAAGAATGGGCTTGTCCCAATTCATAAATCTGTGAAGCCCACCCAATTCCCTTATAACAGTATCACCCGGACGAACATGTAAATGGTAAGTGTTGGACAATTCCACCTGGCAGCAAACCTCCTCCAAATCAAGCGAAGAAATTCCGCCTTTAACCGTAGCGGACGTTCCCACATTCATAAAAACAGGCGTTTGAATTACCCCATGCACCGTTGCAAATTCTCCCCTGCGCGCTTTACCTTCTTTATGTAATAATTTAAACATTTAAGCAACTCCTTAGTTTTGTGTTTTGATGCGCCTTAATATTATTTCGTTTATATTATTTTAACATTAAAATTTACTATTTTCAATACATTTATGCATATAATTTATAAGGATTAAATTTGGGTATTTTGCATTATAAAAGCTGTATAATTTTGTGTATTAATTATTAAAAAACTATTGCAATTTAAATTAAATTATGTTAAAATAAATTATAAGACAAAATAGGATAAGTCTATTTGTTTTGGAATTTGTCGGATAAACGTTTTAAAAGTATGTTTTTAAGCTTTTTTAATGTATCCGATATAAGCTGGCCCAAGTGTCATAAATTGAATTGTTGCTTTTTTACAAACGGTTAAAAATATTTTGTGCAAAAGGTAAAAAGTCTGATTTAACTATTGACTATTTTCAATTTTATGGCATAATGGTTATGTACGATTCTATAGTTACATATAAAATTATACCTATAGCGGATAATTTTTAGTATGGCTGTAGAGCGAAAAACCGGCAATTGATTATCGAACGTTGCGGTTTAATAATCAATAGTATATTAGTATGGCGTACTTTGCGGTAACGGCATATGAGTATAACTAAAACAAAATCAAAAAATTTTTAGGGGGGTATTTAAAAGATGAAAACATTAACCAAAAAGGCTATAGTTTTAGCCTCGGCAATTGCGGTTGCTGGTACGTTTGCAGTTTGCGCGGCAAGTTATACATCGCTCTCAGCTGCAGATACTACAACTGCTACAAAAAGTGTTTCTGTAGACTTTGCTAATGACTTAGTATCAACAGATCAAATCACTATATTGGCTTATTATGATCCAGCTGGAACTGCTACTCCAGATGCAACTAATATAGTTTATATTGATCAAGTTGAAAAAGGCGCATTAACAAACATCACATTCTCACTCAGAGATGGTGATGCAACAGGAAATTACAAAGTTCTTATGGGTGGATCAGGCGTTACTACAGCAGGTGCGGACACATTTACATATGCAGCTGCGCAGACAGGTTCTACTGTAAGTGGTTCAGTGGATTCGTTGGTATATTTTGGTGATCCGGCAGGAGACGAATTTATGATTCAACTCAATGCAGATTATCAAACAACTGCTACTTTATGGAATGAAAATTGGGCATGGGCAATGGATGATACAACTAATAAAGTAGCATCAGTAGTTGTTGATTCAACAACTGGGCTAACTAATAATACTTTCTCGTTTGCTAATGTTCCAGTAGGTAATTATTATTTAACTCTTAATAGAGCAGGTAAGTGTACAAAAGTAGTATATATTAGTGTTGTTCAAGGACAGGATGTTGCTGTAGGCACTAAAGCATTAATTGGTGCTGATACAAATGGTGATTTTGAAGTAACTTCATCAGACCTTGGTGTTGTTGTTAGAGCATTTGAAAATCCTGGAAATACTGAATATGGCACAGATCAATTTAATGTTCTAGCTGATGAGAACGGCAGCGGAGACATGTCTTCGGCAGATGTTGGTGCTGTTGTTAGGGCATTTGAATCATTTGATGGAAGTTATATTGAGGTTCCTCAATAATTGATAGTAATACATTGTGAATAATAAAAAATGAAGGGATGATTATTTAATGAAAAGAATTTTTGCATCTTTATTTGTTATATCTGTACTTCTTACAAGTATGGCGTTAACAAGTGTTTTTGCGATTGATACCACCGCAAACGCAAATATGATTATTGAAGCAGTTGAAACAGCATCTACAGTTGATGTTACGTTAAAGGTAAAAGGTCCATTTTCCGCTTTTGAAAGTTTTACATATTTTGTAGCATATGATAACACCAAAGTATCTTTTACTTCTGCGGCTGCAAATAAGTATGTTAGTAATAATGCAGCAGGCGGTACCTTTTTTGGTTGGTCATGGGGTACTAGCCCAGGTTTAGTAACACCTAGATTAGCTAGCGGGATTCAATATCCGGCAGCTATAGAAATAGGTGCTGGTGCTACAGGTTCAGCACAGTATGTACCATTAGCTGCAGGAGCTGAGGCTGTAGTAGCTACTTTTTCATTTGATAAATTAGCAGGCGCAGATGCTGATGATAATACGGTATATTTTAGTACAGTTAGAAAATCTACAGGTACAAAAAATTCAGTATTCGCTGATAATGCAATTACAACTACATATTCAACTGGTAATGAAAAATTTGGAGTAAAATTTACAAACTATGAAGCTCCTGCAACAAAACATACTGTTACATATAATGGTAACGGCTCTACTGGCGGCATAGCTCCTACACAGCCTGATGTTGCTGAAGGCGCACCGTTTACTGCTGCTGCAAACACATTTACAAAAGATGGATATACGTTTGAAGGTTGGAGCACAGCTATTGATACAACAGTTGAATATGTTGCTGGCACTGAAGTTACAATGGGAACAGATAATATTATATTATATGCTGTATGGAAAGAAGTTGTAGTTACTAATGAAATCGCTGTTACAATTAATGGTAACGGTAAGGTATTATTAGGTATTGCACCTGTTAGTGCTACACCTGTTACAAGCGGTAATGCATACCCTTATAATGCAAATGATGTAGTTAGAGTAACTGCATATCCTGCAATGGGCTATGTTATTTCGGGTGCTACATATGATGGCAGCAGCGACAATATTTCTATACCCGCTGATGGCGGTTATTACGATGTAACTGTTAGTGGTTCAAAAGCTCTCGTTATAACATTTAGCTTAAGAACTGCAGTTGCTGACAAAGCTCCGATACCTCAGACTTTTAAGAAACTCTTTAAAGAAGTTAGAGATTATAATGGAAAGAGCTTGAATGCTGCAACATCATTTGCAACAAAACCAACAGTAATTCCTGCAGATAAAACTTCTATTATATCATATGGTATTATGCTCGAAGATGACGCTGGTAATCCTGTAGCATTATTTGATGGCTCAGGAAATCCTGTAAACGGATATTTTGAATCGAAAACAATTTTTAAAGGTGATTACCAACAGTATGGTATCGAGTTTGTTGGATTAACAGCAGGTAAAACATATACAGCAACTTCTTATGTACAATATGGCTTAAATGATTATGCATATGGTGCAGAAGTTACATTTACTGCTGGACAGGAGGGTTAATAATGAAAAAATATATTAAACCTATAGTTGAAGTTAAAGAATTCAAAGCAGCAGACAGAATTGCCAATTTAGAGAGCTTTGTCACTGATAACACTGATGCTGGTTTATCAGTTGGCACTGATAACATTACAAGCTATTACGCAGTTTCATAATTAATGATATTTAACTGAAACTTTAAAAAAACCGCAGGTATTATGCCTGCGGTTTTTAATTTATAAAGTATATAGAATATAATGTTGTTTATTATGAATATGTTATTAAATACTTCCATTAATTACATAAATATTTTAATCGCGTCTATTGACAACAAACACATAAATATGATAGAATATAATTGTTGATTCTGTACATAGAAAGGAAGAAAACAATGAAAAAATTTGTTGGTTTGATTATAATATTTATTTTTATTTTAACATTAATGCTTGGTGTTTCAGTATTTGCGAAATCTGAAGGTAAAATAATACATTATGTAACAGAGAATAAAGATACGGTTGATGTTGTTGTTAAAGTTTCAGGCGAAGTAAATCAGCTGTTGGGATTTACAATGAATCTTCCTTATAATAAAAGTAAATTAGAATTTAAAGAAGATAGTTTCACAAGAGGAGAACTTTTAAAAGGTTGGATTATGCCTAATGTACAGGTTAATAATTTTATTGCTAATGAATGTGGAATTATTTATTATACCGCATCGCCAGTTTTAGAAAAAGATCTTTACTATTCTGTTTCTTATGGAGAAGAAAAGACAGTAGCAAGCTTTTCGTTTAATAAAATAAACGGAGCAAAAATTGATGAAAATACAATATATCAATCAAAAGTGTTTTATGGTATGAAATACAGAAGTTCTGAAGTAAATGTTTTTAAAGGAGACGATATAAAGTTTGACACCATGCCGGAACGGTTTATTACTGTTTTTAAACCATACTCTGAAACGGGTATATCATCTGTCTCTGGAGTTAATATAACAAATGAAGATGATATTAATATAAATAACAATATCTATATGATGAATAATTCGACTAAACAGTTTAAAGCTAATGTAGTACCAATATATGCAACAAATAAAAATATAGTATGGTCGGCGACAGGTGCAGTTTCTGTTGATGAAAACGGGCTTGTAACGGCGAATAGTGTTGGTGACGGAAGTGTTACTGTCACAACTGAAGATGGAAATAAAACTGCTACAGTAAATATAAAAGTTCAAGAAAATGAAGTAAAACCAACATCAATTCAATTTTCTTCGAGCAAAGCGAATATAATAGTCGGCAATGGTTTTACCTTTTCAGCAAAACTAAGTCCTGACGATGTAACAAACGATTCTGTAATCTGGACTGTATCAAATGATTGTGCAAGAATTGATGAAATAACTGGAACCATGCGAGCATTAAAAGCAGGAACCGTAACAGTAACTGCTACATCAGTTTCAGATAGTACAAAGTATAGTACATTTGATGTTACCGTAAACGAGGCAGCGCCTATTTCAATTGAAGCAGCTTCTGCAAGTGTTATTATACCATCTGTTATATACCCAAATACTATTCAATGGAAAGATAAAACATATAAAGCTCAATTTACGGCATTTTCGAATTTTAACATACCTTATGATGCAGAGATTAGCGCTGAATGGGCAAAATATTATTATGTTGAGTATAGTGATAATTTCGCTGGAAAGGGCGCTGTTGGCATTGAACGCGATGGTAATATAATTACGGTCAAGAGTAATGCTGCTGACGTAAAAGGGCTTAAAATAACCGCTACGCTTAAAAATAAAGCAGATGATTCTGTTGTCTTGACAACTGACAGTAATTCGTTTGATGTGGTAAGCAATTTAAAAATCAATAGCATAAATATAAGCGGAGCAGCAATTGCCGAAAGCTCAGGCGCTGATGGCGTAAACTACAAAAATAATTATAAGCTGACTGCCGGAAATGAGCAAATTGAAATAACTTTCAACGCAACCCGCGCGCCGTATATTGCATATACAATTAATGGCGGTGCAATTATAAAAACAACAGGCGATATAACAATCGACCCATCGGAATTAAATAACGGAGAGAATAAAATTAATATTTACGTGCATAATGATAACCGCCTGGGAGCATTCGGATATAAGTTGAACTCACTGATAGATCAGATTAAATTAACAGTGAATAAATAAATGTAAAATACAAAAATAAGATTTATAAAGATCCGTAGGTATATTTCCTGCGGATTTTTGTATAGATTAATTTTGGAGGTATTATTGTGGATTATAAAGAACTTATAAAAATATCAATTGAGGCGCAAAATTTTTCATACTCACCTTATTCGAATTTTCGAGTAGGCGCGGCATTGCTTACGAAAAGTGGTAAGGTTTATACAGGCTGCAATATTGAAAATGCTTCCTTTGGTGCAACTAACTGCGCTGAAAGAACAGCTATTTTTAAAGCTATATCTGATGGCGAAAAGGATTTTATTGCAATCGCAATAACCTCCGGCTCAAAAAAATTAACTTATCCATGCGGAATCTGCAGGCAGGTAATAAATGAATTTTCATCTGATATGGATATCGTACTTGAAGATGAAAAAGAAGGAATTAAAATATATAAATCAAACGAAATATTCCCTTTAAGCTTTAAATTAGGGCTTACTGAAAAAGTCTAAAGCTTCACTTTTTAATGATGCCCTAAATTATAATAATAAGGGCATGCCTAAGCACGCCCTATGTAAAAAATCCAACAGTATTAGTATCCGGCTTCATCGCCTACCATAATAACATTAATTCTGCCTTTAAATTTCAACCCCGTATTCATTATAGCATAAGCATTGCACATGCGGGCGTCACAATCACATTCCTCACAAACGCCGGTAATTGCGCAAGGAGTTTTGTGGTTAATTCGCTTTGCGTTTAAAGGAGCTGCTTTTTTAGCTCGGTTCATACCTTCTTCAAGAGTGTCAACTATTTTGTTTGCTCCCATTACGAGGATAACCTTTTTAGGTCCGAATATAAGTGCAGCCGCGCGGTTGCCGCTGCAATCCAAACAAATAATCTCACCGTTTTTAGTTACAGCATTTGCGCTGCTTACAAAAACATCAGCAAGTAATCCCTGTCTATAAACCTCCACCATATCGGCAAAGGTTGGCTGATTATACCGTTCAAAGAATTTATAATCCGCCGAACGGAATATTTCAGGCATATCCATATCTTGCAGTGTAACAGAACCGCCTACCGCAACTGATGAACCTTTTGGTATCATATCCATCACCATTTGCTTTGCTTCCTGCAGGTTTTCAGCATACATAGCGTTATACTGATGTTTATTCAGTATTTCGACCATTTCCTTTGCTGCTGTTTCGTAAAAGTACTTTTTAATTTCGTTCATAAAAAACTCCAATCCGCCCTTTTGGGCAAGCTATATATATTTACTTCACCGGTTGGTGATATAGTATATTAAATTTATTCGGGTTCATTTAACCCTTTGTTTTTAAAATTTTTTCTCCGTTTGTATCTTAATCCTTTAAGAAAAGCTATATCATCTGCGGACAATTCAGCTTTTCTTATCAAATCGGGACGTTTTAGCCATGTTCGAAATAACGATTGCCGGCGTTTCCATTTTTCAATATTTTTATGATGCCCGGAAAGCAAGATTTCAGGAACTTTTCTGCCTAAAATTTCTTCCGGCCTTGTATAATTAGGGTATTCCAGCAAGCCGTTATAATGTGAATCATTAGTATAGGCTTCTTCATCCGGCAGAACCCCCGGAATTAAGCGTGATATAGAATCAATCATTGCCATAGCGGGTATTTCACCGCCGGTTAAAACATAATCGCCGATTGAAACCTCTAAATCAACGATTTCTTCAATTATCCTCTCGTCAAACCCTTCATAATGACCGCATAATACGGCTATGCGAGGCAATTTGGACAGTTCGCAAGCAAGCTGCTGATCTAATACCTTCCCCTGAGGCGACATATAGATAGTAAAGATCTTTTCGCCGGCTGTTACATGTTTCCAAGCATCATAAACAGGCTGTACAGACATCACAAGCCCCGTTCCTCCGCCATAAGCGTAATCGTCAACTCTTTTATGTTTATTTGCCGCAAAGTCACGTATATTTACATAATTAAATGACAAAAGCCCCTTACTTACTCCTCGTCCAATAATACTTTCTTCGAAAACTCCTTTAAACATATCGGGAAACAAGGTTAAAATGTCAAAATGCAAAATTATCTCACCTTTCAAAATATCTAAATAATGTCTTAATCTAATTGTTCAATAGACATTAAATTTATTTTATCACACTAGTTCAAAAATGTAAATAATTTTATTGAAATTTAATCTATATTATGTTATACTAAACTATGGGAAGGATGATGACTGATGCGGCCGGTTATAAAAAACGATTTTACTGCTAAAATTGCCATTATGTATATTATAGATAAATTTGCAGGCACAGTTGAAGAAGAAGATTTAACTGTTATTACTACAACCATTTGCGAAATGAATTATTTTACTTTCAGGCAATATATATATGAACTGGTACAGTCAAATTTTATCCGTCATTATCCATCGGATGGTTTAGAGCTTTATGTTTTAACAGAAAAAGGACTAGAGGCGCTAAAAATTTTCACATCCAAGCTTGCTTACTCTTCCCGGGTTAAAATTAATGATTATATAAAAGATTATTCACCTGATAATAAAGAAAAAAATAAATTTATTTGTGATTATATGCCTGTATCTGATTTGGAGTATAATGTGAAGCTTTCCTATAATGAGGGAGAAATGCCGCTTATGCAGCTTGAACTTCGTGCGGGAGACAGACAGCAGGCTTTGGAAATTATGCGTTTAATGAAGGATAACAAAGAACGGATTTACACTGACGTTTATAATTATATTATGAAGCTGGCGTCAGAAAACAAGGAAGATATAAACGACACAAACTTTTTTGATTAAGGAGCAGTTTAATGTACTATTATATAGCACAAGGTATCGGATTTATTGGTTTAGGACTTGCGATTGTTTCATTTCAGCAAAATACACACAAGGGAATTCTGTTCTTTCAAATGCTCGCTTCCGTGGTTTTCTGCCTTCACTTTTTTTTGCTTAACGCTTATGTTGGCGCCGCAATGAATTTTATCGGCATTTTCAGGGCATATATTTTTTCAAACAGACATAAAGCTTGGGCAAGCAGCAGGATATGGATCGCTGTATTTATAATTGCGTACGTTACTGCGGGAATTTTATCATGGCAGAATATTTACAGCCTCTTTCCTATCATAGCAATGGTGCTTTCCACAATAAGCTTTTGGATTAAGAATCCAAAATACGTAAGAATTATTACACTTCCGGGTTCCCCCTGCTGGTTTATTTATAATATGGTAAACAACTCATTCCCGACAATGATTACTGAAATATTTATATCGGCATCTATATTAATCGGAATGTTTAGATTTGATATTAAAAAGAAAAAAGCTGCTATTTGAGCAGCTTTACTAATTTATGCGCCATTACCTGCGTCGTCTTCCATCGGAGTAGGCTCCGGCGACGGTACCGGAGCTGATGAAGGGATTACTATAGGAACGGCAGAATCCGCAGTTGATGAAGGTCTTGACGGTTCAGGAACATCAGAGTTTACCTCAGAAGGCCCCGTTCCTACACGCTGTACAGTATCAAGAGTTTTATATACACTTTTCGAAACAAAAACGCGTTCAATAAAAGTACCGTTTCTATAAAAGTTTTTATAGGTATCAACTACATAACCTGTTTTCCCTTTTGTATCGGTTACAACCTTGCCGGCAGGAAGACCCGGATCATTAGTTGAAATAACCTGAGGCTGATTTGTCTGTACTTTTACATTTTCAATTTCTACAGAAAGCGCTTTATCAGGCTTTTCTCCGAGCAGTTTTATATAAACGCCTCTGCTGTCAACTGCTGCTGAAATTTTAACAGGTGCGTTAGTGGTATTTTTAAATCTAAAGTCAATTTCCCCGCTGGATACGGTTGCATCCTGACCTAAAGGCACATATCCTACCGTCAGGCTGTGGTTATACCTTTTAACAACCTCCATATTAGAATATAATACAGCGCTGTATAAAGCGGATGAAACCTGGCAAACACCGCCGCCTATATCCTGCTCGATTTTCCCGTTGACATATACGTTCGCAATCTTATAGCCGCCCGCTTCCGTAATGGGCTCAACATGTTTCAGATAGTAAAATACCTCGTCCGGATTTATTATAGACCCATTTATCCTTTGTACTGCAAGACGAACATTATTTAAACGGCTTGAATTACTGTCAGTAATTTTTGATGTATACTCTCCCAATACCTCATTAAATAAATCATCAGTATTTACAGTTTTGATCTTAGGTTCAATTATATCTAATTCCATATAATATGCTTTTGTATTATTTTTATTTTCTTCTAATAGAGTGCGAAGCTGATCTCTATCAAAGTGATATCCATTTGTTGCTTTTACTAAAAATCCTTTACCGTTTTTTGTCTCATACTTTGCGTCAATAGCAGGCGTGCATATTTCGTCATAAATTTTATCGACATCAAACGGGGTGGGCTCCTGCTCAACCTTATTTATTACAACAGTACCATTGCTGCCGGACACTAGTATATTTTTAATATCTTCAATTGCCTTAGCCTTATCAATCGCATAGCCTTTTTCGCCGTTTTTAAACTTTATGCTGTCATCTGCCAGCTTATAAGTATTTTCCTTTAAAGGTTTCTCCAGCTTTAAAGCATAGTCATCCATAAACTCAGTAATAAAGCTTTCATCCAAAATCGGTTCAAGCTGTACATCTCTTTTGTGAAGCTGCAATGACAGAGATACAAACGCGTTGCTGAAAAAATTTTTATTTCTGCCTAAAGAATATGCTTTATCAACAGCTTCATCAACCTTATATCCGCTAAGAAATTCACTAAAATTAATATTTTCCTTCTTACCTTCATACTCAACTGAAATTATGTTGTTTTGAAGAAATCCGGCAACAACCTGATTTATTTTTTCTGTTGCTTGTGTTTTTTCCATCTTGCTGACATTAACACCTGCGATATAAATTCCGTTTCTTATTCCTTTACCAGAAGTTACCGTGATCATTGTTATAATCATAACCAAAATAACCATTCCGGCTATTCCGGCTGGTATAATAATATTAAGAGGCGGCTTTCGCTTTTTAATCGAGACATCCGTGCTTATTTCAGTCATTATATTTCCTCCGAATAATTAATTTAACATTCATATTATATATATTAGTATAAATATAAAATAATGTCAACATAAAAAGATGTATCACAGTTTGTTTTTCTCAATCATTACCGCAATCGGCGGACAATTTGGACGATTTATATAATCATGCATTAACACCGTGAATTCCTTGTAATCAATTGTTTTAATATAATCCATCAAAGCATTTTTTTCGTCGAAACCTGAATCTCCTCCGTAATATACGGCAAGGCTTATAAGCCCTCCTGGCTCAAGAAGCTCCATAGAGGCCTCAATTGCGGCAATAGTAGTATTACTTTTGGTTCCGATATTATGGTTTCCTCCGGGAAGATAACCCAAATTAAACATAACAGCCTTTACAGAATTCCTAATATGAACAGACATATTTTGATGACCGTCACATATTAATTCCGTTCTATGTAATAAATTGTTTTTTGATAATAAATCTTTTGTATTTATAAGCGCGCTTTCTTGTACATCAAATGCAAAAACTTTACCGGATTCGCCAACAAGCTTTGCCATAAACAGTGTATCATTTCCGTTGCCCATAGTTGCGTCTATGGCAATGTCCCCTTCTTTTAGCGCTGATTTGATATAATTATGTGTAATTAAAAGCGTGCTTTCGGGTATTGTCATAAATAATCTCCATTCAAGGCGATTTAATTTTTAGGAAAAAGCTTGATTTTTTTCCTATTATATTATATTATAATACATATAGAACAAAAAATCAAGTATAAGGTGTGAAATTATGAAAAAGTCATCTGTATTGTCATTTAAAATAATAATATATATAATTATATTTGCAGCTATTGATATAGTGCTTACAAGGCCATTTAGGGCAATGGGACTTCCGTTTAATTTTGGATTTATTTCCATTGCTGTCTGCGGGGCTGTTATCGGGCCCTTATTCGCTATGTTTACCGCATTTATTTCAGATTTAATAGGAGTGTTTATATTTCATCAGGGGGCTTATTTTCCCGGATACGGAGCGACAGCTATGCTCCGCGCATTGATGTACGGGCTTTTGTTTTATAAAAGTAAGGATATATTCGCGAAAAATTATAATTTTAGGGCTTTTATCAAAATATTTACAGGATGCTTACTCGCAAAACTTTTTAGTACTTTAACGATTCCTTTATGGGAAACCGTGCAGAGTACAAAATCGGCAGACTACTCTATATTCCTATCAAATTATATGAACTCTTTAATCAAGAGTATCCCTAATTCGGCAATATTTCTTGTAATACAAATTGTAGTGCTCAATATATTTTTTAAACTGTTTAAAAAACCTATAATAAAAATGTGGCAGAAATTATGATTTTAGTATAACGGTACTTGTATCCGAATCCCAATCTACAGTTAAATTAAACGCTTCGCTGATTGCTCGCACAGGAACCAGCGTGCGTGAATCTATAATCTGCGGAGGAACGTCAAGCTCCTGACTTTTGCTGTTAAAAGTCATTACACTATTATTAATCTGCATAATAATAGTGTCGCTGCCCCTTTTTATTGTAACTCTGCCGGCAGATTCATCCCACGATACAATTGCGCCTAAGGCTTCTGTAATTACCCTTACAGGTACAAGAGTACGATTATTTTGTATTATGGGTGAAACATCAGTTTTTATTTCATTACCGTTTAATACTATTCTTATATTCTCCTTTACATTTACAGTATAGATTTTAATAAATTGCGCTATTCCTCCGCTTTCAGCTGATACGGAAAGAGTATGCTCCCCGGGGGAATATGAACCTAAATCAAGCGAGCATTTATATGGCATTTCCTGTGAACTATATACCCAAACATCATCAATATAATAATTTATTTTCGGTACTTCTGATTTATATAAATGTACATAGGTATATAAATCAATTATTGAGTTTTGGAGTTCTATATAAGTATCTGATTTTTTAAACACAGAGCCGGACTTATCCGCTCCTTTTATATATTGAGGCAGATTTGTAAGCTCAATATATTGCTTAGTCAGTTCATTACTGGTGGATAGCGCGTAATCATTAGTTTCGTTTTCAATAACTTTGTCAAAATGGGCAATCAGCTTAACCTGCGGATATACCATAGGAATATTATAATATAATTTCTGCATATGCAGCTTTGCCCAATCGGTAGTATCCTCATTTAATGTTCTTACTCTGTGAGACGCGCCCGATTCCGCAAGCATAATCGGCTTTTTCTCTCCGAATTTTGTTATAACCTCATTTAATGCTATAACAGGATCGGCGTTGTCGCCTGCTAAAAAAACAATTTCATTGAATTTTTCATTTTCCGGCCAGTCGTTTCTGCCTAAAAAATATTTTTGGGAATATAAAGATACGCCTACCCAATCGACATATTCATCCCCCGGATAATAGTCCTCCATATTTATATCCCAGCTGGAAACAGGGTTAACACTCCACACAACCGCTATATTTGTTGAATATTGCCTAGCGAGCTTTGAAACATGCCTGAATGCTTCAATAAACTGAGTTTTGTCAGCTTTATTATTCCATATGTTAACCTCAGCCGCAAAACGCAGATATATCGGCACATTATATTTCCCCAAAACCTTTAAAACATTAACTATATAATCTGTGCTATTTAAAACTTCAGGAATCTGGCTTCCTTCTCCCAGCATATTCCATGCAAATTCAACAGCTATACCTTTTTTCTGAGCTTCAGATAAAATATGCTCCGTCCATGTTAAATCCGTATCTCCGAATTCCAGATATAGTAAAACCATTGATTCGTTAATATCTTCTCGTATTCCTCCGTCGGATACGGAGCCGAAAAGTACTCCGGTCTGCGGTTCAAGCTTGGCATTATAATATTTCTGTACCTCATCCGATTCAGTGTATATCTCAATTTGCGGTTCATACTGTATAATCTTTGCTTTTGCAATTTTAACAGCATCCGCCCAGCCGAATTGCTCGGCATAAGGTATATATCTACCGTAAATTTCAGCGGAATTCTGATAATCGCCCATCCTTTCATAGGCAAGGGCAATTTGCTCTAGTCGCGAGGCTTTAAGCTCCATAACCTGACTGTTTTCAGGTTCATTTTGCATAATCGAGAGTATTTCCAAACCGTATGTAATAATTTGTTCGCTATTTTTCGTTTCTACAGCCGCTGTATATTTATCATTTATATTCCATAAAGCGTTTGGAAATTCATATGCTGAAGCAACCCCTAAAAAAACCTGATTTATACTCAATAAAATTAAAAAAATACATATTCTTTTTATATAGTCGTCCCCCTTGAAAATTTGTTATTATACTATTAGTTTATCATATTCAAAAATTATTGTAAATAGTAATCTTTACCGTTTTTTAAAAAAATTTATATTGAATATTATATACTATTGTTATATAATATATTATATAAAAAATTTGGAGGTAATTATGAAAGTTTATGCGCTTGTTGGTGAAAGCGGATGCGGCAAAAGTTATCGTGCTATGATAATTGCATATAAATATAAAATTAAATATATTATTGATGACGGGCTGCTAATAGGTAACGGAAAAATACTGGCAGGTCTTTCGGCCAAGCGTGAAAAAACAGCGCTGGCATCAGTAAAACGCGCTATATTTATGTATGATGACAGCAGAGAAAATGTTAAAAATGCAATAAAACAGCTTGAGACAGACAGTATACTTATAATCGGCACTTCGGTTGAAATGGTAGATTTAATTGCAAAAAGGCTTGAACTGGATATAATATATAAATATATTTATATCAGAGATATCGCGACAGAGGAGGAAATTGCCTTCGCAAAGCATATGAGGAATACTCAGGGCAAGCATGTTATACCTGTTCCGGCATTCGAGGTAAAAAAAAGCTTTTCCGGTTATTTTATTGACCCTTTAAAAGTCTTTTTTAAGCTTAAAGAAGGAGCGGTTGTGGCTGATAAGACTATTGTGCGCCCAACCTACAGCTACTTGGGCGATTATATTTTATCTAAAGGTGCTGTCAGCAGCATATGCAGGCATGAAATAAAAAAAATTAAAGGAGTATACTGCAAGGAAATAAGAATTGATACTCTAGATAACGGCATAATAATTGATGTGGATATTGCAGTGCACATAGGAGTTAAAATGAGGGATGCGGCAAAGCTTATCCAGAATACTATAAAAACTGCTTTAGAAGATACTGCGGGGCTTGTTGTACTTAGAGTAAATATAAAAATATTATCATTAACAGGGCTTTAATAATTTTCTATGTTATAAAAAAGTAGTTGCAATTTAGTTTTAATTATGTTATAATATACTTCGTATTCGATTAATTCAATCTCAGAGCATATAACTTATATGCTTTGAAATTGGCCGTACTAGCCGGGGAGTTAGCGGTGCCCTGTACTTGCAATCCGCTATAGCAAGGGCGAATTCCCTTTTTGAGGGTTGTTACTGTGTTGTCGACCACAAATCAGCAAATGTTGATAAGCGGGTCTTGCGCAATATAATGCCGTGAATCTCGTCAGGCGGGGAACCGAGCAGCGATAAGCGGAAGTTTGTATGTGCCGTGAGGGCGCCTGCTTGGAGTTTGCTTTTATGGCACGGACATATTAGCATTTCGATTAAAGGGTGTACGGCTATTTAATTTTACTTATAGACATAAATGAAGAAGGTGAATTTTATGTCATACCAAGCTTTATACAGAAGATGGAGGCCTACGACTTTTGATGATGTAGTAGGTCAGCAGCATATTACACAAACACTGAAAAACGAGCTTGTTTCAGGCAGGGTAGCTCATGCCTATTTATTTACAGGCATAAGAGGAACCGGCAAAACCTCTACCGCGAAAATATTCAGCCGCGCGATTAATTGTTTAAATAATAATGATGGAAATCCGTGTAATACGTGCGATATTTGCAAAGGTATTTTGGATGGAAGCATTCTTGATGTTGTTGAAATAGACGCTGCTTCAAATAACAGCGTGGATAATATCAGGGAAATTCGTGAAGAGGTTATTTATTCGGCGGCAGTTACAAAATTTAAGGTCTATATTATTGACGAGGTTCACATGTTATCCACAGGCGCGTTTAATGCTTTGCTTAAAACTCTGGAGGAGCCTCCCGCGCACGTAATTTTTATACTAGCCACTACCGAGGTGCATAAGCTTCCACAAACAATATTATCCCGCTGTCAGAGGTTTGATTTCCGTACAATTACAAGCACAGATGTTGCGAATAAATTGAATGAGGTTGCGCTTGCCGACGATATAAACGTCGATATGGACGCTCTGATGCTTATTGCAAATATGGCGGAAGGCTCTATGCGTGACGCACTGAGCATTTTGGACAGATGTATAGCATTTGGCGAAAAGGAAATCAGCTATGACGATGTTATAAATATACTTGGTGTTGCGGATACGCGTTTAAGCGGCGGCATTTTAAACTCTATAGCAACGGGCGATACTAAATCGGCTTTAAGTTTTTTAGGCGATGGCATCACAAATGGAAGAACTCCTATGCAAATTCTTGAAAGCATGATGAAAATGGTCAGAAATTTAATTATGCTAAAGCTTATGCAGCAGCCTGAAGGTATAATAGAAGGTACAAAGGATACAGTTGAGGAGCTTAAATCCCTTAGCGAAAAATTTTCGCAGGAAAAACTGGTTAATTGTATAAAAATATTTTCTGAAACCCAAAATACTTTGAAATTTTCAACCTCACCCCGAATAGTGCTTGAACTTGGAATTATAAAGCTGTGCATGCCTATATATGACAATTCAACCGAAAGCATGGCGGACAGGCTTGCGTCACTTGAAAAGCAAATTAAAGAGGGTGTAAAGATTAAAGCGGTAAATAACCAGCCGCCGCAGGAAAAGGTTAAAAAAGAACCTGAAAAGATGGTAGAAATTGAATTCAAGGGCAAATATAAAGAAAAATGGAAAGACATTGTTGAAGCAATTAAAGAAACAAACCCCGGATTGCCCGGATTTTTAATTAATTTAAAGCCTGCCGGCGAGGGTGATACTTTAATGCTTATAGCAACAAATGAAAACGGAGAAAATGCGCTGAATTTTTTAGATAAAGAAAATTTCAGAAATATAATTTTAAGCGGCGTTGAAAAGGCTTGCGGATTAAGACCCCGGAAATTGGAGTTTGAAAGAAATATAACAAAAGCTCAAAATGAAGATTTAATAAATAAAATAAAAGCATATGATTTTGTGGTTATTCACGATTAATACTTGAAAGGAAGGGTTGTTATGTCAAAAAAATTCGGAGGGTTCTCGGGCGGAGGAAATATGAATAACATGTTAAAACAGGCTCAAAAAATGCAGCAGGACATGGAAAAAGCTCAGCTGGAGCTTGAAGAAAAAGAAATTGAAGCATCATCCGGCGGTGGAATGGTAACCGTTAAGGTTACGGGTAAAAAACAATTAACCGAAATTATAATAAAGCCCGAAGCGGTAGACCCTGATGATGTTGAAATGCTGCAGGATTTAATTCTCGTAGCTGTAAATGACGCAATGAAAAAAGCCGATGAAATGATGCAGGATAAAATGGGCAGATTAACCGGCGGCATAAATATACCGGGATTATTTTAAAATATAAATAATGTTTTAAAAAGCGCCGCTTATGGCAGATTTTCTGCAATAAGCGGCGCTTTTATGTTAGCTGTGGGTACAGCCTCTAGACCTTTAATTCAACATTAACGTTTTCAGCCGGGTTCTGCACTAAAACGGGCATTACATATTCTTTTAAAAACTCTTCGGTTTGTTTATCCGCCCTGCCTATAAAGTTTTCGGGTCTTAATACCTCATATATTTCCTCGGCGGTTAAATTAAAGCTTTTATCCGCTGCAATTCTTTCAACCAGATCATTTTTTCCGCCGAAAACTTTAACGTTTTTCGCGGCGTCCATTGAGTGCACTCTTATTTTTTCATGTAGCTCCTGACGATCTCCGCCTTTTTTAACTGCGGACATCATAATATTTTCTGTCGCCATAAACGGAAGCTCACGATCCAGATGTTGCTCGATAATTTTAGGATAGACAACAAGTCCGTCTGCTACATTAATATAAATATTAAGAATGGCGTCAACGGCAAGGAATGCCTCCGCAACGGAAATACGTTTATTGGCGGAATCATCAAGCGTTCTCTCAAACCATTGTGTTGATGAAGTAATTGCGGGATTTAAAGCATCTACTATAACATATCTTGACAGAGAAGAAATACGCTCGCTTCTCATAGGATTGCGTTTATATGCCATAGCTGAAGAACCAATTTGATTTTTTTCGAAAGGCTCTTCTATTTCCTTTAAATGCTGCAAAAGTCTTATGTCATTGCTGAATTTATATGCGCTTTGAGCGATACTGCTAAGTACGTTTAAAACAAGGCTGTCAACCTTTCTTGAATAGGTTTGGCCCGATACAGGATATACTCCGGAAAAGCCCAGCTTTTCAGCAATTTTTTTATCCATCAGCTTAACCTTTTCATGATCGCCGTCAAAAAGCTCTAAAAAACTTGCCTGTGTGCCGGTTGTTCCCTTTGAACCTAATAGCTTCATATTTGCAAGTCTAAAATCAATTTCTTGCAAATCTATTAATAAATCCTGAATCCACAAACATGCGCGTTTGCCTACGGTTGTAAGCTGTGCAGGCTGAAAATGAGTAAACCCAAGGGTAGGCTGCGCTTTATACTCATCAGCGAACGAAGCAAGCGCCTTGATTGCGGCAATGAGCTTTTTGCGAATTAGTTTCAAGCCCTCTGTCATTATTATCAAATCTGTGTTATCGCCGACATAGCAGGAGGTTGCTCCGAGATGGATAATACCTTTTGCTTTCGGGCACTGCACTCCGTAAGCGTGAACATGAGCCATTACGTCGTGACGCACCTTCTTTTCCTGTTCCTCCGCGACGTCATAGTTTATATCATTCTGAAAAGCCTTTAATTCCGCAATTTGTTCGCTAGTAATATTAAGACCAAGTTCATTCTCGGTTTCGGCAAGTACTACCCATAGTTTCCGCCATGTCTTAAATTTCATATCGGGCGAGAATATATACTGCATTTCCTTGCTGGCATACCTGGAATTTAAAGGGCTCTCATATGTGTCTTTCATTAGCAGCGTCCCTCCTTTAAGAACTTTTCTAGTCTGTCGATACCTTTTTTAACAGTATCCATAGAGGTTGCGTAAGACCAGCGGATATAGTTATCATCACCAAAACCGCTGCATGGTACGACAGCAACTAAAGCTTTTTCCAGAAACAGATTAGCGAAATCATCACTGCTGTTTATTTGTGTTCCGTAAAGCTTTGTTCCGATTAGTTTGGATATATTCATCATAACATAGAACGCTCCGGTTGGTTTTAAACAGGAAACTCCGTCAATTTTGTTGATTCTGTCAACCATATAATCGCGTCTTTCTATAAACGCTTTTTTCATTTCAAAAACAGCATCAAGAGAACCGTCAAGCGCGGCAACGGCAGCAGCCTGTGCAATTGAATTCGGGTTTGATGTGGCGTGGCTTTGGATATTGCTCATAACTGTCGCAAGCTCCTTGCTGCTTGCCGTATAGCCTATTCGCCAGCCTGTCATCGCATAGGTTTTTGATACCGCGTTAACAACTATGGTTAAATTTTTTATTTTATCGCCAAGTGAAGCTATGCTAATATGCTCGCTGCCGTCATATGCAAGGTGTTCATAAACTTCGTCGGAGATAACATATATATTATTTTCAACAGCAAAATCAGCAATTTTTTGAAGTTCATCCTTGTTGTAAATCATACCTGTCGGATTAGATGGACTGTTTAAAACGAGTGCGCGAGTGCGCGGGGTTGTATATTTCTTTAAATCCTCTACAGTAACTTTAAAGCCGGTTGCTTCGCTGGAAGGTACGCTTACGGCAACTCCGTCCGCAAGAGAAACCATTTCGGGGTAGCTTACCCAGAAAGGCGCGGGTATCAGCACTTCATCACCCGGATCGCAAATAGCTAAAAATATATTATTAAGAGAATGCTTTGCTCCATTAGATACTACAATTTGAGACGGTTCAAAATCTAATCCGTTATCACGTTTAAATTTACGGCATATTGCCTGTTTCAGTTCAAGTGTTCCTGCGGCGGGAGTATATTTAGTCATGCCTTTCGCAAGTGCCGCTATTGCCGCATCCTTTATATGCTGGGGGGTATCAAAATCAGGTTCACCGGTGCCAAATCCAACAACATCTATTCCTTCTGCTTTCATTGATTTGAATTTTGAGTCTATATAGAGAGTAGAGGATGGCTTAACCGCTTTTGCCTTTTTTGAAATATACATATTAATTACCTCCATAAATTCGTTTTATTATATTTTATTACATTTTTAAAGAAAATGCAAGTTAAAAACGAAAAAAATTCATTTTTTGTACATTATACTGATAAAATGTCCCTTTTTTATTTTAAAGTTAGAAATTTTTTTGCATAAAAATAGAAAAAAAGTATTTACAATATAGAAAAGCTATGTTATAATAATAAATGGACTTTGCTCATGGCTCAGTTTTTGGGTTCACCGTCCTTGAACTTAGCTGTGAAGCGTATTAATTATGCAGGCAATGCCTGTAAATATTGGAGGTGTAAATAATGTTGCGCAAAGAAGATAAGCAGGAGATAATAGAGTCTTATAAAACTCATGAAAATGATACCGGTTCTCCGGAAGTGCAAATTGCAATTCTTACAAAAAGAATTAATGATTTAAACGAACACTTGAAGATTCATAAAAAAGATAATCATTCAAGACGAGGACTTCTCAAAATGGTTGGTCAAAGACGTGGTCTGCTCAATTATCTCACAAAAGTAGATGTTGAAAGATACCGTGCAATAGTTGCAAAACTCGGTCTAAGAAAGTAAATTAGGCAGTATAACAAAAATTAAATTGTAAATAATAAAGGACGGTTATATACCGTCCTTTATTAAAATCTATGGCAACTTATTAGCAGTTAGATATGTTTCCAAAGCTTTTGGCAGTATATCTAAGTGCTAATGCCTGCCATAGGTAAATATTAAATTAACAATTGGAGGTTTTACTATGGAGAAAATTTTTGAAACCACTCTTGCCGGCAGGCCGGTTAAAGTGGAAACAGGCAAATTAGCAGAGCTGGCAAATGGAAGCGCACTCATCAGATACGGTGACACTGTTGTGATGGTTGCAGCAACGGCATCTGCGAAACCGCGTGACGGAATAGATTTCTTTCCGCTTAGCGTAGATTTTGAAGAAAGGCTGTATGCTGTAGGCAAAATCCCGGGAAGCTTTATAAAACGTGAAGGAAAGCCTTCTGAAAAGGCGATACTTGCTTCGCGCGCTATAGACCGCCCTCTTCGCCCGTTATTTCCAAAGGATTTAAGAAACGATGTTTCAATTGTAGCAACTGTAATGTCGGTAGATCAGGATAATTCACCTGAAATCGCCGCTATGCTGGGCGCCGCAATTGCTCTTGAGATTTCCGATATTCCTTTTAGTGGACCTATTGCAAGCGTATATGTCGGTATTGTTGACGGTGAAATTATTGTCAATCCAAATCAGGCTCAGCGTGAAAAATCAACTCTAAATCTTTTGGTTGCCGGGAGCATGGAAAAGATAGTTATGATTGAAGCCGGTGCGAAAGAGGTGCCGGAGGATATGATGCTTAACGCAATTTTAAAAGCTCACGAATATATAAAAGAATTATGTTCATTTATAAAATCGGTAGGTCAGGAAATCGGCAAACCGAAATTTGAATATCAATCCTGTGAGCTGGACACGGATTTTTATAATGAGATAAAAGAATTTGCTATTGATAAGATTAAATATGCAATGGATACAAACGATAAAAATGTGCGTGATGAACGCATGGAAGTAGTTGCGGATGAAGTTGCGGCTCAGTTCGGTGTAAAATATGAGGGTCGCGAAAGTGAAATCAGTGAAGCTATTTATAAGATTCAAAAATATGTAGTAAGAAGATGGCTTCTTGATGAAAATAAACGTGTTGACGGCAGAGCAATCAATGAAATCCGTCCTCTTGCCGCTGAGGTTGGCATATTGCCACGAACACACGGAAGCGGTTTATTTACACGCGGGCAGACGCAGGTGCTTACAGTAGCCACTTTAGGAGCAATAGGCGACGCTCAGAGGATTGACGGTATCGACACCGACGAAAGCAAACGCTATATGCACCATTACAATTTCCCTTCATACAGCGTAGGCGAAACCAGGCCTTCCAGAGGTCCCGGCAGACGTGAAATCGGTCATGGCGCATTGGCTGAAAAAGCGCTTGAACCGGTTATTCCTTCTGAAGAGGAATTCCCGTACGCGATTCGTCTGGTTTCTGAGGTATTAAGTTCAAATGGTTCTACTTCACAAGGCTCAATATGCGGCTCAACTCTTGCTCTTATGGATGCGGGCGTGCCGATTAAAGAGCCTGTTGCGGGTATATCGGTTGGTCTTATTACAGAAGGCGACCGCTTTATGACAATGCTTGATATTCAAGGTGTTGAAGATTTCTTCGGAGATATGGACTTTAAAGTTGCGGGTACAAAAAACGGCATAACAGCTATTCAGGTTGATATAAAAACAGACGGGCTGACTCCTGAAATCATAAAAGAGGCTTTTGAAAAAACACGCGAAGCTAGAATATATATTTTAGATGAAGTTATGCTGAAAGCAATTCCTGCATCAAGAGAAGATTTATCCGCATACGCTCCTAAAATGATGACATTTTCTATTGATCCCGAAAAAATCCGTGATGTTATAGGCAGCGGCGGAAAGGTTATTCAAAAAATTATCGCTGATACAGGCGTAAAAATTGATATTGAAGATGACGGCAGAGTGTTTATCGCAGCTGTTGATTCGGCGTCAGGCGAAAAAGCAAAACGCATTATTGAAGGCATTGTAAAGGATCCGCAGCCGGGCGATATTTTTGAAGGCACAGTTGTAAGAACTACAACATTCGGGGCATTTGTTGAAATTCTGCCGGGTAAAGACGGGCTTGTGCATATTTCAAAGCTTGATAAAAAACGTGTTGAAAAGGTAGAAGATGTTGTTGTTGTAGGCGATGCTATTAGCGTAAAGGTTCTTGAAATTGACAAAATGGGACGTATTAATTTAATAAGACTTATTCCTGAGGAAAACAACGCAGAGTAAAATTATATAACAAATAACCGGCAGGCTTTAGCTTGCCGGTTTAATTTTCAAAAAATAAACCATCGCATAAGCGATGGTTTAAAATGTTTAAGGATGCAACTCGTCAACCGATGAGTCGCTATCTTCCTCTTCAGATTTTTCATCATCCTTATCTTCGGAAGATTCTTTGATTTCCGCTCCGCAGAACGGACAGTAGCTGTGTTCTTCTTTAACGCTTGAGTTACATGACGGACAAGTTTTTATTTTTTTTAATCCTTTTAATTTGTTGCGAAGCTCCTCAATTTCTTTGTTGCATTCATCAAGCAAAACGCATTTTTCCGCAACGGCGTCCGCGTCAAATTCCTCATCTTGTTTGTATGCTTCGTAAATAAGTTCGCCAAGTTCTTTTAATACTTTGCCCGTTTCCTGTTCTTTATCAGCAATTGCAAAATTAGATTTAACGGTCTCCACTACAACGCCGGAGGTTTTAACCGCACTAATCGCGATAGCTGAAGCTTTCTCTCTAACAATTGACATAAAATCCATAGCACATACCTCCAAATTTTAGTATATGTTAATTATACTCTAATTATTATAATTTTGCAACTATTTTTATAAATTATTTTAAAACTTTATGGACATAATTTTTTTAGTGTGCTATAATAAAGATATTAATGTTTAATAATGTATGTAACAGGAGGCAATTGTGAATATAGGGAATATAATAACTCAAAACAGAATTGCCGTCGCTCCAATGGCGGGAGTTACCGATTTGGCATACCGCAGAATTTTAAAAAGCATGGGAGCGGGGCTTTTATATACAGAGATGGTAAGCGCCAAGGCGCTGTGCTATAAAGACAAGAAAACATCTCAGCTTATGCAGATAACTGATTATGAACAACCCATAGGAGTGCAGATTTTCGGAAGCGAGCCGGAAATTATGGCGGAGGGCGCAAAAATAGTGGAAAGCAGTGTGGGCGCCGCGTTCATTGATATAAATATGGGATGTCCCGTACCCAAAATCGCTGGAAATGGTGAAGGTTCGGCTTTAATGAAAAATCCCGGTCTAGCCGGAGAAATAATAAAAAATGTTGTAAAGGCAGTCAAACTTCCTGTTACGGTGAAAATCAGAAGCGGATGGGATGAAGACAGCATAAACGCCATAATAATTGCTAAAATAGCGCAGGATAGCGGAGCATCAATGATAGCGGTTCATGGCAGGACAAGGAAGCAGTTTTACAGCGGAAAAGCAGATTGGAATATTATTCGTATGGTTAAAGAAAATGTTAGTATTCCTGTTATAGGCAACGGAGATATTTTAAATTATGTAGACGCGGGGAAAATGATAAATGAAACAGGCTGTGACGGTGTTATGCTGGCACGCGGTGTTATGGGTAATCCGTGGCTTGTGGCGCAATGCGCGGAATATCTGGACAATGGCATTGTCACCACAATGCCTACGTTTGAGGACAGAATCGCAATGGCCTTATATCATACAAAAGAGCTTGCCCGCACAAAAGGCGAGCTTCGCGGCATAAAAGAGGCAAGGGCACACCTTACATGGTATGTTAAAGGTCAAAGAGGCGCGTCTAAAGTGAAAGACCTTCTTACACATACGCTTAGCGTTGCGGAGGTCGAAGATATTTTAAACAGATGGCATGAAGAGATTAATTTAGCGGAGGAAAAATGAGTGAAGCTTATAAAAAACGGATGCGTTTATACAATGGAAAAGGATATATTCGAGCATGGATATATTATTATAGACGGAAATAAAATTTTTGAGACAGGCGATATGAAGCAGCTTAATTTTCAGGATGAGGATTTTGAAGAGGTATATGATGCGGCTGGCTGCTTTGTTATGCCGGGAATAGTTGACGGGCACAGCCATATAGGCATGTGGGAGGACGGACTTGGCTTTGAAGGAGCTGACGGAAATGAGGAAACTGACCCAGTAACCCCTCACCTTCGCGCGATTGACGCTATTAATCCAATGGATAAGAATTTTGAGGAAGGCCTAAACGCAGGTATTACAACTTCCGTAACAGGCCCCGGAAGCGCTAATGTAATCGGCGGACAGTTTGTCGCGCTTAAAATGTACGGCAATTGTATTGACGATATGATTATTAAACAGCCCGCGGCAGTAAAGGCGGCTTTGGGGGAGAATCCTAAAACAGTATACCACGGCAAAAATCAAGCGCCCACAACCAGAATGTCAACCGCTGCTATTTTGAGAGAGGCGCTGTGCAAAACAAAGGAGTATATTGTGTGCTGGGAGGAATATAATAATGACAAAGAAGAAAACGAAAAGCCTGAGATAGATTTTAAATTTGAAGCGCTTATCCCTGTTATTAAAAAGGAAATTCCTCTGAAGGTTCATGTTCATCGGGCAGACGATATGTTTACGGCAATCCGGATAGCTAAGGAATTTGATATTGATATTACAATAGAACATGCAACCGAGGCGCATCTTGTGGCGGAAAGAATAAGCAAGGAAGGATATCCTCTTTTAATAGGCCCAAATTTATGCGACCGGTCTAAACCCGAACTTAAAAATCTGGACGCAAAAGCCGCCGGAATCTTGGAGAAAGCAGGTATTAAACCAGCTATTATAACAGATCATCCGGTTATTCCATGCCAGTACATTACAATGTGCGCGGCGCTTGCCGTAAAAGAGGGAATGAGCAGACTCGCGGCTCTTGAGGCAATTACCATAAATCCAGCCAATTATTGTGGAATCGGCGACAGGGTAGGTTCTCTCAAAGTGGGAAAAGATGCCGATATTGCTGTTTTCAGCGGGCATCCGTTTGATTATATGTCACAAATTTGCTATGTATTTATAAACGGAGAATGTGTTGTAAATAAAAGATGACGAAATGGGGATTGATATGAAAGATATTTGGATAATACATAATAGCGGACTGATTGGCGGAAGCTTCGGATGGCAATATGAAAGCTATGCGGACGGTATCAGAAAAAACGGCTTTCATCCCGTTATTATTTCATCATCTGAGATTTTGCCATGTTACGGCGAGGCAGATTTGCGAAAATATAATGCTTTGTTCGCGATTTTTCTGGACAAGGATTTAAATTTGGCTGCATTTCTTGAAGGAAAAGGAATGAAGGTATATAATTCAAGCGAAAGCATCAGAATATGCGATGATAAAGCTTTAACCTACAGCAGGCTTGCCGAAAGCGGAGTAAAAATTCCGCCCACACTTATTGCTCCCAAGGTATTTTGCGGCTCAGTGTCCGCGGAGGTTTGCTTAGCGGCAGGAGATAAACTGGGGTATCCGATTATTGTTAAAGAATGCTTTGGTTCTTTTGGAATGCAGGTTTATCTGGCTGAAACTGAAAAACAGCTTATTGAAGTTGCGCAATCACTTAAGAATAAACCGTTTGTATTTCAAAAATATTTAAAAGCTGCTCACGGCTGGGATGTACGCGCAATAGTTTCATGCGGTGAGATTTTAGGGGCTGTCAAACGAAATAATACGCAGGATTTCAGGGCAAATGTAGCAGCAGGCGGAAGCATGACAAAATGGAAGCTTTCAAACGATGAAAAGGAATTGATTTTGCAGGCCGCACAGGCAACGCAGGTGAAATTCGGCGGTATTGATATAATCTTTGATGGTAATGAATTTGTTGTATGCGAGGTTAATTCCAATATGCACTTTAAAGCAGCGCAGCAAATTATAAATAAAGATATTTCCAAAAAAATAGTAAAAGATTTAATTCTTTATTGTTTAAATAAATAAACTTTGGTTATTATTTATAGAAATTTTATGCCATTATGTATAAAAAATAAAAAAGAAGTTGACTATTCGTAAAAATTTATATATAATATAATTATTATTTATACAATATCACAATAATGTAGTATTATTATAAACCGTTCAAATGCATATAGTAAAAAAGGATATTGAAGGAGCGATAAGAGTATGTATTCCAGAGAAGTTGTTGTCCAAAATCAGGTGGGGTTGCACGCTAGGCCGGCTACGTTTTTTATACAACGGGCAAATACATTCGAGTCTGGTATTTGGGTTGAGAAGGAAGAAAGAAAAGTTAATGCGAAAAGCTTACTTGGGGTGTTGTCATTGGGCATCACAAAAGGAACTGGTATTACAATAGTGGCAAATGGTCCGGACGAAAAAGACGCCGTTGATTGTTTGATAGAACTTGTAGTTTCAAATTTTGCAGAATAAATAAATGCCGGATGTTAAACATCTGGCATTTTTTACTTTATAAGAAATTGCGCAAAAACAACACAATCAATATAATACTATAAAAGTAATAATATGGTTGATAAAGGATATAAAACACTAAGGAATAGTGCAGGAAAATATTGGGTTATATAGCTCTAT